>Ga0114949_10002031_pt1 | contig 12492 bp, 15 predicted proteins | sample N074metaG_FD_83505 | JGI IMG/M metagenome (GOLD analysis project Ga0114949, IMG submission 83505) | Deep subsurface microbial communities from Kermadec Trench to uncover new lineages of life (NeLLi) - N074 metaG | ecosystem: Environmental > Aquatic > Marine > Ocean trench > Sediment | place... | reverse complement strand
GGGTTTCGATATTTACACAGTATTCAAGCGACAATGGTGTATTGCATGACAATCGCGATTTGCGAATTGTTTACGCTCAACTGCCAATGCCGGCGAACCTCTCTCGACGCGAGCGACAACGCATAGTCGGGAAGCGCCGCAAGGAGCTGCAGGCGACGTTACGATCGCTGGCGTCCGGAAAACGGCAGAACCTCAGCATTGAGGAGGCGCGGGTTCTTGCACTTTGGCCAGCAGACGCCAGCAACGCAACGCTGGGCGCAGCGCTCGGGCGCATACGCTATCAGCAGGGCCTGAGCGACCGCTTTCGGCGCGGTCTGCAGCGTTCTGGTCGTTGGCGTGAATATGTGAACGAACAGTTCACGTCGCTTGGCGTGCCGATTGAATTAGCCGCATTACCGCACGTCGAATCTTCCTATGATCCCAACGCTCGATCCCATGTTGGTGCATCCGGGATCTGGCAGTTCACGCGCAGCACAGGCAGACGCTTCATGCGGGTTGATCACGTAGTCGATGAACGCAACGATCCGTACGCAGCTACAAGTGCAGCGGGTCGTCTGCTGGCTCACAATTACTCGGTTACCGGCAACTGGCCGATGGCGATCACAGCGTACAATCACGGTCTGGCCGGCGTACGTCGAGCGATGCGCAAGTATGGTGACTCCGCCTATGTTGATATCTTGCGAAAATACAAAGGTCGGACGTTCGGTTTTGCATCCAGAAACTTCTATGTTGCATTCCTGGCGGCGAAGGAAGTCGATCAGAATGTGGAGCAGTACTTCCCGGGTCTGACATTCGAGCAACCAACGGATTATTCAGTCGCAAGTCTGCCCGACTACATTTCAGTGTCGGGTTTGACGGCGGCGCTTGAAATTTCACCGGCAGAATTGGCGCGACACAATCCAGCGTTGCAGGCCACGGTATGGCAGGGCAGCAAGTACCTGCCCAAGGGTTATGTGCTGCGAATTCCGGCCGGTTCCGTGCAACAGCCCCTGACGCAGATATTGGCGGCGTTGCCGGAAGATGCGGTTTTCGATAAGCAATTGCCTGACATGTTTCACACGGTTGCGCGTGGCGACACGCTGTCGGAAATCGCACAGACCTACGACACCCGGGTTTCGACGCTGGTGGCACTAAATTCTCTCAGTAGCAGCAATCGAATTCGTGCGGGCCAGCGACTGCGCCTGCCGGCAGCGGGGCCTGCTCCGGCAATCGTTGCGCCGCCAGACGTTGCTATTGTCGCAAGCAAAGCGGCTGTGGTTGAGGAAGCTCCTGGCGAGGAGCTGACGCCCGAAGCGCTGGTCAGTGCATTTGCTGCAACGCTACTGGGCAGGATCCAGACCGCACTACTGGCCGACCCTAGCGACTACAGTGTCGCGTCAGACAAGTCGATCGAAGTACAGGAGCTCGAAACGCTGGGGCATTTTGGTGATTGGCTGGAAATAAAGACGCAGAGGCTTCGTGATATCAATGGCCTCGCGTTTCGAGCGCCGCTTGCGGTTGGGCAGCGAATCAAGCTTGATCTTGATACTGTCGATGCGAAGGTATTCGAAGAGCGGCGCATCGCCTATCATCGCGCACAACAAGACAGCTTCTTCCGGCAGCATATTATTATCGGCGTGACCGAACATACCATCCGCTCGGGCGAATCTATCTGGATACTGGCCCTGCGTCAGTACAAGGTACCGGTCTGGTTATTCCGTCAGTACAACCCGGAAATTAGCCTGAACAAGGTCCAACCCGGCACCAAAGTGCAGATGCCGCTGTTGTCTGATGTGGAAACAGGTTGATGCGCGGGCGTGCTACGGCTGTTTTCTGGCGACTGTTACCGGTGTTTTTCATTACAGTTGCGGCGGGATTCTGGATTGCTGATGTACAAGAGGGCGGACCCTATGTATTGCGTAATCTTGTCCCACCCATGTTGCTTGTATTGATCTCCTGGGTGACATTGTACCGCGGTGGCGGCAAGTGGACCGGTTCCGGAATGCGGCTGCCGTTAGGCACTATTGGCTACGCAATTCCGGCGCTGGGATTATCTCTCTATCTTCACTACGCGTACTCGGTGAATCTCAATGATATGTTCAGTGATTCACCCTATCCGGGCCGCGTTTTTCGTTACCTACCAGTCTATACGTTGGTCGCCGGGGGAATAGGGTTTGCAATTGGCTGGATCGTCGGACGCAACGTGTAGTGTGAAGCGAGGTGTTTGCCGGATGATCGAGCAGTGCTACGCTTGACGTGGATATCTCTGACAATGAGCACAATGACAATCAGACAATTGGTTACAGCGGGTCTTCTGGCGATTATCGTGCTGCCAATATCGTCCATGACAGTGGCTGGCGAGTTTCCAATGGCCGATATGGTCGTCATAGAGAAGGCGGACCGCAGGCTGCACCTGGTACAGGACGGCGAAATATTTCGCACGTTTAGAATTGCTTTGGGCATTCGTCCTGTTGGAGACAAAAAGCAGGAAGGAGACTTCAAGACGCCCGAGGGTGAGTACAATCTTGACATACGTAATGCGAACAGTGATTTTTTCCTGTCGATACACGTGTCCTATCCAAGCAGACTGGATCGGCGTGAGGCAAACAATCTGGGCGTGGACCCGGGTGGCTCAATCATGATTCATGGACAACCGAACAAGCCGATACATTCGGAGACTTACTACCAGACTCAGGACTGGACCAACGGCTGCATTGCTGTATCCAATTCTGACATGATCGACATTTGGTTGATGACCGGCGAGAACACTCCCATCGAAATCCGTCCCTGATCCGTGGCAAAGTCTGCGCATTGTGTTGACGCCGAAGTATGGCCCGAGGGCAGCCTCGAGGTTCTTTCCCATTTGGAAGTCGACCAGCTGAAGAGCAGCGGCGCCGGTGGTCTGTACCCGTTGTTACGACGCTGCATGCTTGCTGTATTGAATTCGGGCAGCAGCACAGATGACGTGCGGGAAGTTTTTGACGCCTTTCATGATTTTGAGGTCGGTTTTATCCAGCAGGACAGGGGGCTCAAGATCTCATTGAGAAATGCGCCCTCAGCCGCTTTCGTCGACGGCACGATGATCCGGGGCACGCGTGAGTTACTGTTTGCTGTGCTGCGCGATATCGTCTTCACACACAATGACATCTTCGCCACTGGCCGCTTCGACCTGCAATCGCCGGAGGGTGTCACCAATGCTATTTTTCACATCCTGCGTAATGCCCGGATCCTGTCCCTCCCGGCCCGAGTCAATTTGGTGGTCTGCTGGGGAGGACACTCAATCCGTCGCGTGGAGTATGACTACACGAAGCTGGTTGGCTACGAGATGGGTTTACGCGGTCTGAATGTGTGTACAGGTTGCGGGCCTGGTGCCATGAAGGGGCCCATGAAAGGTGCCACAATTGGCCACGCTAAACAACGCATACGCGACGGGCGTTATGTTGGCGTCACCGAACCCGGCATCATCGCGGCCGAGTCACCGAATCCGATAGTCAATTCTCTGGTGATCATGCCGGACATGGAAAAGCGCCTCGAGGCGTTTGTCAGAATCGGCCACGGCATGATCGTTTTCCCCGGCGGGGTCGGTACAGCAGAAGAAATACTCTATTTTCTGGGTGTGCTTTTGCATCCTGAAAATCATGGCCAGCCTTTTCCCCTGATAATGACCGGACCGCCTTCAGCGGAGTCCTATTTCGGGCAGATCAACGAGTTCGTTGGAGCTACTCTCGGCGAAGACGCGCAGAATCGATACAAGATCATCATCGATGACCCACAGCTTGTTGCGAGAGAAATGAAATCCAGTCTCGAAGAGGTGCTGGACTTTCGCAAGTCGCACGGAGATGCGTTTTATTTTAATTGGCGTCTCAAAATCGAAAAAGAATTTCAATCTCCATTCATCGCTACCCATGATTCGATGAGTGAAATCGAGATCAGCGAGGATTTGCCGACGCACATCCTCGCGGCTAATCTGCGCCGCGTGTTCTCAGGCATCGTTTCAGGAAATGTCAGAGAGGACACCGCAGAACAAATCGATGCGCACGGACCCTTCCAAATTCACGGATCGGAGCGAATAATGGGATTGCTCGACGACTTGCTGGGAGTCTTTGTTGAGCAAGGTCGCATGAAAATATCGGGCGGAGAATACAACCCCTGTTATGTGATTAAGTAAAAACGGATCTTAACTTACTGAACTACAAAGAAAAAATGCCACAACGCATTGTGATGCAGTTCCTGTGATTTATGGTGAATCAGACTTAGCATTTGTTCACAGGATTGACTGAGCAAAACAATGCCAGACAGCAAACACATGAAGTGGGTTGACAACTACGGTACGAAGACCGAGTCCAAGCCGAGGGCGGATAAATCAACGCTGAGCAGCGCTGAGCCAGCAGCGAATGATGCGGACGGGTGGCAGCAGTATCGGCGCTGGATATCAAAGGCACCGGCGCCACGTAGTCGTCGTGCCGGTATCGATCCTTCCCTTTACAGTTGGAAGGGTTATCGTGACTGGTCTGACCGGGTCAAACGCAACTGGTCAAAAGAGCAAGACAACGACGACTAGTTATCGTTCTCGAATACATAAATACTAACCAGACGCCGGCAGCTCGCCGGCGTTTTACGTAATGACCTGCCTGACTCGAAATGGCCGCATTGATATTGTGAAACGAGTCGCTTTTTCGGCCGGAACTGCGTCTGGTTTCACAAGAAAAAATGCCGTGAATCCTATTTTCTGAAGCAAGCTGTGACATGCCTCACGGAGTGCAAAATACGACCTGCTTATAGTCGACTTTACCAACTGTAGTAACAAGTAATCAGAGTATGACAAAGAAACACCACGAAACAGAATTACCGATCAGCGCGCTCAAAAGCGAATCTGCTCGTCAACGCTGGGAACTTTTTCATCGTGCGATCGCGCATGCGAAAGAGTCGAATAACGCGTCGCTGGCCGAGGTCGATAGTCATAGTGCTGATGCCGAAAGCGTTGCACCACTGCTGTCTATCGTTCGCTAGGAAAATCAATTGGAAAGGCTGATTCAGTATCTCGACGACTTGGATGACCTGATCGGCATGATAGGACTCGTCGCAGAGCGGCTACGTAACCTCTTTCTCACCCTGCTTTGCTGTGCTTCAATAGCAGCCGTCGCTGCGCCAGGCGTCTGGCTGGCGCAGGTAAACCCACCGCTCGCCCTGGCAACATCAACTATTCTGTTCGTGACGCTGCTTTATCGGCAGGTCACCGCCGCGCCATCACGCACCTTGTCGCGACCCGCCTGAGCAGAATCGCCTAAACGGCAACTCGCGGGAACTCACCGCATGGGCTTGAAATCGGCACCATCGGCCTTATCGTGTCTGTCGATATTGATTGTCAGGAGATGACAGCGTGAGCGACAAGCGCGAAACCCTAGGATTCCAGACAGAGGTTCGTCAGCTGTTGCAGCTGATGATTCACTCGTTGTACAGCAACAAGGAAATATTCCTTCGTGAGCTAATTTCCAACGCGTCGGATGCAGCAGATAAGTTGCGCTTCGAGGCCTTGGCCGACCCGCAACTCTTGAGTGACGATACTGATCTCGGTATCAGCATCGAGATCGACAAGGACAAAGGCCTGTTGTCTGTCTCAGACAACGGTACCGGCATGTCGCGAGATGAGCTGATCGATAATCTTGGTACCATCGCCAAATCGGGTACGGCTGAATTCTTGCAGCAAATGACCGGTGACAAGAAGCGCGATGCACATCTCATTGGACAGTTTGGCGTCGGTTTTTACTCGGTCTTCACCGTCGCTGACAAAGTCACGGTGGAAACACGTCGCGCCGGCCTGGCGGCCGATGAGGCAGTACGTTGGGAGTCGGACGGAAAAGGCGAGTTCTCCATAGAGGGAATCGAACGCGCGGAGCGCGGTACCCGCGTTACGCTGCACCTCAAAACCGACGAGTCAGAATTCCTGGAAGCCTTTCGGATTGAGAGCCTGATTCGTAAATACTCGGATCACATCGGTTTTCCGGTATCGCTACTGGCAACTAAATCGGACGGTGGCGAATCGAAGGTGATCAATTCTGCCACCGCTCTGTGGACGCGCCCGCGTAGCGATATCTCGGACGATGAATACAAGGAATTCTATAAACACCTGTCACATGATTTCGCCGACCCGTTGTTGTGGAGCCACAACCGCGTTGAGGGTAAACGAGAGTACACAAGCCTGCTTTTCATTCCTGGCTCGGCGCCGTTTGACCTCTGGAACCGTGATGCACCTCGGGGCCTCAAGTTGTACGTGCAGCGTGTCTTTATCATGGATGATGCGGAGCAGTTTCTGCCCCTGTACTTGCGCTTCGTAAAGGGAGTAGTGGATTCATCAGACTTGCCGCTCAATGTGTCGCGAGAATTGTTACAGCAGAGTTCGGATCTCACTGCGATACGCAGTGCGTTGACACGGCGTGTCCTCGATATGTTGGGCAAAATCGCCAGTGGCGATAAGGGTGACTTCCAGAAATTCTGGGGCGAGTTCGGTCAGGTGCTCAAGGAAGGATTGGTTGAAGATCACGCCAACAAGGACAAGTTGGCGAAATTGTTGCGCTTTGCAACAACACACAGCGACACGGACAGCCAGGACCAGTCGCTGGCGGATTATCTCGGGCGTGCTAAGAAGGGCCAGGACAAGATCTATTACATCCTGGCCGAAAACCATGCGACCGCAGTGGCGAGCCCGCATCTTGAGCAATTGAAAAAGCTTGGGATCGAAGTATTGTTACTCACCGACCGCATAGACGCGTGGTTGGTGGATGGCCTGACCGAATACGATGGCAAGGCGCTGGTCGACGTCGCTCGTGCGGCGTTAAATCTGCCTGACGATGACGCTACTGATGCGCATGACGAAGTCAGTGAGGAGCATGATCTCCTGCTCAAGAAACTAACACGCGTGCTTAGTGACAGGGTCGAAGCGGTGACGGTCAGTCGCAGGCTCGTAGATTCGCCAGCCTGCGTCGTAGCGGGTGATAATGACCTGAACCCGCAAATTCGGCGCATGTTGGAAGCAAGTGGACAGGACGTGCCTGTTTCGAAGCCGATTCTTGAGGTCAATGTGGAACACCCGTTGGTAGGACGTTTGTCGGCCGAAAGCGATGACGAAAGGTTCGGCGAACTCGCCAACATCGTGCTGGATCATGCATTGCTCGCCGACGGCGCGCAGCTTGCGAATCCGGCAGAATACGTGCAGCGTATGAACAACTTTTTGCTGGGCGTCGATTCGGGAGTTGATGAGGAGGCCATTGAACAATGAGTAAGTCGAAAGACAATGAGTTACGCCAAAAACTCGATTCTGAGCAATACCGGGTAACGCAGAATTCCGGCACAGAACCCGCGTTTACTGGCAAGTATGTCGATCACAAGTCCGATGGAACCTATCGGTGCGTGTGTTGCGACGCGGCGCTGTTTAGTTCGGAGCACAAATACGATTCGGGTTCTGGCTGGCCGAGCTTCTGGCTGCCATTGGCAGGCGACACTGTTCGTACCAAGACTGACGAGAGTCGCGGCATGGAGCGCAGCGAAGTCGTCTGCAAGAATTGCGATGCCCATCTTGGGCATGTGTTCGAAGATGGTCCGCAACCAACGGGCCTGCGTTATTGTATTAATTCCGCGTCACTGGATTTTAAGGACTCAGCCGAATGAAGCGCCGCGGCTTGCTACCTACTCTGATCGCAATGGCGGCTATGACAGCGTGCGAACGACCGGCGCAAGAAGCAACGATTACAGACGATGTGGTCGATGTTGATGCGCTGGCAAGCAACTGTCCTGAGGCCGATGTGGCGGGCAATATTATTATCGTGCCGGGGCTTACGGCCACGATAACCACGAAGGGTCACGGTCGTGTGGCAGCTTCAGATGACTATGCCGGTGTGCATACGACGTTGTGGTTGTATGACGAGGACGCAGAGGACGGTCGCGGTGCCGAGATCTGGACATCGGGCGGCGAACAACCGTTCCAGTTTCAGCTTGGTAAGCGACAGGTCATCAAGGGCTGGGACCTTGGTGTCCCCTGTATGCTAATTGGTGAAACTCGTGAACTGATTATCAGCCCGGAACTTGGCTATGGTGTTGCCGGCAAACCACCCGTACCATCGAACGCGACGCTTTTGTTCAACATCGAATTGATCAGCCTTGAAACGCCATAAACAAGTACTGGCCGTTTAAGGTCGGGCAGAACTCAGTACGACTTCAATGCGCCGATTGAGACTGCGTCCGTACTTCGTATTGTTATCGGCGATCGGCTCGGACGACCCGGCACCAACCACGATCATGCGCGAAGCTGCAACTCCTCCCTGCTCGATGTGGGCGGCGACGGCGCGTGCGCGTTTCAGACTCAGCTGAAGATTCAGGGATTCGTCGCCGGAGATATCGGTGTGGCCGGTTACCGAAATTTCAATATTGCGACAAGCGGTGGTGATCGCAATAATCCTGTCGAGTACTGGGTAGGCCGAGCTGCGAAATTCCGCACTCGACTTCTCGAAGCGAATTGGTCCGGCTGAGAAGTGACCGACGGCCTGACCGCAGCTTTCCGCAAGACGAAAATCGCTTGGGATCGTTAGCATGTCCGTATGCAAGGTGACGTTTGACGGTATTGACCGTTGCAACTCCAGCAGATGGCTCGGCCATTCGGACAGATCTTCGCTGACACCAGAAATGAACAATTCATCGGGTGAAAGAATTGCATGCGCTGACATTGTCCCAGCCAGTGCGTAGAGTGCCTGAAGACTGGTATCGGACCAGTAATCCGGCACTAGCCCCAACGGTTCGAACGCCGTGGATTCCACGGGATCCGGGAAAAATTCGGCAGCAACTTGTAGCAGGTCCATTTCATGCTGCCCGGACTTGGTGTGGCCGGCGAGCCGTAATTCTCCACGTAGCCAGAATATTTCAAAACGTGGAGGATCACTTCGGACTGGCTGTGACGATGGCGGCTCCCATGAATGGCCCGTGTCAAGATACGGAGAGACGACCAGCCCACAAGCGAGAAATACTGCTGCGGCGGTGATTGGAGCACTAACCGCTGGCGTTTTGATCATGCAGATCCCGGGCCTGTCCGATCCAATCCTCACGATAGATACGGCTGCGAAAACCCTTGAGACGTTGTGCCACGCGGTCGATATCGTACTCGCTCATCTCGGCGATCTGGTGATAGCGAAAGATGCCCATTTCGTTTAGCGTTTTTTCGATAGCCGGTCCGATGCCTTTGATCTGTTGCAATTTATCATGCGGCTCGTCCACGAGATCGACCTCATCTCGTTTTTCGTCGACTGATTCGTCGTCCGCGAGCTCAGAAGTATCGTTGGACTCGCCGTGGCCATTGGTCAGCGCAGCGGATTTTTCGCCGGGTGCAATGTGTGTTTGTTCGTCGTTGCTGGCGGCCTCAAGTTCGAGAATTCGTGCGCGCGCGATTTCCAGGTCAACCTCGAATTGCTCTGCCTCCGCATTACGCTCCCTGAATCGCTCGATGAGTGGCGGCAATCGGTTCTGCCAGTTTTCGAGCTCGAGGCTGAGTTTTTGAATTCTTTCGTCCTTCGTGGTGTCGTCAGGGCTGGGATTGTCGCGCGTCTGAATATCCGTTCGCAGTTGATCTCGCTCGGCGATGGAGACTTCGAGATTGCTGCGAATGTCCTTGATCTCACGTTGCAGATCATCACGTTTTGAAAATGCCTCCTGCACCGCTTCGGACAACTCTTTTGCTCGATTCTTCGCATCAGTGTTGGATGCCTGAAATTGATTGACCTGCTCCATCAAACCCTTGTTCTGTTTGACGAGTCGCTCGTGCTCATCGCGCTGTACCTCAATCTGCTCCTGCCATCCTGCATTGATGGCCGCTTTTTCGTCTGCGGACCGATGGCCACGCAGGACCCACCCGATGACGATACCAATGAGCGCCATTCCGGCGAGTATCGCAATGTCAATGACACTGATATCAGGCATACGAAAATTCCTTGGGTCGCATGATGAATTTTAAGAAGCAAGCTGCACTCTGTTCTCTTACAAGACCGTCAAGCTGCGGATGAGCGTGACCATGACTGACTGCGGAATAGGCGCGCATCATATCCAGGTATTTCTTGCCGCTCTCGTCCCACGCGAAAACACCTTCGCCGCGTGTCAGCACAACGGGCAGGGGGTGATAATTGTGTGCGCAATAATGTGCTTCGAGGTCCATACTGACACTCATGACGCCACCGTTAGTATTCTGTGGACTCCACCCAGCGGAGCCGGGACTACCTAAGGTCATAATTTTACAGCAGTATCCACGATTCAGGCTATCCCGTGAACCCCAATGTCAAAAGCACCACAAGTTAATAAGCTATTTATCGATGGGCCGGCCGGACGACTGGAGGCTGTACTGGAAGTCGCGGCCGGGCAGATCCCCATTGGCAGTGTCGTCGTCTGCCATCCGCATCCGCAGCAAGGCGGCACCCTGCACAACAAGGTTGCGCACACGCTCGCCAGATCTTTCATGCGCTTAGGGTTCGCTGCCCTGCGTTTCAATTTCCGCGGAACTGAGCAGAGTGAGGGTGAGTTCGACGACGGTAATGGCGAGCTGGATGACGCGTTGGCGGCGATCGACTGGATGCGTAACAGAAACTCTGGAAAACCTGTCTGGGTTGCGGGTTTTTCGTTCGGCGCGGCGATTGCCGTTAAGGCGGCGACTGCGACTGCAATTGACGGATTGATCAGCGTTGCTCCTGCCATCAGTCGAATCAACGCGGGCCGGGTGGACGCGGAGTTGGGGCTGCAGCCCGATTGTCCGTGGCTCATTGTGCAGGGTGACGAGGACGAGCTCGTAGACGTTGAGAAGACGATTGAGTGGGTAAATAGCCTGGAGCCCGGTCCTGAATTGTTGATCATTTCCGGTGGCGAGCACTTCTTTCATGGCCGGCTGGTCGATCTGCGTGAGTCGGTTACGGAATTCGTACGAAACGCAGGAAGCTTAAAACCGCAGGCACAAAAAAGCCGGGCCAGGCCCGGCTCTTCAGCGGCATAAGAGGGCCTACTGGTCCCTCCGTGCGCAGCTAGCGCCGCTCCTGTCTCAGACCATGTCTTTCAGGCCTTTCAGCGCAGAAACCTTGACGACTTTCGTCGCCGGCTTGGCTTTAAACATCATTTCCTCACCCGTAAACGGGTTTGTACCCATGCGGGCTTTGCGCGCCGGTTTTTTCACGACACGCATTTTTAGAAGACCGGGAACGGTAAACATTCCTGCCGCGCCGCGGCCGCCCAAGCTGCTCTTGATTTGGCCATTAAGTGATTCGAATACTGCCGCGACGTCCTTGCGGGCCAGACCTGTGTCGTCAACAATCTTCGCGTAAATTTCAGACTTGGTCGGTGGCTTCTTGGTATTTGCTGCCATGAAAAACTGACTCCTCAAGAGAAAACAAAAGTGGGCTAACGCCGAAAATAAAAGCAGCGCGACGATAACACACTAATCAATCCGTATAAAATTGTCTTTTAAAGCGCACTTTCGACGGCAAATTGGCACCATCCGGTCGCACGCTGATGTCAAAAATTAGCCACTCTCTGTTTGCGACGGATGTCTCGCCAATATAATAAATCGCGGCGGTAGGTCCGGCCTCGTCGATGCGTCTCATGGTGACGTTTTTCAACTGGCTGGTTAAATTTACAGTTTTGACCGTGATTTCTGCGGGCACTGACAGATTGTCTTGTTTACGGATTACGGAAACGGTCAGCATCGCTCGATCTTTGCTGCGGACGATGTTGTACTCACGTGCGACCAAGGGCGGAAGTTGATCGGTAGACTGCGCGTTGAAGTGTACGATGTAACGGCCAATATCTGCCGAAGTGGCGCCAGCCGGTAGTGCTTCCGGCACGTCGGCCGGGTTTCCGGATCCTCCGCAAGCAGATAGCAATCCGAGTAACGACACAGAAACCAATGTTGCCCTGAGAATCATGACACGAGCCCCTTTTATTCTTACTATAAACCATTACTGGCGGATGAGGAATTGCTTGTCTCGTTGTGTTTCGCGCATGCGCGAACGCGCACGGCAATTATCAGGTTAGTGCCGTCACGCCGGGTAGATGATTCGAGTTCTGGCGCTAAATCGCTAACTGCCTAAACCCACTGATTACGATTGTCGCTGCGCCCAAAAGGATGATCGCGAATATCGGTGAGATATCAAAGCCGCCCAGCGCCGGAATCAGACGCCTGAAAGGTCGCAGTACGGGTTCGGTCAATGTCGCGATGATTGCTGTCGCCGGGTTATGGCTACCAGGGGCAATCCAGCTAAGAATGATGCGAATAAATATTGCGTAGACAAACAGGTTCAACGAAAGAACAGCCAGCTTTACGAACGCTGTGCTTGCAATAGGGACGATGCCGGCAGACCGGTTCTGGATTAAAAGCAAAAGCGTGATGGTGACATACTGAATAATAAAAGCGACGAGAACCGTCGCAGTATCCAGACGGCCAAAAGAGGGCACAATTCGCCGCACGGGGACAACAAGTGGCGAAGTCAAACGCAG
>Ga0114949_10002030_pt1 | contig 12492 bp, 8 predicted proteins | sample N074metaG_FD_83505 | JGI IMG/M metagenome (GOLD analysis project Ga0114949, IMG submission 83505) | Deep subsurface microbial communities from Kermadec Trench to uncover new lineages of life (NeLLi) - N074 metaG | ecosystem: Environmental > Aquatic > Marine > Ocean trench > Sediment | place... | reverse complement strand
GGTCGAACTTGAGGACGCGGTTCTCCGCGATGAGCGAGAGGTACCACGCCGAGCCGTCGGGTTCCACCACCACGTGGTGGGGCTTGGCGGTGGCACTGAAGCCCAGGGCCTGGAGATCGACGGTTTCGACAACCGTGTTGCTGGTCATGTCGATGATCGACACCAGCGCGCTGTTCTGGTTGGCGACGTAGAGCCACGGTGTGGTGTCGCTGTGAACGGTCTGAGTATGCTGGACCGCCGCCGTGCGGGCGCAGAGGAATCCGGTGAGCCCGACGACCGCCATGGCACTGAGTCCTGCGAGACGAAACAGTCTGGTCATGTCGCATCAGTGGTGGAAAGGGAAAGGGAGCCGGAGCGGCGGCTCGGCCGCCTCCCCGGACTCCCTGACAATACCCAATTTCGTTGCCGTTCGCGTCCGTCAGGGAACCGGCTGCTCCTTCTTCTTGAGGAAGAAGACCCCTTCCCGGCCGCTGGTGACGACGATGGTGCCGCTGGCGAAGAATGGGTAGTTGCTCCAGGCCCCGTTGAAGCTGGGCGAGTTGTCACCGTAGGGCACCGTGTCGAAGTAGCCCGTCTCCCGCGGGTTTTGGGGATCGCTGATGTCGATCACCCGGATACCGGCAGTGTAGTTGCTCTGATACAACGTGTTGCCCTTGATGTACATGTTGTGATCGATGGCGCCGGTGGCGCCCATGAACTCCGTGGCCAGGATGGGGTCGTCGAGGTCTGACACGTCCCACACCAGGGTGCGGGTACGATCGTAGCTCCCGTTGATCTCATCCAACTCGTCGCCGAGGAAAAAATACTTGTGATCCTCGGTGATCCACCCCTGGTGAGCGTAGGCCACGTTGGGGTAGGCGGCACTCGACAGCGCCTCGGGGTTGGCCTTGTCGGTCACGTCCGCGATCGACAGGGCCGTCTCATTGGCGCCGAAGCAGATTTCCTTGCCGTCGTGCTCGCTGTCCGGACCGTGATAAATCACGCACATGGCGTCGTGCGAGTAGCCGGTGCCGGACCGGCCCGTTTCCGAGTCGGCGAAGCACCCCGCGAACGTCGGCTGATCGGGCTGCTCTAGGTTGATCATGTGGAGCCCGCCGCCGCATGTTTCCCCACCGCCACTGGCGCCCACGGCATAGGCGTACCCGGTCTCCTCGTTGATGACGATGTTGTGCGCACTGTGGATCTCGTCGTAGTGGGCGGTCTCCTCGAAGGTGACCGGCGCGTTGTTGACGTCGCGCAGCTGGGTAAGATCGAACACCTGCATGCCGTGCGCCGCGGCGCCGTCAGCCACGATGTACACGTAGTTCCGGTAGACCTTCATGTCGCGCCACACGCTGCCCGGCGATGACGCGGTCTTGGGCAGCTCGCCTAGATATACCGGGTTGTACGGATCGCTCAGATCGACGAACGCCGTGCCGTCCAACCGGCCGATGATGGCGTACTCGCGACCCGTCTGAGGATCGGTCCAGCCCCACACGTCGTTCAACCGCACGCCGCGCCCGCCTCCGACGGCCGAGACCGGGAGGAACGACACGATGTCCACTGAATTGCACTCGAACGCGGCAGCGGTACCATCTTGGCAGGCCACCTCACCGCCGACGATGGCGTCCATCCCCTTGGACTCGCTCAGGATCTTGCCGGTGGCCGTCCACCGGCCCTCGACCCTGGTGTACACCAACGCGGTGCCCACGCCATAGTCGTCTCCCGGGATGCCTACTACCGCCACCTCGGAGCCGGCGGCCACGGACCCGGCAAAGGAATCTCTCCGCTGGAGATCGCCGGCCGTGAGCTTGGTGACGCCGGTCCAGTCGCCGGTGGTTTCGTCGCGCGAAAACAGGTACACGACACCCTGGGACCCGTTGGCCCCCGGCGCCCCCACCCAGGCACTCTGGCCGTCAAAAGCCAGGGATGTGCTGAACCGGTTCTGGCGCGAGCCGTCGAACGGCACCAGGCTGGTCCGCTCGTGCCACTCCTCCGTCTCAGCATCGTACTCGAACGAGAACACCGCACCGGTGAACTTGTTGAAGCGCGGCGCCCCGATCAGCACCCAATCGCCGTGGGAGGCGATGGAGCGGCCGAACCGGTTGTTCTTCTCGATGGCTCCGGCCTGCAACTTGGCCGTTTCGCTCCAGGCCATCGTGGCGTTGTCGTATTCGAAGACGTAGACCTCACCCTTGTTGTCGTCCTGCCGCGGCGCGCCGATGAGCGCCCGCGTTCCGTCGAGGGCTAGGCTGGTGCCGAAGCGGCCGCCGGCCGACATGTCGCTGCCGACAAGGACGGCGCTCTGAACCCAGCGTCCCTGGTCGTCCCGCCGAAAGGTGTACACCCCGCCGGTGGTGTCGTTCCGGGCCGGGGCCCCAACCAGCACCAGATCGCCATCGATGGCCACGGCCGTCCCGAACTGGTCATTGGCGGCACCGTCGTCGGCCGCCAGCCGGGTGATTTCGACCCAGGCGCCGCTGGCGCTCTTCTGGAAAATGAAGGCCGCGCCGCGACCCGAATCGGGTCGGATCGACCCGACGATCATCAGCCCACCGCTGACCGCGATGGCGCCACCAAAACGGTCGCCCGCCTCGCCGTCCGAGGCGCTGATGGCCGCCGCTTCGGTCCACGTCCCGCTGGCGTTTGGCCGGAACACATAGACCATCCCGGGAATCATGTTGTTCCCCGGCTCTCCCACGAGAACCTCGCCATCACCCACCGCCAGCGCGTTGCTGAACCCCAGCATGGCCGGCGGGGCTACCGCGGAGGAGCGAAACGTTTGCGCCGCCGCAGGGACCGCGGCCACCACGGCCGCTAGAACAGGGAGCAGAAAGGAACGAGTCCGGTGCATGTCAATCCTTGGTTGAGGTGCCAAACAAATCACCGCCCCAGGAGCCGGCGCATAAACCAAGCGCCCAAGGACATGAAGCCGTGGAAGATAGCAGAGCGGCCCGGGAATTACCGGCGACCGGGCCTTCAACCACTACGGACCGGCCCAGCGGGAGTTTCGGCGGCCGCCCGTCCTGGCCGGGCGCCTTGCCCAGTGAAGAACACCGGGCCGGCCCTCGAGGTTCTGCCAACTGGAATCCGCGATACCGGCGGTGTAGCTTTCTGCCGTCCACCCCGCCGATGAGGTCGCATGAGCACACAGGACACCGCGCGCCGCTGGAACGAGTTGTTGGCACCCTATTACGGCCCAGACCGGCGCCGGAGCATCACGCAACTGGCCCTCACGGCTACCATCTTCGCCGGCTTGTGGTTCACGATGTTGTGGAGCCTCCGGGTGGGCTACTGGCTCACGCTCCTCCTGGCCTTCCCTACGGCCGGGTTCCTCATGCGGCTGTTCATAATCCAGCACGATTGCGGGCACGGGTCGTTCTTCAAGTCGCAACGGGTCGCCAACGCTGTGGGGTTCGTCATCGGCGTCCTCACGTTGACGCCCTACCACTATTGGCGGAAAACCCACGCCTACCACCACGCCCATTCCGGCGATCTCGATTTCCGTGGCTTCGGCGACATCGACACCATGACGTTGCGGGAATACCTGGCCCTCCCCAAGAACCGGCGACTGGCCTACCGGGTGTACCGCAGCCCCCTGATCCTGTTCCTCATCGGCCCGTTGTTCCACTTCATCATCAAACACCGGTATCCCTGGGACATCCCCCGCTCCTGGACCCGGGAGTGGCGTTCGATCTGGTGGACCAACGTGGCACTGGTGTCGGTGTTGGTCGTGGCCTGGCTGACGATCGGGCTGGGCCCGTTCCTGCTGATCCAGATCCCCGTCACCGTGTTCAGCGCGTCACTGGGCGTATGGCTGTTCTACGTGCAGCACCAATACGAGACGACCTACTGGTACGACCACCCGCAATGGGACTACTTCGAGGCCGGGCTCCACGGGAGTTCCCACCTGGCTCTCCCCAAACCGCTCCAGTGGCTCACCGGCAACATCGGCTTGCACCACGTGCATCACCTCAGCGCCCGGATCCCCAATTACAAACTCCCAGCTTGCCTGGCGGCCACCCCGGAACTCCAAACGGCCACCCGCATAACCATGGTAGACGGAATCAAGACCATGGCGCTGGCACTGTGGGATGAGAAACACAAGGAACTGATCCGATTCAAGGATGTCCCATTGGCCCTGGAGCGAGGGGCGCTGGAAGGAATTTAGGGCGGGGGCAGCGGATACTTTCGTCTGGGCACGCCGCTGTCAAGCTCTCACCGGCACCCTACCACCGGCATGTTGCCATGCCGAGGTATCACCCTAGCGCCCCAGCAGTTCCCCCAACCTAATCCGATAGATATCCCCGTCGCCCGAGCGGTGGCTGGTGAAATACAGCCAGGTACCGGTGGGGTCCATGTAGGGCCCGTATTCATACTCGGCGGTGTTGACAGTAGGACCCAGGTTCCGGGGCTTCGACCAGAGACCATCGCGAAATTCGCTCAGGTAGAGATCGTCACCGCCGAAGCCGTCGGGATGGTCGGTAATGACCAGGATCATCCACTCTCCGGAGGGGCTGACCCACAGATCCGACTGACTCTCCGACGAGTTGACAGGCGGGCCGAGGTTCTCCACTTGGGTGAACCGGTTACCGTCGCGGTGGGCGCGGTAGATGTCGCCTTGGACGTGGCCGCCGTCCCGCCGCGAGTAGAAATACAGGGTCCCGTCTTCGGTGAGCGACGAGTGACCCTCAGCGGCCTCGCTGTTGACCTCACCAGCAAGAGGCACGGGCCCATACCAGTTGCCGTCGGCGCGGCGTGCCACCCACAGGTTGTAGTCGACGCGTGCTGTCTCGGCCCCGGGCAGCGGCCGATTCGAGGTGAAGAAGAGACAGTCGCCTTCGGGCGTGGGCCGGGGCGCGCGGTCGCTCGCTGCCGTCCCTGAGAAGGGGAGTATCTCGGGATCGCTCCAGGCACCGTCTCGCCACTCGCTGTGCATCAATACCTGGTCGGACCAGCCGTGCCCCTCCTTAACCCGGGAGAAGTACAACACCCGTCCATCGGCACTCACGGCAGGGAAGGTGTCGCCTCGGTCGCTGGACACCGTGCCCTGGCCTACGAGTTCGGCCTGGGGACTTTCCTGCGCCGCGAGTGGCGCCATCGCGCCCCATAGTACTACACCGATGAACCGGTACAGCCGCATCGGTGTGCCATCCGTCACCATGGTCTGCTCCTTAGCGTGTTCGGATACGGAGCCGCTGGATCCGGCTCCACTAGGGACCCTTCCCATGATGACGCGCTTCCTCTCCGCCGTGTTCCAACCGGATCTCCGGCCGCCAGCGGAACCGCTCCAGCCACGGATTAGCGGCCCCCTCCACCGCGTCGGCGATGATCCCTCCGAGGACGGGGGCGAACTTGAAGCCGTGGCCCGAGCCGCCGCTAGCGACGGTCAGGCCCGCCAGGTCCGGGTGGCGATCGATCCAGAAGTCCCCGTCCCGGGTGTCGGAGTAGAGGCACAGACGGCTGGCCACCACGGGCGCGTCGGCCAGGAGGGGAAAGGTCTCCTGCAGGAACGCGCGCTGATGGGCCTCGGCTCCGGCGGGGATTTCCCGCGGACCGTCGGGATCGGTATCGGTGCCTTCAGAGTGGGTGGCGATTTTGACGGCACCATCCCGGCTCAGCGGGAACCCATAGAAACCGGTGTGAACGATATCAGCGGTAAACACCGGAAACACCTCCGCGCGGAAGGCTTCGGGATTGCTCGGCGCGTAGTGGAACACCGGGTGGCCCGACGAGCGGAACAACGGCGCCAGTTCCGGGACCAGTTTGGTCACCCAGGTCCCGGTTGCCACGACCACCTCGTCCGCATCGAGCACCGCGCCGTCCTCCCCGGTTATCCCGACGACGCGGGCGCCGTCCTTGGTCAGGCCGGCGACGCGGAACCGCTCGCGCACGACAACCCCTTCCGTCTTGGCCCACTCGAGGTTGGCGACCACCACCTTGCTGCTCTCGGCATAACCGCCACGCGCGTGGTAGAACCCATCGACGTGGTTGCCGGTACTCCACGCCGGGAACCGGCGTGCAATCGACCCGGCATCCATCCGATCCGGCGCGTGGCCCCGGCGGTTGAGCAACTGCCAGCTCTCGAACTCGAAACCACCCGGAGCCATCGGCCGACGGCACACCATGAGCACCCCGGTCTGGTGGAACAACGGACCGGTTCCGTCCCCACGCCACTGGTCGTTCCAGTCATCCCATCCCTCGAGCGCCTCCTCCACCAGAGCCATGTGGTGCTCGTCGGTACCGTACTCCATGCGAATGATCTTGGAGATATCGGTACTGGCAGCATCGGGATGAGGAATGGGCCCGGCATCGACCAGGGTGACCCGGTGCCCGCGCCGTCGCAGCTCGAGCGCAGCGGTGACACCAAAGATGCCGGAACCGATGATAATGACGTTGAAGTCGGACATAGCCGGGAGCCAAGGAGCCAGAAACAATCAAGAATCAAGAATCAGGAATCAAGAATCAACCCTTCACCACCTACCACTCACCCCCCAAGGCCAACCATCACGAGGCCGCCAACCATCATGTAGACCACGATCCGTTTTCTCGTCATGGCTACGGGAGAAGATGAATATTAAATATTGAATGCCCAGAATAATGAATAATTAACGTCCGGTAGAACCCCACGTCCCACGTCCCACGCCCTACGTCCACGCCCTACGCCCTCGTCCCTTCTTCTGGTCGCGCACCAGTTGCCTGGCCGCGAGCCGCCCGCTCTGTCCGGTGATCCCTCCGCCGGGATGCGTTGCCGGACCACACAGGTACAGACCGCCCACCGGCATGCGGTAGTGGGACCAGCCGGGGATGGGCCGCATGAACAGGATTTGGTCGAGAGCAACTTCGCCCTGATAGACTTGCCCCTCGGTCAATCCAAACCGGTCTTGCAGATCGAGTGGAGTCAACACTTCACGGCCCACGACAGCATTGGCCATGTTGGGCGCTGCGTCCTGCAGAATCCGCAAGGCGAGGTCGCCAATCGCCTCCCGCTCGGACTCGCCCCACGATCCGTCCCGCCGGTGGAACGGTGCGTAATGCAGCCAGGCGGACAACACGTGGCCGCCCTCAGGCGCCAGGCTCGGGTCGGACACCGACGGGACGACCAACTCCAACGCAAGCCGATCGGATACTTCGCCGTACTTGGTGTGGTCGTACGCCTTTTCGAGATAGTCCAGACTGGGGCACAACACCACGGTGCCGCGCAGGTCGGTGGCGTCCAGTCCGGTGAAGTCGGGAAGTTCCCCCAACGCCAGGTTCACTTTGGCCGCTACTCCCCGGTACCTGACCCGTGCTGCCATGGCGGCGAACTCGGGATCGAGGTGCACCGGATCGACCAAATCGGAAAAAGTCCGCCGGACGTCGTAGCCGGACACGACGGCTCGCGCGGGGATCTCTTCGCCGGAGTCGAGGACTACACCGGTCGTGCCTCCCTCTGTTACCACAATCTGCGCGACACCCGTGCCGGTGCGGAACTCCACCCCGCGCTCCCGGGCTGAGACCTCCAGCGTCCAGGCGAGATGGCCCACACCCCCACTGATGATCGGTCGGCCCCGGGGGACGGCCGTGGCTCCCACCTGCTGGTGCAGCAGCCCGAAGGCAGTGCCCCCGCTCCGGGGCCCGAGGGCAAGGTGCCGCACCGCGACCACGCCGAGGGCACCCTTGAGGAGGTCGTCTTCGAACCAATCGTCGAGCAGATCCGCCACCGGCATGGGAAAAGTCCGCAGAAACTCCATCAACTCCACCCGACCCAGCCGGCGCACCCGCGCCGCCAACCGCAGGATGGTCATCAGGTCTCCCACTCCGCCTTCACCCGGCCGGGGTGGAAGCCGGCGGTACATGTCTGTCAGGAGGCCGGCTAGAGTGGTGATGCGGTCGCTGAACGCCGGCCACCGATCGGCGTCTCCGGGCGATGCCTGGCGCAGTGATCCGGCTGTTGCCTCCAGGTCGGCCGAGAGCCTCAGTGCCGGTCCGCCCGGCCTCGGCGCCACCATCAGCGGTTCCCCCAACGAGTACTTCAGCCCATGGTGCGCCAGTGCCAGGTCGGCAACCACTGCGGGCGACAGGTAACCGGGCGAGTCGAGGCAGGAATCGAACCGGTACCCCGGTACCACCTCCCTCGTTACCAGCGTGCCACCCACCGATTCCGCTCCGTCTACCACCAGCACGTCGAGCCCTGCCTTACCGAGGTATCCGGCGGCAACGAGCGACTCGATCCCGCTGCCGAGCACGATTACGTGGTAGCGTTTGGCCGTCATGATCCGCGCCAGTCGGCCAGGATTTCCCGTGCCGCCAGGCGGCCGGAGGCGCCCATGATGCCGCCCCCGGGGTGGGTGCCCGAGCCGCACTGGTAGTAGCGCTTGACGGGGGTGCGGTACTTGGCCCACCGCGCCGCGGGCCGGAGGAAGAACAGTTGGTTCAGCGCCAACTCCCCGTGGAAGATGTTGCCTTCGGTGAGCCCGGCGATGTCCTCGATGTCCTTGGGCGTGATGACCTGCCGGTGGAGGATGGCCGATTTCAAGTTGGGAGCGTACTCCGCGAGCGTGTCGATGACCGCGTCCCCGAACGCTTCGCGCTTGGCGTCGGTCCACCCGCCGTTGAGATCATAGGGCGCGTACTGCACGAAGATCGACATCACGTGTTGTCCGGGGGGCGCCATCCCCGGGTCGATAACCGACGGGAAGATGCAGTCCATGAACGGCCGGCGCGAGAACTCGCCGTACTTGGCGTCGTCGTAGGCCCGCTCCAGATAGTCGATGCTGGGACTGATCGAGATCGCCCCCGCCAGGTGGGCACCAGGGCCCGGCATACAAGTGAAGTTGGGCAACTCGCTGAGCGCCAGGTTGACCTTGCCGGACGAGCCCCGGTAGCGGTAGCGGCGCAGGCCGTCGATCAGATCGTCCGGCAGCAGCGATTGGTCGAGGAGTTGCAGGAACGTACGCCGCGGATCGAGGGCCGACACCACCGTGCGGGCCCGGATCTCGGTGCCGTCCTCCAATGCCACCCCGACGGCCTTGCCCCGCTCGACCATGACCCGTTCCACGGACGCCTCGGTGCGTATTTCGACGCCGGCAGCGCGGGCCGCACCGGCGATCGCCTCGCTGATGGCTCCGGTCCCCCCTCGGGCAAAGCCCCAGGCGCGGAAGGCGCCGTCGATATCGCCCATGTAATGGTGCATCAGCACGTAGGCCGTCCCCGGAGATCGCGGTCCGAGGAACGTGCCGATGATGCCGCTGGCCGACTTGGTGGCCTTGAGCGGTTCACACTCGAACCAGTCCTCCAGAAAATCCGCGGAACTCATCGTCATGAGCCGATAGAGCATGTGGAACCGCTCGGGGCCCAGGTCGTGAAAATGTTTGCCCAGCTTGAGGAGGGACTTGAGGTCGCCGGGACTGAGCGAGGTCGGGTCGGGCGGGATCATGCCTAGTATGGGCCGCACCGCCATGGCCATGTGGTGCATCAGCCGCCCGAACTCGTCGTAGGCTTCGACGTCGCGCGGTGCGTGGCGCTGGAGTTCCTGGCGGGCCAGGTCGTGGTCGCCCCAAGCCATGAAGTAGTCGCCGTTGGGGAGCGGCGTGAGGGTACTCTCCAGCGGGAGGATCTGGAGACCGTGGCTGGCGAGATCGAGCTCGCGGATGATGTCGGGCCGGAGCAGGCTCACCACGTAGGAGAACACCGAGTACTTGAACCCGGGGAAAATCTCCTCGGTGACCGCCGCCCCACCCACGAGGTGGCGTCGCTCGAGCACCAGCACTCGCTTCCCCGCCCGGCCGAGGTAGGCGGCGGTGACCAAGCCGTTGTGGCCGGCGCCGATTATTATCGCATCGTAAGGACGAGTCATGGGCCTCATAGTGCGGTGTGCGGTGTGCGGTGTGCGGAGGGAAAGCGGCAAGACATCAGGTTCCGTCTCCTGCCCCGCTGCCCCGCTGCCCCGCCGCCCCCGCCTTCTTCCTCTCGGGATCGAAGAACGGCGTCTTCACCACGGTCACCGCGACGGGCCTACGATGGTGCTCCACGGTGACCTCCATTTCGATGGCCGTCCCGGGAGCGGCGAAGCGGGTCTCGACGTGGGCCAGGGCGATGTACTTCTTCAGCACCGGAGACCAACATCCGCTGGTGGCGTATCCCACCTGGGTTCTCCCAACATAGAGTGGGACGCTAATGCGCCAGGCCGTCGTCGGGAGTTGCGGTGGGAGTCCCACAGCGGCGTACAATTCGATCAGTCCCTCCCAATCGACTTCGATACCGACGAAGGCCCACGTGGGGCCATGCCGGTGTTCCGCCACCAACGCGTCCCGCCCGTTGAACGGCCCTTTCTCCAAGTTCACGGTCCAGCCCAGGTTTAGCTCGTAGGGCGAGGAAAACTGGGAATCGATGAGCGCCCGGTGGGCGGAGACGTAGTCCACGTCGATCATCAACAGTCCCGCTTCAATGCGGGCCACGTCGAGCGCCAGGATGCCGGCCGGGAGGAGGCCATAATCGGCCCCCGTCTCTACCAGGGCGTCCCACAGCGGCACCGCCCGGTCGGCGGCCACCCAGATCTCATAGCCGAGGTCGCCGGTGTACCCGGTGCGGGAGATGGTTACCGGGATGCCCCGGATGGTGCCCTCGGTCAGGTGGAAGTACCGCAGCGACTCGACCTCCGCGTCGGCCACCCGCGCCAGGATGTCCCTGGCCGTGGGACCTTGCAGCGCCACGGCGCCGAGCGAGCGGGAAACGTCTTCGATCACCACGTCCATCCCACCGGCATTGTCCGTCAGCCAGCGGATGTTGGGATCGGCGGAAGTGAGGCGATAGGTTTTCTCGCCCAGCCGGGAGATGGTGCCGTCGTCGATCACCTTACCGTGGCTGTCGCACCAGGGAGTGTACAGCACACGCCCCACCTGGCACTTGGCCACGTTGCGCGGTACGATCCTGTTCAGCAGCCGGCAGGCGTCCCGGCCGTGAATCAGGTACTTGTACAGCGGTGAAACATCTATTAATCCCGACCCGCTACGAATAGCAGCGTACTCGCGGTCGTGGTGCAGTTGGTAGCAACCCAGCACCGCATGGCCGGCCCATCGGCGCCAGGCGTGTCCCTGGGCCAGGGCGGCGGTGCGTTGGTGGAACGGGGTCGTGTTGAGCTGAAGTGGTGTCATATAATGAATGGAAGCTCGCGAACGGTAATACCATCCACAGCCGATGGTAAGACCGGGGCGGGATAGCTCATGATCGAACCTTCCAGCGACTTTCACGGAATCTTCAGACAGACCGGGAAACTGTATCAGGACTCGGGGATCATGTGGACCCCGGACTTTCCAATACCGGAGCGAGCATGACCGCCATCCCCATGTACCGTCCGTCCCCGACGTCATCCGCCCTGTGGAAGACGGCCCAGGCCGTCGGGGTCGTCGCCACAGTGGCACTCGTGGCCGGATTGTTCCTCGAGCCCGACGTGGCCCTGTTCGTCCTGTGGAACGTGCTGATCCCGCTGGTTCCCGTGTCGCTGATGGTGAGCCCGCTCATCTGGCGCAACGTGTGTCCGCTGGCCACGCTCAACATGGCCTTCAATCGCCCAGCCACGCGCAAGCTCACCAACGGCTTGGCCGGCAAGGCGGGGATCGTGGCCATCGCCTTGCTGGTGGTCCTGGTCCCGGCGCGCCGGTTTGCCTTCAACAACGACGGCGTCTCGCTGGCCATAGTTATCGTGGTGGTGGGCCTGCTGGCGCTGGCGCTGGGCGTAGTGTTCGATGCCAAGGCCGGATTCTGCAACGCCATCTGCCCCGTGCTTCCGGTGGAGCGTCTCTACGGCCAGGCACCGCTGCTACAGGTGCCCAACGCGCGCTGTCCCAGTTGCTCGCTGTGCACCCAGCGAGGCTGCATCGACCTGGCACCGGAGAAGTCGGTGGCCCAAACGCTTGGACCCGCGCGCCAATCCACCGCCTGGTTGCGCACTGGGTTCGGAGCCTTCGCGGCTGCGTTTCCCGGATTCGTCGTCGGCTACTACACCTCGGGCGACGTGGCGCTGACAGCGGCCGGGTCGGTGTACCTGTACATCGGCGGGTGGGCCCTGGGGAGTTATCTCCTAGTCACCATCCTGGTCCAGGTATTCAGGCTGCAGTCAGGGTTGGCCCTGCTCCTCCTCGGCGGACTGGCCTTGAGCTTGTACTACTGGTACGCGGTCGAAGTCGTGCTGACCGCCATGAGGGTCGCCGGCATGTGGCCCATGGCGCTCCGCGGCGCGGCGCTGTTACTGATCGGGGTGTGGCTGGCCGGGGCGGTGCCCAGGGTGATGCCGAAGAGAGCTGGGAGCTAGGAGCTGGGAGCGTGGGGATTGAGGGGGGGGCGTAGGGCGTAAGGCAGCGAAGGTTGGGGTACCGCATCTACAAGCAGGGAGTGGGCCCTTACGGCCCTGCAGCCCCGCCGTGGGCTAGCCAACTTCTCGCATCGTGACCAGATTGCGGCCTGCCGTCGCTCACTCCATCAAGGCCCTCATTTGCACCGTTCCATTCTGTTGCTGGCAGGCATGTTTCTCGC
>Ga0114949_10002019_pt1 | contig 12529 bp, 6 predicted proteins | sample N074metaG_FD_83505 | JGI IMG/M metagenome (GOLD analysis project Ga0114949, IMG submission 83505) | Deep subsurface microbial communities from Kermadec Trench to uncover new lineages of life (NeLLi) - N074 metaG | ecosystem: Environmental > Aquatic > Marine > Ocean trench > Sediment | place... | reverse complement strand
GGCGCGTCAGGGCGCAGAAACCGGCCATATAAAGGTCGCCGCGGCGGGCCTTGCGAAATCCCATGCTCCAGGCCGGGAAGGCCGGTTTGGCAATCTCGGATTCGATCAGCACTTTAGCGCCAAAATGGCGGGGGTCGGCTTCGATCTTTGCATAAAGCTCGTGAACCCGCTCCGACCGGCCTTCAAGCACCTGTAGAAAACAGCCATCCAAAAAAACCAGCATGCCGGTGACGCCGAGGATCTTGTTGGTCTCGCGGCAACGGCAAAGAAGGTCCTGCAGGTCCTCCTCGCTGAGGTCGGCGCCCGCTGAACTGACATAGACAAGCTGATGCATGTTCGCTCCGATCCGCCGGCCGGCGGCAAGTCGCTTCGGTCATTATGAGGACGGAATGGAAAATTTGCGTTGAGATCGATCGTTTACAAGTCCTGAAGCCTGGCCATGAATTGCGGCTGGCAGGACACGGCTTTGAGCCGCTGCGCAGCAACGCGCAAAGCCGGTTGCCGGCACATCGGCCACCTGTTAGGCCACACCATGCGCACCGATATCAGGCTTGCCGCCGGTACCCGCTGGCGGACACCGGCCGTCATGCTGATGATCATGGCATTCGCCATGCAGATCGCCTTCGCCACCTGGTGGGCGCTGATCAAGAATTATGCGGTGGAAGATGTCGGCTTTACCGGCCGCGAGGTCGGGTTTCAGGAATCCATCCGCGAAATTCCGGGATTTCTGGCCTTTCTGGTAATCTACCTCCTGTTTTTCATGCGCGAACAGACCCTGGCGCTTGGCGCTTTGGCCGTGCTCGCCATCGGCGTCGTCATCACCGGCTGGTTTCCTTCAGCGACGGGGCTGTATCTGACGACCTTCCTCATGTCGGTCGGCTTCCATTATTACGAGACCATGAACCAGAGCCTGGCCCTGCAATGGTTGCCCAAGGCCGAAGCGCCGCAAATCATGGGCCGCATCCTCGCCGTCGCCGCCGCCGCGCAGCTTCTCGCATTCGGCCTCATCGCGTTATTATGGAAAACGCTTGCGCTCGATTTCGCCACGGTCTTTGTCGCCGCCGGCACGCTGACCCTGGCAATCGTCGCCTTTGTCTGGGTCACCTTCCCGCATTTTGAGAAAGGCACGCCCCAACGGAAAAAACTGATCCTGCGCCGGCGCTACTGGCTCTACTATGCCCTGACATTCATGGGCGGCGCCCGGCGTCAGATCTTCACCGTCTTCGCTTCCTTGATGATGGTCCAGATATTCGGTTACGAGGTCCATCAGATCGCCTTGCTTTTTCTCATCAACTGCCTGTTCAACATCGCCTTTGCCGCCAGGATCGGCGGCTTTATCGGCCGCTTTGGCGAACGCCGGGCGCTGAGCGTGGAATATATCGGCCTGATCGTCGTCTTCGGCGCTTATGCTTTTGTGCAAAACGCTTGGGCGGCGGCCGCCCTTTATGTGATCGACCACGCCTTTTTCGCCTTCTCCATCGCCATGAAGACCTATTTCCAGAAGATCGCCGACCCGCCCGATATCGCCCAGACCGCCGGCGTCGCCTCGACCATCAACCATTTGGCCGCCGTTGGCATTCCAGCAGCTTTCGGCATGATCTGGCTGGTTTCGCCGGCAGCGGTGTTCCTGATCGGCGCTGGCATGGCAAGCGTCTCGCTGGTCCTGGCGCGCCTGGTGCCGCGCCATCCCGAGGCCGGCAACGAACTGATCTGGCAAGAGCGCGCCCGCCTCAAGGCGGCGGCGGCGCAATAGGCATTGCCATGAAACGATGCATTGGCGCACTCTGTTCCCCGACCGGTGATTGCAACACCGGTACAGGACAACCCACGATGACCAGCGGCAAGAAAGCCTGCATACTGATCGGCCTGGCTGTTGCCTTGGCCGGATGCACCACGACCGCCAATCCAAAGGCCGAAATCACCGTCGCCTATTACGAGGTCAGCGGCAACACCAAGAAGGCGATCGACCGGCAACTGGCGTTGCACGGGCCGTATATTCCGGGCAAGGGCCGCGTTCTTGCCGCCACCGACATCACCATGGTGCCCAAAATCATCTTGAAGAAGCAGCCGGGCAAATGCTCCGTTGCGCAGGCCAGTTTCCAGGTCAAGGCCAAGGTCACCTTGCCGAAATGGCGTCAGCGCAAAAGCGCCAGCGGCGATATCGCCGACACCTGGGACAATTTCGCCGCCTATGCCGCGATCCACGAACTCGTTCACATCAGTATCGCCGAAGATCATGCCGGCAAGCTGGGCCGTCGCCTCAACGATCTGCCGCCCGAAGCCGACTGCAGGACGCTGGGCAGGAAAATCGACGCCGTGTCGAAAGCCATGGCGGCCGTCCATGGCCGCGCCCAGGACAAGTTCGACGCTGACGAAAGCCGGCGCTTCGACAAGCTGGTCGCGCAAGCCCAAGCGCGCGGCTAAAGCGTGTCGCGCAAAAGTGGGCACCGGTTTTGCGATAAAGACACGCGCAAACAAAGAGATAAAGCAGGGCGCGTGAATGCCAATGAACGCGACATGCTTTAGTTCACCCCGAGTTTCTTCTGCAAACTTGATGACGACGTGGTGTGCTGGAAGACGACGCGCTCATCCGGGTGGACGATGTGCTTGGCCGCATGCGCCATCAATGCGCTTTCGTGGAAACCCGACAGGATCAGCTTCAGCTTGCCCGGATAGCTAGAGATGTCGCCGATGGCGAAGATGCCCGGTTCGGAGCTCAAAAACTTCTCCGTATCGACCGGGATCCGATTGCGGTCAAGATTGATACCCCAATCGGCAACCGGCCCAAGCTTCATCGTCAACCCGAAAAACGGCAGGAGCCGGGTGCACGGCACTTCGACCTCGCCGTCCGGCGTCTTGACGATCGCAGCTTCTAGCTGGCCGTCTTCGCCCTTTAGGCTCATCACCTGGCCCTGCTGGAATTTGAGTTCGCCGGCATCGCGCAATGCGAACATCTTGCTGACGCTGTCGGGCGCCGCCCGGAATTCCGGCCGCCGGTGCACCAATGTCACCGATTTGGCTATGGGTTGCAAATTGAGCGTCCAGTCGAGCGCGCTGTCGCCGCCGCCGGCGATCAGCAGGTCATGGCCGCGGAAATCCTCCATCCGCCGCACCGAATAAAAGACGCTTGTCCCCTCATAATCCCTGACCCCGGCGATCGGCGGACGCTTGGGCTGGAACGATCCCCCGCCAGCGCAAATGACCACCACCTTCGCCTGGATCCTGGTCCCGGTATCGGTGCGAATGAGGAAGCCATCCTCGCCGGTGCGTTCCAGCTCCGTCACCATCTCGCCAAGATGGAATTGCGGACTGAAGGGCTTGATCTGCTGCAACAGTTTTTCAACCAGCTCCTCACCGGTAATCACCAGCCAGGCCGGAATGTCGTAGATCGGTTTTTCCGGATAAAGTTCGGCGCATTGCCCGCCCGGCCTGTCGAGAATGTCGATCAGGTGGCATTGCAGATCCAGAAGCCCGAGTTCGAAAACCGCGAACAGGCCGACCGGCCCGGCGCCGATGATCACCACATCGGTTTCAACAAGATCGCAGGTCATGCAGGTTCCGTTCCGTATCTGGAGTTCAATATCCTAAAGCGTGTCGCGCAAAAGTGGGCACCGGTTTTGCGATAAAGACACGCGCAAGCAAAGAGATAAAGCAGGGCGCGTGAATGCCAATGAACGCGACAGGCATTAAGCCTGTCTTTCCGGCACGTGCACTATCAATCCGTCCAGTTCCTCGCTGACCCGGATCTGGCAGGACAGGCGCGAAGTCGGCCGCACATCGTAGGCAAAATCGAGCATGTCCTCTTCCATCGCCTCCGGTTCGCCGGTTTTTTCGACCCAGCCCTCCTCGACATAGACATGGCAGGTCGCGCAGGCGCAGGCGCCACCGCATTCCGCCTCGATCCCCGGCACGCCATTCTTGACCGCCGTCTCCATCACGGTGGAGGCGTTTTGCGCATCCAGTTCGTAGCGCACACCATCGTGTCCGATGAAAACGATCTTTGTCATGAAATCCGGGCCGGTTCGGGAAGGTCGATGTGGGTTTAGGCACACCTGTTTGCAAGTCAAGCGCAGCCTGTCCACTCAGCCAGACGTGTTGTGCAGGTATTCGATGGCTTCCATAACCGCATGGCGCAATGGCGCAAGGTCGATCGATCCGGCACGGCAATCGGTTTCCAGGGTGGCAGCGACAGTTTCCAGCCGCAGCGCGCCGACATTGCGCGCCAGCCCCTTGATGGCATGCAGGCGCTCGCCAAGCCTGGCCGCGCCCCCTGCCCGTTCGGCCTGGATCAGCAGGCGCTCCGCTTCCGATGAGAACAATGCCAGGATTTCCACGCGAAGGTCTTCGTCCCCCAAGGTCTGGCGATCCAGATGCGCATCATCGAAAACCACTGGTTCGGGACCAGGTGTCAGCGGATCTGGCTTGGACGGATCGGCCATGATTTCGCGCCTGGGCTGCGGCCGCCGCAATTGCGTTCAGTTCCGCCCACCGGGACGGGTCAGGATCGCAAATCCTTCGGCGGTCAGCCGATGCACCGGCCAGCCCGGCTCCCTCTGCCCGGTGAACCAGGGCTCCGCCCATCCCTTTTCCACGCAAAGCCGAACCGTTTCGGTTTTTATACGCTGCCCATCGGCGTCGAAAAGCGGCAATTTGTTGCCGGTCGATCCAAGTCCCCGGTTCAGATATCGCCGCGCCGCCGCATTGAGCTTGCGTGGCCGCCCCAAAACGTCCGACGGCCGGCCGCGATCAGACCGCGGCCTCCCCGGGATCGTACTTCCTGCCATAACGCCACCCTGGTAATCAAATTAAACATATTCCTGAAACAGAACCTTTTCGGCCCTTTTTTTGCTTCTCACTGCGACAGTCTGACATTAGAGTGCTAGCTGGGCAAGAGAATGGGGAGGCAGCATAAGGCGGCAACGTTTCAAATTCGTATCCCGGTGCCGATGGCGGTCGGGAACCGGATACGGAAACGAAGCGCCTTGGCTGAACGGGGTCATGCCGCATAGCCGGCCTGCTTCGATAGTGCCCATGTCATTCGGCCGCCGCCTGCCGGGCGATTGCGCGTAACTGCGATATGCCCTCGGCAGCGCGTCCGTAATGGTAGACGCGTACGGATCGGGACGAAGGCACGATGAGCAAGCTTCCAAAAACCGATGCGACAGAGGCAGCGCTGAGCGCCGTCGAAGAGGCTTTGAAGATCGATTTCGGCGATGTCACGCGCGACCTCGACGGCCAGGCCAAAACGGCATCGGGTGCTAGGAAAACGGTCCTCAAGAAATTACGCCCCAAGCAAGCGGATCAGGGCAGCGACACGGCCAAATCCGCGCCGGCGCGCTCGCCGAAACCGCTGGTTGAAAACCGTGCGTTCGAGCGCAAAAGCGCAGAGCGCTCCCGGGCTCGGCGCGCCGCCAACGACGATGTCCGCTCTGTCGGCAATCTGCTTTATACGTTGCAGCGCCGCCCTTCCGCGGCGCCGTTCTGGACGGCCTTTCTGTTTTCGGCGGTGTGGATCGCCTTTGGTCTGATGTTTGGCCTTGGTCTTTGGCGCCAGGACATTGCGGCAATCGGTTCGACGGCCGATCTGCGCGACGCTCCGCACCTGATCGCCCTTGTCATCGCCATCGTCGTTCCGGTTTTCCTGTTCTGGGTGATGGCGCTGATGATCTGGCGCAGCCAGGAAATGCGCATGGTGTCGCGAACCATGGCCGAGGTTGCGCTGCGCCTCGCCGAACCGGAGAATATCGCCAAGGAATCGATCGTTACCGTTGGCCAGGCGATCCGCCGCGAGGTGGCGGCCATGGGCGACGGCATCGAGCGGGCTTTGGCGCGCGCCAGCGAGCTGGAGGTTCTCGTTCACAACGAGGTTTCGTCCCTGGAGCGCTCCTATACCGAAAATGAACTGCGTGTGCGCGCGATGCTCGATGCGCTTGTAACCGAGCGCGAGGCGATCGTTCAGAACGCCGAACGGGTGCGCGGCGCCATTGATGGCGCCCATCAGACCCTGACGAGCGATCTTGCCAAGACGAGCGAAGAAGTTCTGGCATCCGCCGATGCCGCCGCTAAAAAAATCTCCGATCTCCTGGCCGACCGCGGCAACGCCGTCACAGCCACGTTTGGCAAGCAGGTCGAGACCATGATCGAGCGGGTTCAGACGACTGGCGACAGCATAAACGAAACGCTCAGTAGCCGAAGCGAGGAAATTGCCGGCCGGCTGGAGCAGGCCCATGACACGCTGTCAACGGTGCTGACGGAGGGCTCATCCGACCTGCTTGGCAAGTTGGCCACCGCCAGCGACCGCATCCAGGCGGCGGTGACCGAAGATGGCAGCGCCCTGGCCGAGCGCCTGGCGGCCAGCGGCGGTGCGATCGCTTCGCAGATTGTCAGCCGGGCGAACGAATCCGCATCCCGCATCGAAAAAGCCGCCGACATCGTCGGTTCCACGATCGATGCGCGAGCCAAATCGGTCATTGAACAGCTTGGCGATGCCGGCCAGACCGTCTCGCGGGCAATGGTCGAGCAGGTCGATGCCGTGCAAGCCAACATTTCCCAGGCGCAGATTCTCTTCACCGACACCGGCAAAACCTTGTCGCAAACCATCAATGAGCAGAGCGAGCGCATCCGCACCGACATTGAGAGCAATCTGGAAACCATGTCGGGCCTGATTGGCGATCGCGGCGGCAAGCTGGTTACGGCGCTGGGCGAACGCGGCGAAGCGCTCGGTTCGCTGATCGATGCCCGGATCGGCCAGATGGGCGAAACCCTCGATGCCCGGCTGGGCGGTTTTGAGACCCGGATCCGCGAAAGCGCGGAAGACGTGGCCATACGCCTGGCCTCCTCCGCCGACACGATCGAAACCGCTGTCGGAGCGCGCCTGGCCGGATTTGAGGACCGGGTTACGAGCCGGATCGGTGAAGTCACCGAATCGTTCGGCCAGCGGGCCGACGATTTTGCCGACACCCTCGATGACCGGCTTGGCCGGATCAACGAGGCGCTCGACACAAGGGCCCGCCAGATCAGCGAAACGCTGGTTGCCCGCACCCGGGAACTCTCCTCCACCTTCTCCAAGGGCGAAACGGAGATGGCCAGCGCCATGGATGCCCAATTGACCGAAATTGGCAAGGCGATGACCGGCCACACCCGCGAATTGACCGAATCCATCGCCAACCGGATGATGGAGGTCAATCAGAGCTTCGGCGAAAAACTGATGGCGGTCGAACAAAGCTTTTCCGACCGCGCCAACTCCCTGCAATTGACGTTCGAAACCACCAGCAGCACGCTGAGCGAAAAGACCGAAGCGCTCAATTCGCTGCTGGCGGCGCGCCAGAGCGAGCTTGCCGGGCTTCTCAATTCCGGCAGCAGCATTCTGGTTGAGGCGATCGAGACCCGTGGCCGGGCGGTGATCGAAGGCATTGAAACCCAGAGCCGTAATTTTGCCGATACGCTGAAGAGCGAAGGGCAGGCCCTCGTCGAAGTGATCGGCAGCCAGGGCAAAGCGGTCGCCGGCCAGCTTGATGAAAGCGCCCGCGGATTGTTGTCCACCCTGAACGAACAGGCCCACACCATCGTGGAAACGGTCACCGTCACCAACCAGCGCTTCCGCGAAGATATCGAATCCATGTTGACCCGGCTCGACGAGACCAACAACCAGCTGCAGAGCGTCGTTACCGATGGCGGCAAGCAGCTTTCGACGATCGAGGCCAATTTGTCGGGCCAGGCCGAAAGCCTGCGCAGCGCACTGGAATCGGCGGCGGCCAATACCGGCACGTCGACGACGATCCTGTCCGATCAGATCAAGACGCTGCGCGAGGTCGCGACCCATGTTCTGCGCGATGTCACGGCCATGGCGGCGCAGTTCGAGACCCAGTCGCAGTCGCTTTCCAGCGCGACCGTGCTTATTGGCGAAACCAATGCGGCGATGGAAACCTCGCTGACCCAGCACTGCGAATCGCTGGAAACCGTTGCCGCCAATCTCGCCCTGCAATCGGGCACGGTGGAGGATCGTCTGTCACGGCTGACGGCGGTTCTGGTGGAAACCTTGAGCGGCGCCGAGGACCGGATTGCCTCCGTCGCCGCCTCCTTGACCGAGCGCACCGAGGCGTCCGCGCAAAGCGCCGCGGAACGGCTGGAATCGACGATGAAGGCGGCGCAGTCGCAAATCGATACGGTGACACGCTCGCTTGTCGAAATTACCGATGAATCGACGCGCAACGCGGCGAGCCGGCTGGCCGAGACCGTGGAAACGGCGCAACAGCGCGTCGCCGAAATCAGCCAGAGCCTTGGCCAGAAGGCGGAGGAAGCGGCGCGCTCGGCGATCGGCCAGTTCGAGACGATGCGTCTTGCCGCGATCGCCGAAGGCAAGCGCGCCGTTGAAGGGGTCGAGGCCGCTCGCGCCGAACTGGAAGAGCGTTTGCAGAACGCCTCCACCAGCACCGACGAGGCTGTCCGCAACGCCGCGGCCAATCTGGTGTCGGAAATCGGCCGGGCGCTTGGCGATGCGACCAGCCGGTTCAGCGAAACCGCCGACGCCATGCGCGAAACGGCCCATGTCATGCAGCGCGAACTGGACGCCACCCGCGCCGATTTGCGCCGCGGCGTCCTCGACATGCCCGATGAAGCGCGTGAGGCGACCGCCGCCATGCGCCACGCCATCACCGAACAGATCGAGGCGATCAACGAATTGTCGTCCATCGTCGCCGTGCACGCCCAGGATCAGATGCTGTCGCCGGTGACGCCGGCAACGGCCCCCTCCCCGGTTCGCACGCCGGCGGTTCAATTGCCCGCGGCGGCGAGCAAGCAGCACCCCGTTGCTGCACAACCGGCCAAGGCAGCGCCCGCGGCGGAGATTGAGCCGGCGCAGCCGAAGTTGCCGCGCGCCGAACCGCTGCATGGCAAACTGACCCGGGACCGGCCCGGACCGGCTGCCGGATCCGGTGGCGCGCCAGGCGCGCAGGGCTCCCCCGCTTCGCCGCAATCTGGCGCAAACCAGGGCGTGGAGGGCGAAAACCGCGGCTGGGTCGCCGATCTCCTGCGCCGCGCCTCCACCGAAGACGAGGCGCAGGCGGCGGCGCAGCGGCCGGCGCCGGCCAGCCGCAAGAGCGGCAATCGCGGCCCCAACAGCGCCCAGGCAGCGCCTGCCGGGCCAGCGCCTGCCGGGCCAGCGCCTGCCGGGCCAGCGCCTGCCGGGCAAGAAGCCCAACCGAGCGGACGCTCTCCATCGCAATACGTGGATTCGCTGAATTCGCTCTCCGTCGATATCGCCCGGGCGATCGATCATGAAGCCTCGATCGAATTGTGGGACCGCTACAAGCGCGGCGAGCGCGGCGTCTTCACCCGGCGGCTCTATACGTTGCAGGGCCAGAAGACGTTCGACGAAATCCGCCGCAAATATGAGCGCGAAAGCGAGTTCCGCAGCGCCGTTGACCGCTATATCGACGATTTTGAACAGCTTTTGAGCCAAGTCGCCAGCAGCAACGAAAGCGATCCGCTGATGTCGCAGATGTATCTGACCTCCGACACCGGCAAGGTCTACACCATGCTGGCCCACGCCGCCGGCCGTCTGGGATAATCTGGGATAAAAGGCTGGGGGAACGCCCGGATCGGTCCCGCCCCTCCCGGGACGGATGCTGCTTGTCTGAATCGTCGCGCCGAGCCGACATTCTGTCTTTCCCGGAGCATGTCGGACAATTGACCCAAGTGTTTATACCAACGGTTGTTATTAGTCCCGGCATTTGATGGTGCACTATTTCCCACTGAATGGAAGGAAGCACTATGGGACAGGTTTTACACGGCAGCGCCAAAACGACTTCGGCCGGCAACCTCATGGGCGCCAGCGCCGCCACCCGACCCAACAAGTGCCGCCGGCGAGATGTTGTCTTATAGTTAGATATTTATTTCCATTTCTCAACACTAATATTGATACCGCTATCAAATTGACAATAAAACAATGTATTATTGTCAGTATATATCACGAAACTTTAATAATATTTATCAATTAAATTTCAATGCCTTTTCTGCAACTTGTGATTTATGGAACGCCTACCTATTGCAATCAAAAGTATAGCAGCGCGAAGGGCTGCCGGCAGGCGTTTTGAGTCCCGGAAGATTGTTAGGATTCGGACTAACCGGCTGGGCGAGGGTCGGGTGGCAACCTCGCAAAGGATGGTCGTCGCCACCAACGCTCCTCAATGCGACAAGTCGCGGCAATCGGAAACCGGATGGCTGCCAACAAGTCCCTTGTTGGGGGCATCCTGAATGGAACTGCTTGACAACAGCGCGGATTTGCCAGTTGCCCTGACGGGCACCTACGATCTGGCCTTGGTCGCGCTCTCGGTCTTCATTGCCGCCTTGGGATCCTTTAGCGCGCTTGAACTCGCGGACCGGATTGGCGTTGCGCAGACGCGTTTCAACAAATTCATGTGGCTGGCGACCGGTGCAGTGGCGATGGGCAGCGGTGTCTGGGGCATGCATTTCACGGGGATGCTGGCGTTTTCCCTGCCGGTGCCGGTTGCTTACGACCTTGTGACGACACTTGTTTCAATAATTCCCGCTGTTTTTGCCGGCGGAGTGGCTCTCTACCTTATGAGCTGCCGGAAGTTGGAAAAGACGCGAATCGTCGCTGGCGGCATCGTCATAGGGGCAGGCATCGGCGCCATGCATCACATGGGCATGATGGCCATGCGCATGGATGCGGTGATGCGCTACGATCCCATCCTCTTGGCCGGTTCCATCCTTGCCGCCATCGTGCTGGCGATATTCGCGCTGTACATCAAGATTCTCGACCAAAGCCAGGCGTCGAAAATCCATTTGCACTGGACGAGGTTCGCCAGCGCCTGGCTGATGGGGTTCGCCGTCGCCGCTATGCACTATATAGCCATGACAGCGGTCTCCTTTTTCCCGACCGGTGCTTCAGGCGCGGAAATCGTCGGCCTGAACCCCAAGTTTCTAGCGGTCCTGACCGGTTTGGTTACGGTCGGGCTCATCGCACTCTCCAACATAGCCAGCGCGGTTGGACGGCGCCTGGAGACAGCCCTCTTGCTGGAAACCGAAGTGATCGAACGGAGGCACGCGGAAAAGGCGCTTAAAGAGAGTGAATCCAGGTTCAGGGATATCGCCGAAGTCGCTGGCGACTGGATCTGGGAAATGGACTCCAATCTGCGCTTTTCGTTCATATCATCGAGGTTCTTCAAGGTTTTTTCAATCGCGCGTGAAGATGTTCTCGGCAAGACCCGTGCCGAATTTGCCGGCGCGACCGTGTACGATGAACACTGGCGCCGCCACTTTGCCGACCTTGCCAGTCATCACCCGTTTCGCGACTTTGCATATACGACCCAGCGGTACGACGGCCGCCCCCGGCACATCGTGATCAGTGGCAAGCCGGTGTTCGATGCCAATGGAACCTTCAAAGGCTACCGGGGCACCGGCACCGACAAGAGCGCCGAGGTCGAGGTCCGCGTCGCCTTGGAGGAGAGCGAGAGGCAATTCCGCAATCTGGTCGAAGGCTCGATCCAGGGCGTGTTCGTCCATAAGGACTGGGATACTCTGTTCGCCAACCAGGCGCTGGCGGATATTTTCGGCTATCGGAGCCCGGAGGAGATCCTGGCTCTCAAAAGAGTCGATCCGCTGATAGCGCCGGCTGAACACGAGCGCCTCCGCGGCTACCGCACGGCGCGCCGGAAAGGCGAATACGCGCCGGAAATCTACGAGGCGCGTGGCCTGAAGAAGGACGGTTCGATACTCTGGCTTGAATTCCGGGTGACGCAAATTGATTGGCGCGGCATCGCCGCGATACAGTGCGTCGTCATCGATATCACCGAGCGCAAGAACAGCGAAATTCTGAATCTCAGACTGGCGCGCATCGTCGAAGATTCCATCAACGAGGTCTATGTGTTCGACGCCGAGACGCTCAAATTCGTACAAGTGAACGCAACCGCCTGCGAGAATCTCGGCTACACTATGGAGGAACTGCTCGCCCTGACCCCTCTCGATCTGAAACCGGAACATACACCCGAAACATTTGCAGACCTCGTCACCCCCCTCAGGATCGGGGAAAAAGACCACATCCAGTTTGAAACCATTCACCGTCGCAAGGACGGCTCGCACTACGACGTGAAAATCACCCTGCAGCAGATTCGGTCGGATGATCGAGCGGTGTTCGCAGCCATTATCGAAGACATCACCGAGCACAAGAAAGCGGAAAAAACCCTCCAGCGACAGAACGATGAACTGCGCGAGAGGGATAAAGAGCTAAAGGATCAAAATGCGCGTTTCACCACCGCGCTCGATAACATGTCGCAAGGTCTTTGCATGCTCGATGGCGAACAACGCCTCATTGTGTGCAATGAGCGCTACGGCTCCATATACGGTTTGTCCACCGAGTTGTTGAAGCCAGGCATCCTGTTTCGCCAGATCCTCGAATATCGCATCGCATACGGCTTCTACGCCGCGGAAACCCCCGAGAAATCTATTCAGGAGCGGACCACGGCCGTGACTGAGGGCAAGGCTTCAACGAAAATACAGGAACTTGGCG
>Ga0114949_10002018_pt1 | contig 12531 bp, 8 predicted proteins | sample N074metaG_FD_83505 | JGI IMG/M metagenome (GOLD analysis project Ga0114949, IMG submission 83505) | Deep subsurface microbial communities from Kermadec Trench to uncover new lineages of life (NeLLi) - N074 metaG | ecosystem: Environmental > Aquatic > Marine > Ocean trench > Sediment | place... | reverse complement strand
GCAAGACGCCGGTGCAGTTCGTCATCGGCGGGCCCAGCTACGACATGCTGCGCGACTGGAGCCGCATCATCGTCGAGGGCGCCAAAGAAAACCCCAACCTGCTCAGCGTCGATACCGACTTCAAGGAGACCAAGCCGGAACTGCGTGTCGATATCGACCGCACCCGCGCCGCCGACCTGGGGGTGACGATCCTGGCCATCGGCCACACGTTGGAAGTCATGCTGGGGGCACGCTTCGTCACCACCTTCAACGACCGCGGCATGCAGTACAACGTGGTTCTCCAGGCCAAGAAAGCGGACCGCGTCACGCCGCAGGACCTGACCAATATCTATGTTCGCTCGGACAGCAGCGGCCGGCTGATTCCGCTTGCCAGTCTGGTCACGGTGACCGAAGGGGCGGGACCGAAGGAACTCAACCGCGTGGACCGCATGCGCGCGGTGACCATCTCGGCCTCGTTGGGGCCGGGCTATACGTTGGGCGAGGCGCTGAGCTACCTCGACGAGTTGGCGCGCGAACGGCTGCCCGGCGAGGCGCGGATCACCTATGGCGGGCAGTCGCGCGAGTTCCGCGATTCGTCGGCCTCACTGTGGATCACCTTCCTGCTGGCGCTGCTCATCATCTTCCTGGTGCTGGGTGCCCAGTTCGAGAGCTTCATCCATCCCCTGATCATTCTGCTGTCCGTCCCCCTGGCGGTGACCGGCGCGCTCGGCACGATGTTGCTCACCGGGATCACGCTCAACGTCTATAGCCAAATCGCGATGGTGATGCTGGTCGGCCTGGTGGCGAAGAACGCCATCCTGATCGTGGAATTCGCCAATCAGCTTCGTGAACAAGGCTTGGCCGTGCGCGAGGCGGCGCATGCTTCCGCCGTGGCGCGCCTGCGCCCCATCCTGATGACCACCATCGCCACCGTGTTCGGCGCGTTTCCGCTGGCGCTGGCCACCGGCGCCGGCGCCGAAAGCCGATCGTCGATCGGCTGGGTGATTATCGGGGGGGTCAGTTTTTCGGCTTTGTTGAGCCTGTTCGTGGTGCCGGTGCTTTATACGCTGCTGGCGCGAATGACCAAGCCATCCAGCTTCGTCGCCGATAAACTGCGCACATTGGAGAAAGAGTACGTGGAAAGCGCCCGCCCGGCCGCCGCCAGCGCGCCCGCCGAATAAACGCTTCGGGCGCGGTCGTTACACGTCTTTAGAGCAGATCGTGGTTGATGGGAATCGCCATGGGCGATCCCGTCAACCGCGTGAATCTGCTCTACTCCATAAGCTAGACCGGGTCAGGATCGATCGAACCCCAAAAGTGGGTTCGATCGATCCTGACCCGGTCTAGTGGATCGTTGGCGGCTTGCCGGCGCTTGCGCTGGTGCGCCCACCCCAGCGACCCACCGCGGCGTCCAGTTCGATCTTATCGACCGGCTTTGGCAAATAGTCGTCCATGCCAGCGGCCAGGCACTTGTCGCGGTCGCCCAACATGGCGTCCGCGGTCATGGCAACGATCGGCACGGCCGCCTTGTCGCCATCGAGCCGGCGGATCGCCCGGGTTGCGTCCAGGCCGTTCAATTCCGGCATCTGCACGTCCATCAGCACCAGATCGAAGTTTCCCGCGCGCACGGCGCTGACGGCGTCCGCGCCGTTGTCGACCACTTCGACCTCGTGGCCGCTCAGCGTCAGCATGCGCACCGCGACCATCTGATTGACCTTGTTGTCCTCGGCCAAAAGAATGTGCCACCGCTGCGCGGCGGCCCGCGTCACCGCGTCGACGGGCTGGTCCACCTCGGCCATCGGCCGGCACGGCGCGCTGTCGTCGACCGCCTTGGCAAGGCGCGCGAAAAGTTCCACCGGATGGACCGGCTTGATCAAGCTCGCGCCTTGGCTCGCCCCCGGCTGACCGTCGCCGGCCGAACTGCCATGGACCGTGCGCATCGTCACCACCGGCGTGCCAGACAAGACAGGATCGTCCCGCACCGCATGGACAAACCGGCGGCCCGACCCTTCGGGGAGATTTCTATCGATCACCACCGCGCCAAAAGGCTTGCCCTCGTCGTGCGCGGCGCGCAGGGATTCCATGGCGGCATCGGCGGACCCCACGCCATCGACGGCAATTCCCCAGGCGGCCATCTGGCGTTCCAAGACACCGCGATGCAGCGGGTCGTCGTCGACCACCAACGCGCGCAAGTCAGCGAATCCGGCCGGCAGGTCAAGACCGCCGTCTTCGGCCAGCGGGTCCAAAAGGGGTACGTGGAACCAGAAAGTACTGCCCTTGCCCAGCGTGCTGACGACGCCGATCTCGCCACCCATGAGCCCCACCAGGCGATGCGAGATGGCCAAACCCAGGCCGCTGCCGCCGTGGCCGCCCACGACCTTGGACGCGCCCTGGGAGAACGTGGCGAAGACTTTATCGAGGAAATTCGCTTCGATGCCGACCCCGGTGTCGACGACCTTGATTTCCACCATCGGCGACACCGCGGCGTCGCCGGTGTCGGCCAAGCCAATCTCCAATACGACGCCGCCCCGGTCGGTGAACTTTATTGCATTGCCAACCAGATTGATCAGTACCTGGCGCAACCGACCCGCGTCGCCGCGAACCTGGCGCGGGACGCGCGGGTCGACATAAATCGCGACGCCGATCCGTTTCTCATGGGCGCTTGGCGCGAGCAGATCGACGACTCCCGTCGCGGCGTCGTGGAGATCGAAGTCGCGGTCCTCCAGATCGAGCTTGCCGGCCTCGATTCGCGAAAGGTCCAACACGTCGTTTATGATCGTCAATACGGTTTCGCCACAGCCGTGGGCCATCTCGGCGCATTCGCGCTGCTCTTCGGACAGGTCACTTTCCAGGATCAAATCCACCAGGCCCAGGACGCCGTTCATGGGGGTGCGGATTTCGTGACTGACCATGGCCAGGAAATCGGACTTGGCCTGGTTCGCGGCCTGGGCGGTGTCGCGCGAACCTGACAGGGTCTTGTTCAGCGCCGTTAATTCCCGGCTCTGCGCTTCGGCGCGCGCCTTGATCGCGGCCAGTTCCCATATCTGGTCGCGAAGATGGCCTTCCACCGCCTTCAACTCGCTGATATCGGACAGCACGAAAAGCCGGCCACCATCGGCCGAGCGAACCTGATTGACGCGGAACCATCGGTCGCCCGGAAAACCGATCTCCTCGCCGCCATCGCCCATGGCGCTGCGATCGGCCCGGACCCGCTCGGGCACTTCGTATTTTCTGCGGCGCCGCTCGACCGCGCCGCGTTCCTCGGTGCGCGAGACAAAGGCATCGCGGGGCGTACCCACGACGAACAGGTCCGCGAACTCCGTGAGTACGGTTGTCGCGTGCTTGTTCCACATGGCCAATCCGTCGTCCCGATCGAACAACATAATCGCCACGGGCAACGACTCGATCGTGTCCGGCACCATGCCCACCGGTCGGTCCTCTCCATCGTCCCTGTCGCGCGGCGCGGGCGCGTTGTCCTCGAAACGCTGCAAGATGGCGGCCATGGCCGCGATCACCAGAGCGGTCAGGATCAGACCGACCGCCAGCGCGGGAAGCGCCGCCGCGGACCAAGGCGATTTGGCCGACGCGCCGTCGGATCGCAAGACGACGCCCCACACGCGATCGCCCATCGCCAGCCGATCCGACCAGGCGTCGCCCGTGCTTGTGTCGGGCGTGGAAACGCGCGCGGCGTCGACGTTGGAAAACAGAAACTGACCGGCCCCGCTGGCGGACAGGTCCGAAACCGTCAGGCTCACGCCGGCCGCGGACAGGGTTCGGGCCGTGGGCGCGAACAGTTGGGCCAGCGGGTAAACGCCGTAGATAACCCCGCGCAATAGCCGGTCAGCCAAAATACCGGGCGGTCGAAGGTCCGTTCCATCGTAAACGGACCGCGCCACGATCACCGCCCAGCCACCACCCGCCAGGCGAAATCGGGCACTGAAGGCGGACGATCCATACGCCACGGCGCGGCGCGTCAAATCGTCGATCACGGGATCGCCCGCGGCGAGCCGGTTCGGCGCCAGCCGAGCGGGCGCCCCTGGCGTCGCGTGAAGTATGCGTAGCGGCGCCGGTTCGTAGCCGGACGCCGGGCCGGCGGGGTCGGGCACCGCCCAGGCGATCGCGCGGGGACCGCCGTCGTGCCTCACCAACGCCCCAGCCAGGGCATCGAACCGATCGCGAGTCAGCCGCTCGACGCCAGCCAACAGGGCGCCGACCGCCTCTACCTGACCGACCGTGTAGGCCACGTCTTCGGCGATACGGGTGGTGCCGGCGATGCCATACCCTTCAAGTTCGGATACCTGTCCGCGGCGATGTAACCCATCGAGGACCAGGGCGAAACCGATAGACGCCGCGAGCCCGACGCCGCCGACAAGCAAAAGCAGCCGCGATCGGGCGGACATGTCTGTTGGGCCAAACAGTGACGTCACCTGGCTCACTTATGCACCTATAAGCTCGCTTTCCCCTGAACCCCCGGCGCGCCAATGTCACCGGCGTTTCCGGACCGAAGTCTCCTATTGAAAGAAGATATGCTGCGAATCGCTGATTCCCAGCGGTGAAGGGACCCCGGACGGCTCAGCCATTACCTGGTTATCAGACCACCGATGCCAACTTTTTTGGCTGATTCCGGTTCACGCGCGGCGATAAATGAAGCACATTGCGGGTCGGATTCGGTTCGCGACCTCCGCAATCAGACCCTCGGAGACGCGAGCGCGTCTCCCTGTCCCCACCAACATGGCAAAACTCCTTATGAACTGCGATTTCCTGGTTATCGGCGGCGGCATCGCCGGAGCCTGCGCGGCCTTCGAACTCAGCCGGCACGGCCGCGTGGTGGTGATCGAGCGCGAGGAGCGGCCCGCCTATCACACGACTGGGCGGTCGGCGGCGTTCTTCACCGTCAATTACGGCAACCGCGTGATCCGCGCGCTGACCATCGCCAGCGAGGCGATGTTGGCCGACCCGCCCGATATCTTCGGCGAAACGCCGCTGATGAGTCCGCGCGGCATCGTCACCTTGGCGCGCGAGGACCAACTGGAGCAGTTCGAGGAAAATCTGGCCGAGGCGCGGCGCGGCTGCGAGGATATTCACCGCATCGACGTCGACGAGGCGCTGCGCTTGTTGCCAGTCTTGCGCCCCGATTATGTGGCGGCGGCGCATCTTGAGCCGGGATCGATGTATCTGGATGTCGACTTGATCCTGAACGGGTATCTACGGGGCATGAAGGACCGTGGCGGCTGCCTGGTCTGCGACGCCGAGGCGCGCTCGATCGAACGGCGGGGCGATGTCTGGCGGGTCGACACGGCGGCGGGCGCTTTCGAGGCGCCAGTGCTTGTCAACGCCGCCGGCGCGTGGGCCGACGAGATCGCGCGACTTGCCGGGCTCGCGCCGGTCGGTCTGGTGCCCAAGCGTCGCACCGTCATCGTTTTTGCCGGCCCGGCGGACCTTGTGCTGGACGACTGCCCGATGGCGATCGATGTCGACGAGGATTTCTATTTCAAGCCCGAGGCCGGCAAGGTCCTGGCCAGCCCAGCCGACGAAACGCCATCGCCGCCCTGCGACGCGCGGCCCGAGGAGATCGACATCGCGCTGACCGTGGAGCGCATCGAGCGCGCGACCACCATGAAGGTCGCGCGCATCGAGCACAAATGGGCGGGCCTGCGAAGTTTCGTCGCCGACAAGACCCCGGTCGCGGGCATCGACCCGGCCGCCGAAGGCTTCCTGTGGCTGGCCGGCCAGGGCGGTTACGGCATTATGACCTCGCCGGCGATGGGCCGCGCGGTGGCGGGGCTCGCCACCGGCGCCTGGCCGGACGATCTGGCCAAGTTGGGTGTCACTCCGGAACACCTGGCGCCACGACGCGACAGCTTGCGGACCGTCGATTGAAGCCGGTTACGGGTAGGCGCAGCGCTGTTCGGTGACGGCGACAAAGCCGCGTGTCTTGGCGGAGGTCACGGTGAAACGGTGATCGACGTCGTCGATCACGACCGAATGGTATAGCGGCAGCAGGCCAGCGGCCTTGATCACGCGGCCGCCGATCAGGGTAAACGTCATGGTGACCGGCAGCGCCGTATCGAACCAGGCCTCGACGTTGCCCGCCGCGTCACGCGCGGACTCGCCGCCGCCGCCGACGACGATCCTGTTGTCGGAGAACGAAACGCTGCTGTTGGTCCCCGCCGTCAACGGGGTCTGCAAGATGAACCGGCGCGAGGCGATCTCGCTTTCGCATCGGGTCTTGTTTTGCACCGCGCCGACCACGGCGGCCATCCGTTCCGGCGCGATACCGCCGGCCAGGCGCTGGTTCACCGCCATCATGATGTCCCTGGCCGGGCCTTGCGGCACTTCGGCCACATAACGCCGCTGGAACGCCGCCGCCCGCTCATCGGCGGTGACCCGCGCCGCCACCGCCGCCTCGGTTTCCTGGCGCAGACGCTCGTTTTCGTCGGCGATCAGGTTGAGCCGTTCCGTCAAGTCGCGGTTGGCGTTTCCCGATCGTTCCTGACCCAGAACATAGGCCCAGTACGAAAACACAAGAACCGTGCCGGCAAGCAGGGTGAACTTGAACAGGCGCGAATAGAAACGACCACGTCGTTTTCTGTCGAGCCCGCCAAATTCCGATCTTAGAGCCAAGCTTTCCTCCTCGGTTAGCCCATCCGAAACGCCATATTAGCCAGCGTCGCAATCCGGTCAAACGCCCAAGCCCGGCCGGCACCTCACCCAATCATCGCTCGGTCAACTTCAATTCGATGCGCCGATTGCGACGGAAGGACGCCTCGTCAGTGCCGTCGGAAAGCGGCTGAAACTCGCCGAATCCCGCGGCGGCGACACGGCGGGGCGGCACGCCCTGTTCGATCAGGTATTTGGCCACCGAAATCGCCCGCGCCGCCGACAACTCCCAGTTCGACGGAAACGCCGGCGTGTTGATTGGCCGATTGTCGGTATGGCCGTCGATGCGCAACACCCATTTCAACTCGGTGGGAATTTCGGTCTCGATCTCGATCAGCAGGTTCGCCAGTTCCTTCAACTGGGTTGCGCCGAACACGCCCAGGTCGGCGGAACCCGAATCGAACAGCACGCCCGACTGGATCACGAAGCGGTCGCCCTCGATGCTGACCTCGCTGCGGTCCGCCAGCGCCTTGCGCAGTCGTCCGAAGAATTCCGAACGGAAGCGCGATAGTTCCTCGACCTTGTTCGCCAACGCGATGTTGAGCCGCCGACCCAGGTCGACGATCTGAACGTTTTGGTCCTCGACCTCGGACTCGCTCACGTCCAAGGCCCGTTGCAAGGCGGCCAGTTGGATTCGCAACGCGGCGATCTGCTGGTTGAGCATGGCGAGTTGCCGTTGCGCCGCCGACGAAATTTTGTGCTCTTCGATCAGTTCGATCCGCGCCGCCTCCTCCTGTTCGCGCTTCGAGCGCGCGGTCGCGCGCTCGGCCTCCAACATGGCCATGGCCGCGGCCAACTGCAGTCTGAGGTCTTCGGAGTCGGCCTCCATGCCGGCCACGTCCCGGAGTTGCTTTTCGAGCTCGGCTTGCAAACCCAAGGCGGCCGCCAGGTTGCTGGCCAGGACATCGCGTTTGGCGGTCGAGGCCTGCAACTGAGAGGCCAATTGGGTGATGTCGCCGCGCAACTGGATATTGGCCTGTTTTTCCAAGGACAACAGATCGGCGAGTTCGGCGACCTGCCGGTTGAGCCGATCCAGCGCCTCGTCGCGACCCGACAGCGCGCGAGAGAGGAAGAATTCGGAGAGCACGAAAACGACCAGCAGGAAGATCAAGACCAGCAGTAGCGACGCCAACGCGTCGACGAAGCCCGGCCAGATGTCGGTGCTGCCGGTCGTGCGGCGTGAGCGGGAGGCCATGTCGGATCAGGACGGCGCGTCAGCGGCCGCCGGCGCTGTCCCCTCCCGGGGGCGGGGCGGGGCGATCGCGACTGCTGGCCACCGCGGCGACCGTGCGCGCCAGCAGTTTGATCTCGCTGCGCAACTCGGAAATCATCTGGTTGCGGCCGTTCACGGTCTCCTCCAGGAGCCGCATCATGTAGACGTCGAGATTGCGGATATGGCCCCGGCTGGCCTCGTCAAAGCCACCGTCGCCGCGGTCCGACAGGTCCGCGAGGCGCGCCAGCACGGGTCGCATGTCCATCTGGCTTTCGGCCAGTTTCACCATCAGGCTTTGCTCGGCGCGCATCTGATCGGTCAGCGTGGCCAGTTTCTCGGTCAACTGCACGATATTGTTGCTTGACGAGCGCCGGTCGTCCTCGCCGCGCGACATGGTGCGTTGCAGGCTTTCCAGGCTTTCAGCGGTCTGTTCCAGCAGCGCCTGCACGTAGACCGGCACGGACTGCTCGCCTTCGCCGATGCCAATGCCACCGCCGGTGCCCAGCCGGGTCACGCTTGACAGCCATTCCTCAAGGTCGTTGAAAAACTGGTTTTGCGCCTGGCTGGATTGCAGGTCGAGGAAGCCCAGCACCAGCGAACCGGCAAGACCGAACAGCGACGACGAAAAAGCCGTGCCCATGCCGTTCAGCGGATCCTGGAGCCCGGTCTTGAGCGCCGTGAAGGTGTCGACGATATTTTCGTCGGCTATCGCAAGACCGCCGATCACCCGGCCGACCGAACTGACCGTTTCCAAAAGGCCCCAGAAGGTCCCCAACAGGCCGAGGAAGATCAAGAGCCCGATCATGTAGCGCGAAATGTCGCGCGCCTCGTCGAGGCGCGCGGAAATGCCGTCGAGCAGCGAGCGCATGGCCATGGCCGACAACATCACCTTGCCCTTGCGGTCGGCCAGCATGCGCGCCATCGGCGACAACAGCCGGGGCGCCGTCTGCGCCGCCGCGCCCGGCTGATTGGTTCGGAAGTGCTCGATCCAACGCACTTCCGGCGCCAGGCTGAACACCTGGCGGAAACTATAAATGATGCCCACCAGAAGCACGCCCAGGATCAGGCCGTTGAGCATGGGATTGGCCTGGAACGCTTCCAGCAACGGCTTCACCAGCGCGAAGCACACGCCGATGGCGAGAAGCAGGAAGACGGTCATCCGGGTCAGGAATCGTCGCGACGTATTCATGAACGGTTCATATAGTCTGACTGCGCGGTGGTTTCAGTGAATTGGGCGGCACTCGCGACGCGCCCGCTAGTTCAACACGACGACATCCACTCTATCGGGCGGGCCGCTTTCATATTTGGCGCCCAGGGCACGGACATCGATCTTGGTCGAGCTCAAGCCGGCTTCGATCAGGAAGGATCGCACCGCGAGCGCCCGCGACAACGACAACCGCCGCGCCGCGCTGGGCGATGTCGATCCGCCCGCCGCGAACGCCTTCAGTTGAAGCCGCGCGCGCTCGTCATCCTTGATCTGGTCCGCGATCTGGTTAAGCGCGCCGGCGAACTCATCCGACAACTGCGCGTCGCCGGGCGAAAACAAAACGGTCATGGGCTGGCCCGCCGTCACGGGCGCGGCCGGACGCGACGCGGGCCGGGGCGGCGGCGGCGTTTCCGTGGCTGGCGTGGTCGCGGCGACCTCGGCGGGAGGCCTTGGCGCCGGCGCCGCTGTCTTGGGCGGTGACGGTGGCTGTGGCTGTGGCCGTGGCGGCGCCGCCGCCGTCTCCGGTGCCGCTCGCTTGGGCGGTGGCGGCGCCGGTTCGGGCGGCTTGGCGGCTGCTGTCGACGGCGGCGCGGGTGCCGGTTTGGGCGGCGGCGGCGCGGGTTTTCGCTCGACGCGCACCGGCGCCTTGGGGGCCGGTTCGGGGGGCCGCGGTTTTTCCGCGGCGCGCGGTGGCGGCAAGTCGACCACGCGCGACCGGGGCGGCGTCAAGGGTGGCGCCGCTTCGCCCACCATTGGCGGGCGCAATTGCGGCGCGGCGCCAGACGGTGGCTGCAAGGTCAGGACTCGCGACAACACCCGGCCGTTGCGCGGATCATAAAGCGGCATGGACCGGTAGCGCTGCAAGGGCACGTTATAGCCCGGCAGCCCGAAATAGATTGCTTCTTCGTTGACCTCGACGGCCGGCCGGCCACTTCCCACGATCACCGTGTTCTGGGCCGCGAGCGGCGTGACGCCGCACAGCGCCGCAGCCGCGGCAACCGCGCAAACCCACGCGCGACGCGGCACCCTAAGCCCCGTCTGTCTCAGGCCCGGCGGACGGACCATTCCCGCTCCTCGCCGGCGCGATGCCGGCACCCTCCTCAAACCCTGTCCGCGCAAACGCGAACCGCGAAACAATAGCCAGCTTAATCCTTTGGAACAACAGCTTATACCCGTACCGCGAATTTAGGCCGCGTGGAGCACGGCGCCCAGCGCCGCGTGCAGGTGGGCGTTCGCGGCCAAGACACCGGCACCCGACAACGGGTCTCCGGCGCCACCGAAGGCGCTGGCGTAACCGCCCGCCTCGCGAACCAGCAACACCCCGGCGGCCACGTCCCATGGCTTCGACGATAGCGCCCAAAAGCCGTCGAGCCGCCCGGCCGCCACCGCCGACAGGTCGAGCGCCGCGCAACCCATGCGACGGATACCCGCCACGCGCCCCGCCAAGGCGCGCTCCAACGCATCTTCGGTGACCGCGCCGTCGCCATGGGTGCCGACCAGGGCGGTGGCGGGATCTTTTCGGCCCGAGACGCGCAGACGATGGTCGTTGAGATAGGCGCCGGTGCCTTTATCGCTCCAGAACAAGGCATCGCGCAGCGGATCGTAGACGATCCCCGCTATCACTTCGGCGCCGCTTTGCACCGCGATGGTGAGCGCGAAATTGGGGATGCCATGGGCGAAGTTGAGGACGCCGTTGATCGGATCGACGATCCAGCGCTGTTCCGCCCCGCCGCCGCGCGCGGCGGCGCCGGCCATCACCATGCCATAGTCGGGCCGCGCCCTGGCCAGTTCGTCGCCCAACACGCGCGTGGCCTTCTCCAGGCTGGTGGCCACGAAACGTTCGGTTCCCTTGGGGCCGACCTGAAGGTTCTCGATTTCGCCAAAATCGCGCGCCAGACGCCGCGCCGCCTTGAAGGCGGCCGACACCATGACATTGATGTTGGGGGAACGTACGGCCACGGTGATCCTTCGCGGGCCCCGCCGTCAGTCCTTGGCGCGTTCTACGTAGCTGCCGTCGGCGGTGTTCACCACGACGCGCGTGCCGGTTTCGATGTGCGGCGGCACCATGACGCGCACGCCGTTCTCCACCATCGCCGGCTTGAAGCTCGACGCGGCGGTCTGGCCCTTGACCACCGGCTCGGTCTCGGTCACCGCCATCACCACGGTGTCGGGCAGTATCACGCTCATGATCTCGCCCTCGTGCGACTGCACCTGGACCTCCATCCCGTCCTGCAGAAAGGGGCGCGCCTCGCCGACCATTTTCGCGTCCAACGTGATCTGCTCGAAGGTCTCGCCGTCCATGAAAGTCAGCAGATCGCCGTCCGCGTACAGGAACTGATAGTGCTTTTCGTCGAGGCGCACGCGCTCGACATTTTCGGAAGAGCGGAAGCGCTCGTTCAACTTGGTGCCATCGCGCAAATTCTTGAGCTCGACCTGGTTATAGGCGCCGCCCTTGCCGGGCTGGGTCTGTTGGCTCTTGACCGCGCGCCACAGCTGTCCCTTGTGCTCGATAACCATACCGGGACGGACGGCGTTGCCGTTGATTCTCATGGCGATAACGTTTGTCAGGTGGGGATTTGTTCGCGGCGCGGAACCTATCAGCTTGACCGGCCGAAGGCAACGCGCGGTGGGATGCCGACGTTGGTCAGACGACCAACAAAATCTTGCCAATATGCGCGCCTTCTTCCATCAGGGCGTGGGCACGGGCCGCCTCGGCCAGGGGAACGCGGGCGTGGACCACGGGTTTCATCTCGCCCTGGCCGAACAACGGCCAGATGTCGGCGCGGACGGCGCGGGCGATTTCGGCCTTTTGCGCCACCGTGCGCGGCATCAATGTCGAACCGGTCACGGTGAGGCGCTTGACCAGGATCGGCACCACGTTGATGGCGGCCTCGGGCCCGTTCATCAGGCCGATCATCACGACCCGGCCCTCCATGGCCAAGGCCTCGATATTGCGCGCCACGTAGTCGCCGGCAACCATGTCCAGGATCACGTCGACGCCCTGGCCATCGGTCTCCTCCTTGATCGCGGCGACGAAGTCGTCCTCGCGGTAATCGATCGCGCGCGTGGCGCCGAGGGCTTCGCAGGCCGCGCATTTCTCCGCGCCGCCGGCGGTGGCGAACACCTGCGCGCCGCGCGCAACGGCCATTTGGATCGCCGTGGTGCCGATGCCGCTGGCGCCGCCATGCACCAAAAAGCGCTCGCCCGCCTTGAGCCCGCCACGGTCGAAGACGTTGGTCCACACGGTAAAGATGGTTTCGGGCAGCGACGCGGCGTCGATCAGCGAGACGCCGTCCGGCACCGGCGAGACCAGCGGCGCGTCGGCCAGGCAATATTCCGCGTAGCCACCGCGCGCCATCAAGGCGCAAACTTGGTCGCCAACTCGCCAGTCGGTGACGCCCTCGCCCACCGCGACGATGGCGCCGGACGCCTCGAGCCCCAGCACGTCGAACACGGTGCCGGGCGGCGCGGG
>Ga0114949_10002017_pt1 | contig 12533 bp, 14 predicted proteins | sample N074metaG_FD_83505 | JGI IMG/M metagenome (GOLD analysis project Ga0114949, IMG submission 83505) | Deep subsurface microbial communities from Kermadec Trench to uncover new lineages of life (NeLLi) - N074 metaG | ecosystem: Environmental > Aquatic > Marine > Ocean trench > Sediment | place... | reverse complement strand
AATGACAATTTCAACGGAAACCTCGACGCTGAGCATCGAGGAATTCTTTTGGATTAAAAAACTAATGCCGGAGAAAATAATTATGTGCTGTTTAATTCTTCTTTTATATATTAGAAAATTTATTAAATTCTGTTTACGCCTTTTGGCAAATAAATTGAACTATCGTGAGTATTCAACTTTACTTTAGCATTTCTGGGAATTTTAATAGAAATTTTCTTTTTCATTTTCATGCTTTTTCCATGCTTTATTTCAATTTTATTTACTTTGATTTGCAGTTTTTTTTCTCTTTCTTTCATCATTTCTTCATGCTTCTTCAATTGAGGTTCAAAATCTTTCTCAAAATCTTTTTGCCATTTTTCCATCTCTTTTTCATATGCTTCCATTTGAGGTTCATATTTTTTAGAAAATTCCTTTTCCCATTTCTCCATTTCCTCTTCAAAGGCCTTCAATTGAGGTTCAAAATTTTTCTCCATTTCTTCTGCCCATGCCTTTTGCTGTTTTTCAAATTTCTTTAAATATTTTTCTTTATCCTTATTATATGCATTTTGATCCCACTGAATTTTATGTAAATGATCAACTATAATCATAGGCATTTCCGGTGGGATTGGAAAAGAAACAGAATCAAAATCAAATGCATAGGCCAATACGGGTTCAAAATCGAAATCGAAATCGAAATCGAAATCGAAATTCAAATCAAAATCTCCATATTCATGATGAAAATTAGGTACAGAGGTAATGACAACCTTGTTTTTATTTCCCAAAGCTTCAATTTTCCAGCCGTCAAAATATTCCTTGGCCTCTTTAACAGTCACTCCGTCAATTGTTAAAACAGTTTCTACCAATACTTCATTTTTATACCAATGCTCAACTACAATATCACTATTGTGCACATTAATTTCAACGATTACATCATTATTTACATAAAATTTTTCAGATGATTTTTGTGTTCTACTTTGCGAAAACACCATCGTTATGCATAGTAAAAGAGCGATAAATAAATTATACTTTACTGTTTTCATTTTCTTGTTTATTTAAATTGTTTATTTTTTTTAATTGTGATTTTAATTGATATACTAATTTTAATCTCATTTGTAAATTATCTATCAAAGAATTGATGGTTTCTTCAGAAATTTCATCCGAATTTAACTCGGCAATAGACCTGTTATATGCAGTCTGCAATTTTCCCAATTCCACAAAATAGGCTTCAAGAAACTCTCTATTTTCATCCGTTATTTTAAGTTTTGCAATTTGATAATTGATATGAGTTAAATAATAATCTTCAACTTTTTTTAGATCCGGAGAAATATCAGCCATAGAATTAATTTTCTTCTCTGGTTCACCTTCAGTTTGAGTAATCTCCTGAGAATTTCCGGAATAATCAAATTGATAAGCTATGATACCTAAACTCATTATTATCACAATAGAAGCTGCTATTTTCAAAAATTGAAATCTGCTTTTTGAATTTTCATGCATTTCTTCTTCCAAACGCTTCTTAAAAATTTCACGATGATTTACGGGTAATTCTCTCATCATTTTTTCTTTTTTAATTTTATATCTTAAATCAACTTTCATAATTATTTTGTTTTAAAAGTTCTTTCAATCTATTTTTTCCTCTTGATAATTGTGAGCGGGAAGACACTTCCGAAATTTGTAATATTTGAGAAACTTCTTGATGATCAAAGCCTTCAAGCAAATATAGTTTTACAACATTCTTACATTTTTGTGGTAACTGTTCAATACAATTATATATGGTTTGCAAATTAATTTCTTCTTCAATTTCCCAATCATCATCATCTGCTATGGAAATTACTTCTTCATTTATTTCTACGGTTTCCAGTTTTTGTTTCTTAACAAAATCCAAGCATTGATTGATCACTATTCTTTTTAACCAGGCACCAAATGTTGCTTCACCCGTATATGTGTCTATTTTTTTAAATGCTTTGATAAATCCTTCTTGCATCATATCTTGAGCAATCATTTCATCTTTTACAAAACTTAATGCTGTGTTGAACATAGCTTTACAATACAAATCATACAATTGCATTTGGGCCTTACTGTTATTTATTTTACACTTTTCAATCAAACTTGATTGAAGATTTTGATTCCGATTCATTTAAATAAGTCTTCTATGTTAAATACGAGCAAATTATCAGATCGTTGCATTTTTTCTAAAAAAAAATTCAACTCAATTTAAAATTTTTGAATTTGATCTAAATTTAAGCAATTATTCTCCTTAATAAGAAGACATTCAATGGTCAATTAAAATTAAAAAGACTTTATTAAAGAAATTAAGTATTTATACTTTGGAGATAAGAAAGAAGAATGCACTGATATTTTAGTTTTTTAAAATCAAGTTTTAATCTTGACTTCGATACAAAAATTCTCTATTTATTATTGATAATCAGAAAATAAACAGTATCCATATGAAGGAGGAGTAATTGGAATGACAATATTATAAAAATAAGCAGATTAATACGGTCATTCTTCCCTCGTAATGATTTAACAAAAAAAAATTCCATATAAAAAGAAAAAGAAAAAAAAAGAGGAAATATAATTTCCTCTTTTATCTATTATTTTACTTCGCCTTTTTCAGAATCCACAATTTCGATTTGAAAATACAAATCCGTATTTGGAGGAATAACTCCTCTAGACCCTTGTTTGCCATATGCCAAATGAGATGGTATTACTAACAAAACCTTATCACCAAAATTCATTTGCTGCAATCCTTCTTTAAATCCGGCAATTAATTTAGCATCCGAACTAAATGCCCAATGGCTCGGTTGATAACCTCCTCTACTATCTTTTCTATGGTCATATTTACCATATGTCTTAGCTATTTCTTTTACATTTGTATCAAATAAATCTCCCGTTTTGAAGTACCCGGCATAGTATACAGGAACCTTAGTTCCAATTGTTGGTTTTACTCCATTCCCATTTTTCAAACTAATGATTTTCAACCCAGAAGCCAATGTTTTAGCATTTGGTAATTTATCCTCAATCAATTTTAAAAGATTAGCTTTCGCCTTTTCAATCTGTTCCAATTTCAACCTTTTCTCCTCTTCCAATCCATCAAAATAGCTATTAAAAACCTCCTCGGCATCAAAGTCCTTTGCATTTTTACCAATTCTAATAATTTCTATTCGATTCATAAGGTCATCCTTTTGAATAGAATCAACCACCGCTTGTCCTTCAATTAAATGTCCAAAAATTGTATGCTTACCATCCAAAAAAGGAGTTTCTTTATGAGTAATAAAAAACTGACTTCCGTTCGTTTCAGGTCCGGAGTTAGCCATGGATAACATACCCGATTTATCATGAGAAAACATTAAATTCCCGTCTTCATCCATTGGAAACTCGTCTCCAAATTTATATCCTGGATTTCCTGAACCATTTCCTCTTGGATCACCACCTTGAATCATAAAATCTTTAACAATTCTATGAAATTTCAATCCATCATAAAACCTCTTGTCTTTATACTTTTCATCAACATATGAATTTGTTCCTTCTGCCAATGAAACAAAATTTGCAACGGTTATAGGGGTGTTTTCATATTCTAATTTTAGGAGTATATCTCCTTTATTAGTTTGAATTTCAGCATACAAACCATCATCTAAATTATCATATTTTGTTGATTTACATGATGTTAAACTTAATATTATTGTTAATATTGTTAATTTAATCAATTGCATTTTTTTTAATTTTTATTAATAACTTCTTTTAAATGTACTTTATATATTAAAGGTTGATTTGAATGTATTTTATCATTTCCGGTATAACCAAAGGCTTTATGTGATGGAAATAAAAAAGTTATTATTTCTCCCTTTTTCATCAATTTTATTCCTTCCTGAAGGCCCGTAATTAAATCTTCCTGATCCACCAAATAGCTTTTTTCTCCCAATTCTTCTTTTGAATAAATAATTGAATCTTTAAAATTTCTAATCTCATAAGAAAAAATTACCTCATCGCCTTTTACAGGAAATTTATTCCCCAAAGTATCTTTGATTTGATATGTATACCAAAATCCATATTCCGAATTTATATACTCATTCAAACTATCACTCTCCATTTTGATTTTAAATAATTCCGCTTCAAAAGAATTCAAAACCTTGTTTCTTTCAACCGATTCACTCATAAATGAGCTTGTTTTTCTAACAATAGGCTTCCTAGCTTCCGGTTTGGAACAAGAAATTATCAAAAGATATATTACCATGAAAATGATTTTATTTTTCATATGATTCTTTTAATTCTTTTTGGTAGTTAGGTAAAATACTCAAAAACTCAGTCACTGTATTATGTAAAGACTCATCACTTTTCCCACCTGCAGCATTGACGTGTCCACCGCCATTAAAATGATTTCTTGAAAAATCATTTACTGAAAAGTCTCCAACCGATCTAAATGATATTTTAATGATTTTTTGTTTTTTGTCTTCAATAAATATGGCTGCAAATATGACATTTTTGATCGACAAGGCATAATTCACAAACCCTTCTGTATCGCCCTTTTTAAAATTAAAGTTTGATAATTCGCTTTGAGACAAGGTGATATAAGCCATATGATATTTATCAATAACCTTCAAATTATTCAGTGCTCTTCCTAACAATTGTAAACGTCCAAAAGTATTAACATCATGGATTTTATTATAAATTGCAGCGCCATTTGCACCTTTGTCAATTAAATGGGCAACTATTCTATGCGTTAAACTTGTTGTTGATGGAAACCTAAAAGAACCCGTGTCGGTCATAATTCCGGTATACAAACAAGTTGCTATATTGTTATCAATATATTCTAAATGATTTAATTTTTCAATAAGTTGATATAGCATTTGACTTGTCGAACAAACCTCCGGATCAACATAGGTATATTGGGCATAATCATCAGGTTGCTGATGATGGTCGATCATGATAAAAACAGGATTAATTTTTTCAAGGGTCTCTTGCATTTTTACCCCTACCCTGTGCAAAGCATTAAAATCTAATGTAAAAACAATTTCCGCTTCCTCCAGAATTTTAGTACCTTTTTGCTCCTCCTTTTCAAAAATGATAATTTTATTCTGAGCCGGCAGCCATTTCATAAAATCGGGACAGTCATTTGGAGAAACTACAGTAACTTGGTGTTCAAATTTTAATAGATAATAATATAGTGCCAAACTAGATCCATATGCATCTCCATCAGGGTTTCTATGTGAAACAATTGCAATCTTTTTGGGTTGAGAAAGTAATTGTTTTATGTCTTTAAATTGTTCTAAATTCATGGATTGCGAATATACAATTAAAAAAAATATTAAACCAAAACTTAATGGTTATTGAAGTTGGATTTAACTTTATTTAAATATTATTCAGAAAAATAAATAATTCTATATTTGATGTTATTAAACTCAATAAATTATGAATTATTATCTCAAATTATTTCTTTTTTTTACTTTAATTTCATGCATAGATAAAACGAATAAAAATGCCGTTAGCAATGAAAATTTTAGTGATTTTATAATTTCATTTGGATCATGTGACAATCAGAATATTCCTAATTTAATGTGGGATCAAATCTTAAAAAACAATCCGAATGTGTTTGTCTGGGGAGGTGACATAGTATATTCGGATACTGAAAATATGGAACTGATGAAAAAAAATTATAGGCAACAAAAAAATGATTCTGTATACCAAAACTTCATAAAGAATGTATCCATAATGGGAACCTGGGATGATCATGATTATGGATTGAACGATGGAGGAATTGAATTTGAAAAAAAAGATAGCGTTCAACAAATACTTTTGGACTTTTTAGATGTTGATTCATTAAATATCAGGAGAACAAGAAAAGGGGTCTATCATTCCGAAATATTTAAAATAGGAGAATATTCTATAAAAATTATCGTCTTAGATACCAGATATTTTAGAACAGGATTAACGAAAGACCCAAGCGGTATAAAAAGTTACATTCCCAATAGTTATGGAGAAGGATCTATCTTGGGAAACGAACAATGGCAATGGCTTAAAGATGAATTAAATCATTCGAAGGCTAATTTCAATATTATTGTAAGCAGTATTCAATTCTTATCAAGAAATCACGGATTTGAAAGCTGGGGAAATATGCCTCATGAAGTCGATAAAATGAAGGGTATCATATCCAAATCACGTGCTAAAGGTATCATCCTTTTATCGGGAGATCGGCATATTGCGGAAATTTCAAAAGACTCCTTGTCAAATATGAATTATCCTCTCATAGATTTTACATCCAGTGGATTGACACATGCTTATTCATCATTTAATTCTGAATCAAATGAGTATAGAATTTCTGAAGTTATTTCAGATAAAAATTTTGGTATTTTAAAATTTAATTTTCTTCAGAATCGGGTTACCATGGAAATCAGAGGTGAAAACAATATTTTATACCAAACATATGTTCAAAATTATTAAAAATTATTTAGGGCCATTATTTGTTTATTGGACAAAAGGAGTATTTTTGCACAAAATTTAAATTTAGAATACCAATGACAACAAATAGAACATTCACAATGCTCAAACCTGATTCGATTGAAAAGGGATATACGGGTGCAATATTAGGAAAAATTAATGCTGCCGGTTTTAAAATTGTAGCATTGAAACAAACCCAAATGACCATAAGTGAAGCGCAAGCCTTTTATGAAGTACATAAGGAAAGGCCATTTTTTGGTGAATTGGTTGAATATATGACTCGTGGACCCATTGTTGCGGCGATTTTGGAAAAAGAAAATGCTGTTGAAGATTTCAGAACTTTAATCGGAGCTACAAATCCGGCGGAAGCTGCCGAAGGTACTATTCGTAAATCATTTGCGACATCAATTAGCGAAAATGCCGTTCACGGTTCTGATAGTGACGAAAATGCCTCTATGGAAAGTTCATTTCATTTTTCAGGAAGAGATATTTTTTAATTCAGAAATAGATTCATAATTAAAATCCGATGCTTTGCATCGGATTTTTTTATTTTCTGACTTATAAGATTCAATATAAAGTTCAAAGAACATCTTTTTAATTCTTCTAAATGATGAGATAACTTCAATAGTAAGAAATATTTGAAAATATAATTTTTCAAATTAATCTGATTGACTTTATCTTTACATTGTCTAGTTTTTTATTCAACATTATTATAATTTTATCTTTTCCATAGCTCAATTCTTCTCTTAAAGTGGAGGAAGTTAACTTTACAAACAAAGTATCTTTCTTTAAGTATATCGATTCTGTATAACTCATAATACCTTTACCCATTACCTCTTCCCAAGTTTCCTTTACAGTTATTTGGTTGATGCCCTTTTGCAACTTATTTTCTTGTAACATATGGGGAATCAAATCTTTTATCGAAAAAGTTTCGTTTTCGCGCTTTGCCATTAAAATAACTTTTTGGTGTTTAATTCAATTCAAACATTTTATATGTCTGGTTTGTGTTCTTTATCAATTTCTCCGTTCTTTTCGCATGAGTATCAGAAATAAATATCTGACCGAAATTTGAATCATTTACCAAATCAATTAACTGATTCACTCTGTTTTCGTCTAATTTATCAAATATGTCATCCAAAAGCAAAATTGGTGTTAATTTAGTATGTTTCTTAATAAAATCAAATTGAGCTAATTTCAAGGCAATTAAAAACGATTTTTGTTGCCCCTGAGATCCAATTTTTTTAATTGAGTATCCATTTATTTTAAAGGTCAAATCATCTTTATGCAAGCCCACCGAGGTAAATTGCAATAACCTATCTTTATCTAAATTTGCAATCAATAATTCATTAAAATCAGATTTATCCAATTGAGTTTTATACGACAATGACACATTTTCTGAGAATTTATTAAAACCCGACTTATTTGTAATATGTTCGTATCTCACTGTAAAAATAGAGACAAACTCTTCAATAAACAATTTTCTTTTTTCAAAAAGTTCCATTCCATATTTTATCAATTGATCATTATAAATTTCAATATTCACCAAATCAAATGTATGATTTACAGCAAAATACTTTAATAAAGAATTTCTTTGCGATAAAACTTTGTTGTAATTTATTAAAGATTGCAAATATTTATTATCGTATAATGAAATAATACTATCCATAAATTTTCTTCGCAAATCGCTTCCTTCTACTATTAAATTTGTATCCGTTGGTGAAATAATAACCAAAGGCAACAATCCAATATGCTTTGAAAATTTTTCATATTCCTTTCCATTTCGTTTTACTACCTTTTTTAATCCGCGTTTCAGGCTACAATTGATATTCTCTTCTCTATCATTTTTTTCATAAACCCCTTCAATTACAAAAAAATCTTCACCGTGTTTTATGTTTTGAGAAGCAACCGAATTGAAATAACCCTTAATATGAGATAAATAGTAAATGGCATCTAAAATATTGGTTTTACCAACACCATTATTCCCAACAAAACAATTGATATTTTTATCAAATTCAAATGATTTTGATGCAAAATTTTTATAATTAATAATTGATATTTTTTTTAAATGCATATTCCGATCTATGTAAAAATTTTAAAACCCAATTATAAAATGAAATATTCTTTATATTATATAAACATAATGGCCTATATATCAATATCGTATATCAATATTAATAAATAATCATCATCACTGACAAAAAAACAAAAATTAAGATTAAAATACGCTTTATTTTCAATAAATATTATATTTTTGCGCAACCAATATAAAAGATCGATGGCAACATATAAAAAACGAGGAAATAAAGGAAAAACGCAGAATGTTAATGTAGAAGATAAAAGTACAACTGCCGAAGTTTTTAACACTTTAGATGAAACTGCTTCAAAATCGGAGCAATGGGTGGAAAAAAATCAACGGCCAATATTTATTGGCTTAATTGCTATAGCAGTTATTATTTTAGGGTATTTAGCCTATAACAAATATCTTTTAGAACCCAATGAATTGGAAGCAGCAGATGAATTGGCTTATCCAAAAAAACATTTCGAACGAGCTCAAAACACGTCTGTAGCTGTAGATTCACTATATAATATAAGCCTTAACGGTTCTGACGGAAAATATGGTTTGATCGATATTGTTGAAAATTATGGCAATACAAAGGCTGGAAATTTAGCCAAATACATGTCGGGTATTGCTTACTTAAAAACAGGAAATTATGAAGATGCTATCAAGTATTTAAGTGATTTTTCCTCTGATGATGAAATGTTAGGTAGTTTGGCATTAGGAAATATTGGCGATGCCTTTTCTGAAATAAATCAATATGAAGATGCTTTGAAATACTATGTTGAAGCTGCAAATTTTAAAGATAATAATTTTACTTCACCCTTATACTTGCTCAGAGCAGGGAATATAGCGATGGAATTAAAAGAATTTGATAAAGCTGAAGAATATTTTACAAAAATTAAAGACAACTATGCTAGTTCAAATGAGGCAAGAAATATCAATATTTTTGTACAAAGAGCTCAGATAGCGAAAAAATAAATGCTATTAAATTATGGCTACCACCAATTTATCGGCATATGATAAAAATACAATCCCAAATGCGAAAAATTTTCGGTTTGGGATTGTTGTTTCACAATGGAATAGTGATATTACTGATAATTTGTATCAAGGAGCGATTCAAGCCTTGACCGAAAATGGCGTCCTACTAAGTAATATCACTACTATATATGTTCCCGGTAGTTATGAATTAGTTTATGGATGTAAGCACATGATCAAAAACCAAAAGCTAGATGCCGTTATTGCTATCGGAAATGTTATTCAAGGTGAAACCAAACATTTCGATTTTGTTTGCAATGCCGTTTCTCAGGGTATAAAAGATATCAATTTGCAATATGATATTCCCACGATATTTTGTGTTTTAACCGATGATAACAAACAACAATCAATAGAAAGGTCAGGAGGCAAACACGGAAACAAAGGTATTGAATGCGCTATAGCAGCGATAAAAATGGCCGATCTAAAAAACCATATATAGTGTCTGGTCGAAAATACATCAAAATTAAAAATGTTTTTATTGCGATCTTTTCGTTTTTTTTAACCCGCCTGCCGGTTTGTCAAGCCAAAGGCATGGCGTGGCAGGTTGTCTGATACTCAAGCATCTCCTCATAAAAAGAAATCAAAAATCTCATCAACAAAAATTCATTTTATAACAATAGCCTATTTCCAACCAGGCACTATATAACATTTATCAATCCATCAATTTGTTTTAACAAATTTTTATTTGAATTCCTGTCAATAATCAGTAATTTTGTTAATCAATACTAAATGATGTGTTATGTTTGGAAATGTCTTTAAACCAAGAGCTCATTACGTTTACAATTACCAGCCTCGATATTATGACGAGAGAAAAGAGCGTCTTGAAAAATTAAAAAAGAAATATGAAAATGGTGATAATTCCGTTGATAATTTTTCTACCATAACACTTACCAAAGATAATTCAAAACCAGACTGGAAACGTCATAAAAAACTTACTGTTGACAAAGGTGTGAATCGTCGACTTGCCATAATTATTGCCATATTAGTTGGCATATTGGCATACCTTTTTGAATTGCATAAATTATTTTAATGTCGGATCTGATTCAATTACTTCCTGATAATGTAGCCAATCAAATTGCAGCTGGCGAGGTGGTTCAAAGGCCTTCCTCGGTGGTTAAAGAATTGCTTGAAAATGCGGTTGATGCTTCTGCAACAAGCATTAAATTAATTGTTAAAGATGCCGGAAAAACGCTTATTCAAGTTATTGATAATGGAAAAGGGATGAGTCAAACCGATGCTCGGTTAGCCTTTGAAAGGCATGCCACTTCAAAAATAAGAACGGCTGATGATTTGTTCAATTTACACACCAATGGTTTTCGAGGTGAAGCCTTGGCATCGATTGCTGCAATCACCCATACAATATTAAAAACCAAGCTAGCAGACCAAGAATTAGGAACCCAGATAAAAATAAATGGTGGTGAAATAATTTCCCAAGATATTGTTTCCACACCCCAAGGATCCAGTTTTGAAATAAAAAACTTATTTTACAATATCCCTGCTCGGCGTAATTTCTTAAAGTCAAACTCCATTGAAACAAGACATATTATTGATGCCTTTCAACGAGTGGCATTAACCTACCCAAATATTTCGTTTAATTTATTTCACAATGACAACAACATATACAACTTACCCGCTGGTAAGACTGAATTAAAACTTACTAATTTGCGACAAAGAATTGTTAGTATCTTTGGAAAAAATATCAATGAAAAATTGGTGCCAATTGAGGAAAAAACGGATATATTACAAATTGAAGGTTATATTACCAGACCCAATTTTGCCAAAAAAAAACGTGGTGAACAATTCTTTTTTGTTAACGAGAGATTTATTAAAAGTGCTTATTTGAATCATGCAGTAATAAGTGCTTTTGAGGGTTTATTAAATCATGGATATCATCCTTCTTATTTTTTATATTTAACGGTTCCCACAAATAGTATTGATATTAATATTCATCCTACAAAAACAGAAATAAAATTTGATAATGAAAGGGATTTGTATGCGATAATTCGATCGACAATAAAGCATAGTCTAGGGCAATATAATGTTGCTCCAATTCTTGATTTTGAGCGCGATGCGACTTTAGACACGCCGTATTCATTTAAAAATAAAATGGGTAAAACGCCAACTATTGAAGTCGATTCGAATTTCAATCCATTCAATGCTGATCAAAAATCATATTTTAATTTTCAAAAAAAGGAAACACCCTCAAATTGGGAATCACTATATATAAAGAGTGAAAACGAGAAGGTTCCCATTCAAAATATCGAAGTTGAAGCTGAAATTGTAAGCCATAAATTATTTGATGATTCAATGGATCATGTGAATATTTCAACCTATCAAATTCATCAAAAATTTATTGTTAGTTCTATTAAGTCGGGAATGGTATTAATTGATCAAAACCTTGCCCATCAAAGGATTTTATATGAAGAATACTTGGCGAAATTAACTATGGAAGGCCTTGGAAATCAGCAATTATTATTCCCCTTAAAAATACCTTTAAGCAAATCAGATATTGTCATTTTAAAAGAAATTAAGATTGATTTGCAAAGCACCGGATTTAATATTGTAAATATTTTAGAAGATAGCATAATAATTGATTCCATTCCTGTAACAATTTCAGAAAATCAAGTTATCGGTATTCTTGAAGAATTAATTGAAAGTTTTAGAAACGAAATTCCAAATAATAGTTTTAGTCAAATAGATACAATTGCTAAAAGTTTGGCAAAAAGTCTGGCTATAAAACCAGGGACTAAACTTGGAAATAAAGAGCAAGAGAGTATTTTAAATAAATTATTTTATTGCAAAGAACCAAATTATTCACCATTTGGTAAAAAAACATTTGTTACTTTGACAATTGAAGAATTAGAAGAAAAATTTAACTTATAAAATAATATGGGGAGACTTACTGAAGCAATTAAACATTTAATTATATTGAATGTTATTTTATTCGCCTCACGATATTTCTTAGCGGGTATAGATTTAGGCAATTGGCTGGCTCTATACTTTCCTAAAAATGATAATTTTGGGTATT
>Ga0114949_10002016_pt1 | contig 12533 bp, 13 predicted proteins | sample N074metaG_FD_83505 | JGI IMG/M metagenome (GOLD analysis project Ga0114949, IMG submission 83505) | Deep subsurface microbial communities from Kermadec Trench to uncover new lineages of life (NeLLi) - N074 metaG | ecosystem: Environmental > Aquatic > Marine > Ocean trench > Sediment | place... | reverse complement strand
CAGGTGATCCTGCTGGCAAGCACAATACTAGTGGTAACAACCCATCAAACATTAGTTGTAATATTATAAAAAATAGTTTTAAACACATCTTATTGAAAATATGTATTTCATCTTATTAATTGGGCTTTGACTTGGGTCCTGCAACTAGTTATAATTATAGTTACCATTAGTGTTAATCATATTTTTTTATGTACTTAAACCTTTAATATTCAATATGATATCTGCCAGACCCCAGAAAATCCAGCATTTTCTGCTCGCCGAGATTCCGGACCACCCCCGTGACATCGTGTCCGTGACCGCTGAGACCTTCCAGGTGACCCGCACCACAGTACACCGCCATTTGAGCAAACTCATCCGGAGCCGGGAAATCATCAAATCAGGTACCACCAACGGCGCCACCTATTATTTAAAATCGGCGGTGAACAAAAATTTAAGTTTTGAGATCAAGCCGGATCTGGACGAGAATCAAATCTGGATGGATTGTCTGGCGGAACCCCTGTCGGTCTTGCCCGACAATGTGTTTGGAATTTGTGAGTACAGTTTCGGTGTCATATTCAATAACGTATTGGAGCATTCAGCCGGCAAAACGGTGCGGGTGCTGACGGCATGGAAAGGCGATTCGTTGCAAATCGACGTGGTGGACGATGGCCTCGGCATCTTTCGCAAACTCCAGGCCACGTTCAATCTGGCCAGCGAGCGCGAGGGCGTTTTACAATTGATCAAGGGCCGGCTGACCACCGACCCGCAACAGCACACCGGGGAAGGCATATTTTTCGCCTCGCGCCTGGTCGACCGGTTCTTCATCTGGTCCTACGATCTCAGCTATTATCAGGACAATATAGAGCACGACTGGTTCATTGAAACCCGCGACACCGGGCTCCCCGGCACGGGGGTTTCCCTGCTCATCAACAGGGATTGCACCCGCACCCTGGCGGAAGTGTTCGCCCGCTACACCACCGAAGACGCCGAAGGCATTCCGCGGTTCGACCGCACTCACATCATGGTCGAGTTGAGCCGGTTTGGTGAAGAACGTTATGTGTCACGCTCGCAGGCCAAACGATTGCTGTTGGGACTGGATAAATTCAAACATGTGATCATGGACTTTAAAAACGTGCGCACCGTGGGCCAAGGCTTTGTTGACGAGGTGTTCCGGGTGTTTCGCAACCGCCACCCGGAAATCAAATTCAAATTCATCAACGTGACCGATGATGTCCAGTTCATGATCGAACGCAGTCTGCCCGATCCCGTCAGCCACCTCGGCAAAAATTTTCTCTACCACCATTAACCAGCTTGCGGCTGGAGGCAACTGGTCAATACCCTATTTACCCTCAACCCTGGCTGAGGTTTTTAAACAGTTCACGACATTGGATGCCGAAGAGATTCCCCGGTTGAATAAGACCCACATTATAGTTGCTCTGGCCAAGCAAGGCGATGAGCGGTACGTGTCACGCTCGCAGGCCAAAAGAATATTGTCAGGACTGGAACAATTCAATGAGATTGTTATAAATTTCAAAAATGTTCCATCGGTGGGGCAGGGCTTTGTCGACGAAGTGTTCCGCGTGTTCCATAACAGATATCCTGATAAAATAATCACCTACAGGAACGCCAATGAAAACGTCACGTTCATGATCGAACGCAGTCTGCCCACAGCCGATAAATAATTGGGAACGTTGTATCCTGGCGAAATATAAAAACTCAACAGCCTTTTTTTATGAAACCAATTCTCTGGTTCATAATTTCAGTTGCAACACTGCTCACCGCCTGCAACGCCCTGACGTCATCCGCTGAAACTCCACCGTCCAAAATGGAAGACAGGGTGTTGATCCCGGCGGGCAGTTTCATGGCGGGTCCGCCGGATTCCACGGTGGCGAGGGGGGTGCCCGCATTTTATATCGATCGTTTCGAAGTCACCCAGGAACAATACCTACGGGTGATGGGCAACAACCTGTCCTTTTTCAAAGGGACGGACCATCCGGTGGAAAATGTGACGTGGGACGACGCCAATTTATTTTGTAAACGTTCCGGCCAGCGCCTGCCGACGGAATGGGAGTGGGAAAAAGCCGCCAAAGCCGGCACCGCCACCCGCTATCACTGGGGCGATGCCATGGACCAGAGTTTCGCCTGGCACAAGGGAAATTCCAACAAGCAAACTCATCCAGTGGGCAGTAAAAAACCCAACGGCTTTGGACTGTACGATATGGCGGGGAACGTGTGGGAATGGACAGTAAGTGACCACGATGCCGGCGGCAAGGTGTTGCGCGGCGGGTCCTGGCGCAATTCCCAGACCAGTTTGCGTTCCGCCCTTCGCATCATGAGTTTGCCTCTATTCAAATACCATTATGTCGGATTCCGATGCGCTCAACCCGTTATGGCGGACCCCCGCCTCACAAAATAAACGCTCCGTTGCACGCGATTAATCAACCGGGAATCACTTTATCGAGCACGAGGGTCACGTTGGTATCGCCCGCGCTGGCGTTGATGGTGCCTTCGATGTCGCCCGGTCCGGGGCGCGGATCGCCGTCACTGTCGATCCTCACTTTAAGGGTCAGCGATCCTTCGAACTGCACGCCGGGCATCATGACGTCGCCCTGCCCGATGTCAAATTGGAGCGGCCATTCCACATCCAGCAGACGTTGCACCGCCAGCGGCGGACCGCTCTGCACTCCCGCCGGGCGGACGATGATAAAGACCACGTTCGGCCCCGTCAATTTAATTTGCGGCAGGTCGGGACTGAGCGAGATGATGCCGGTAATATTTTTATGCGATCCCGCCACCTCCTGATTGAGGACGATGTCCGCGTCTTTGGTGCCCGCCGCCACATCCAATTGACCGAAGATGTCGCCCGGGCCCGCTTTCGGGTCGCCATCCCGATCCAGCCGGGCGCTCAGGCTGACCATGCCATCAAACTCCACGCCGGGAATCATAACGTCCACCGGACCGATGGTGTACTCAAAGGGAAACTCAAAATAATTGTAACGCTTGACCGCCAGCGGCGGACCCGAGTCCTCCCCCACCGGCCGGGCATAAACAAACAGCACCGTCTGCTCGGGCAAAAAGTTGGGCGCCACTTGCGGGTCCAGAGTGATCCACCCGGCAATTTCTTTAACCTTTAAAGCCGGGTCGTACAGGCGCTCCATTTTTTTCAAAACCGCCGGCGGCACCTTGTGCTCTTTCAATTCGCGGTCGCAAGCGGAAAAAAAACCCATTAAAAAAAATACAAAAAAACAAAATTTAAAAAGTTGTTTCACAATAATTACCTGGTGGTATTAAAAAGAAACGTTCAACGTTTCCGGGATTTCGGAGCGATTGGATATTGGGCAAGCACTTCCTGACGGTAGTCCTGGCCTTGCAACTTCACTATCTGGCACATTTCGACCAACCGCGAAAAAATGCGCTCGCCGACCTTGTCCTGCAGGGTTTCTTCTCCCACCGCATTTTTGCGGTAGGCCGGCGACTGTGTGTCGGCGAATTTGGAATCGTTCGTTTGCCGCTCAGGCTCGGTCGGAACATCCATGTAATTGGTGGTGACCAGGGTGATTTTATCGGCGGCGTTATAACGGCTGGAAATGATCTGGTCGAGCATGGTCAACTCCCATTCCGTATTGCGTCCTTTGGCGAGTTCATCGATCACCAGAACCTGAGCTTGAACATAAGGGTGGATGATGGCCTGCTCCGACAAGTCCTGCGAATAGCCGTAACGGATATCAGACAGCAGTTGGAAAAAATCGATGAATTTGCAATCGGCGCCCCATTCCAGAATCAACGCCTTGATGACAGAAATAGCCAGATGGGTTTTACCGAGACCGGGGCGTCCCATGAACATCAGGCCCTGGCCGGTTTTACCGAAATCCCTGACAAAGTCCCTGGCTCGTGATTTGGCTTGTTTTTGCGAATCACCCACCGGATTAAAAGTTTCAAATTGAGTGCCTGCAAATTTTCCCGGAATCCCAGCGGCATTGAGTTTCGCCAGGCGTTGGGTCAACACCGCGCAACTGCATTCCTTGAGGGTCGACACGCCGGAGGCATCCTCTTCAAATATCTGCCCGCGGCCACCACACACGTCGCAGGAAAAACAGGAACAATGTTCACCAAAAAGCAAACCTTTGACGTTAGTGAGCAGGTACTGGCACCCCCGGCATTTAGAACAGGATTGCGACTGCGGATTGGCTTGGATCATCGCCCGGCCTTTTCAATTTCCTGATCAATCAGGGTTGCCATGCGGGACAAGGAAGTTTTGAAATTTGTGGTGCGGCTTTGCTGGCGAACCTGGCCGTAGCCCGATTCAATCGCCCGGCACAATGCCTGCACCGGCACCCCGCGCGTTTCCCATTGGCCGATCAAATGATAATCGCTGGAGGACAACGACAACCCGGAGTCCTTCAACGATAAAAAAAACTGTTCCACCGTGGTGAGGTAGTTCAGGTTCTTTTTCTCGATGAGGCTCATAAAAGGTTCGGCGCGAATGGGTTGAGGAAGGGAATTAAAGTGGATATTACTCCGGTCGGCGGACCGTTTTCAAGCTTTAATGTCGAGCAGGGTGCCAGTCATTTCGTTGGCGGTGCGAATCACGTTGGCGTTGGCCTTAAAAGCGGCCTTGGCAAGCATCTGGCTCACCACTTCTTCCACGATGTCGACATTGGACAACTCCACTGAACCGGGGACGAGGATGCCCAGCCCGCCGGCACCGGGGGCTCCCACCAGAGCCGGACCGGATTGCGAAGAGGCCGCAAACAAATTGCCGCCCAACGAGGTCAAGCCACTCGGATTTTTGAATCCCGCCAACTGAATTTGTCCCAGCGTGATGGTTTGCCCGTTCACCAACGCCGAAACCTGGCCGGTGGCGCTGATGGTCAGTCCCTGATGATTGCCGGGCACGGTGATTTCAGGAAACAGCGGATTGTTGTTGGTGTCCGCCAAGCGGCCGGCGCTGTCGATTCGCAGGCTTCCCGCGCGGGTGAACCCGATGCCGCCATTCGGTTGAGTCACCTGAAAAAATCCATTGCCGTTGATGGCCAGATCCAGTGGCGCGGAGGTTGAAATCAGCGGGCCGGAAGCAGAGTTGCGGCTGGATCCAATGACGCGCGTGCCACCCGTTGCCACGTCTCCCAAGTGGATGGTGCTTTTTTTAAAACCGGGGGTTTGGAGATTGGCAATGTTGTGGGCGCTGGATTGGAGTTGCCGGCTGGAGGTCTGCAAACCGGATAGGGCACTGAAAAAGGCATTGATCATTCGCTATTACCTCTGAGCATTCCACCGAGCCTGTAGGTTTGCAAAGCTAAGACTGGATCACCTCGCCTGGATCGGGTTCCCCGATCCATCCTCCACTTGGCAAGGGGAGAATACAGGAGGGGTGGTTTGCCATTCTGAGCGCTAGCGCAGAATCCCGCCTCCCGGCGCAACGGGCAAGGCCCGGAGCAAATGGGCCAGCGTGCCGCTGGATGCAAAAAGGTCACACTCCGCTGGCACTCAATAATTGCGGGGCATTTCCAACGGTCAGTCCCTTGCCCCCCCTACTAAGGGATGCCTGTCCCGCCAGGGACCGGATCATGGCCGTTTCGTCGCAATGGTCCTGCTTACGGCAAACCTGGCAATCCTTCCAGATTTTTTGCGGCAGTGCCGCTTTGTCGATGATCTCAAAACCCAGCTTGGCAAACAAGGGCAGGGCATAGGTCAGTACAAAAATTTTTTCAAATTCGATTTGCGTTGCCCGTTCGATACAATGTTCTACCAGCGCGGTGCCAACACCTTTGCGGTAATGGCCAGGATGCACCGCCAACGAACGGACTTCCACCAGCCCGCTCCCGCAGGCACTCAAAGCGCAGGTGCCGATGGCCACGCCAGCGTCTTCATACACCAGGAAATTCTGGATATTGTTACGGATGTCGTCCAAGGTACGAAACAACATCTGTTCCGAATCCGCGTGGAATTCGATCAACTCCAGAATAGTTTTCGCATCATTGGCTTGGGCTAGTCTGATCATTACACTAAAACAACTCGTCTTTTATCGGTTTCACCGCTTTCGATGGCCTTGACCGCGGCCTCAATAAATTGCGCAGGGGAATTGACCCGTCTGCTGGGATAGGCTGTAATCCCCATCGTCAAGGTCACTTTTTCAAGTTCATTCTGATTGAAAGAGTGGCTTTCAATGATGTCCCGAATGCGCTCTGCAATCGGTAACGCCTGATCCCGATTCACGCCCGGCAAAAGGATGAGAAAAGTATCTTTACTGGTACGGATTAACAGGTTCCCCAGGCCCGCTTCCGCCACCAGGATTTTCCCGATTTCGGCCAAAACTTTATCCATTTGGGGCTTACCATAAGTATTGATGAGATTTCCAAAATAGTCAATTCGCATTTTGATGCCGGCCAGAGTGGTTTGATGGCGGCGCACCCAGCCAAATTCACGCTCCAGAATGGGCTCTAAACACGTGGCATGATAAACGCCGGTGATCGCGTCCCGGATGGGTTGGTGGCGCACCCGGTCCACCAGGAATTGGTTGTCCATAGCCATGCCCAGTTTGTCGGCGGTGCGCTCCAAGTAATCCGTGCGCAGTCCCTCATAAAAGTGAAGCGGGTTGGCGCTTCCCAAAGCCAGGGCTCCCGCCAATTGGCCGTGAATTCTGATGGGGAGTATGATCTGTGACTGGATTTTTTCTTGGCAGTGGCCTTCGAATAAAGGCGACTCTTCCGCCATTTCACTGGTGAGCGCGGCATCCAGTCCTTTTGGAAACCAGTCGAGCAAAGTAGTCCGGTCCACCCATTGCAACCCGTCCACGCCTTTTGCTGACGCCAGTTGCTCCAGCCGGCCGCCCTTGCCTTTCACCAAAAAAATGGCCACGCCGGGTATTTCAAAACGGCGGACAATCTCTTGCCGGAACTTGCGAATCATTTGGAAAAAATCGAGACTGTGGTAAAAGGTAAGTTCGACTTCAAATAATTGCTCCTGAATTTTTTCGTTGGCCTCAATGATTTCCATGAACCATTCCAGTTGGCTCCGGAAATGCTCTTTGTCATCTTGCGCCCGTTTGAGAATGCGGTCGGCGATGCTCAAGGTCTGGAGCGGTGCGATGGGGAGGTCTGCGATCTCGATCGACTTGATCTTGTGCAAAAGTTCCGGGAATTCGTTAAAGAATTCCGGGTGCTCATTCAGGTAAACGGCAACTTGGTCTTTATTCATCAATGAGTTCCCTAATAAGATGAGTTAACAAAAAGGCACGGTTTGGGGCATTCCGGCCCCAGGCCAGGCATGAGACTGGTATGGGTTCTGCCCACCGGACCGATTCAACCTTTAACTAATTGAATTTTTTAGGCTAATTATCCAAACCACGCCAATGGCGATAAAAAACCAAGCTTAATTTATAGCATAAAGAGGGCAGTTTGTCCCTCATTATTTTACACTATCTTATTGTTTTTTAAGGAATTATTTGGCTATCAACCGGTGGCTGGCCCCTTGGCAGAGGAAGCAGATGGCTGTGCCCTCTGAATTATGCCCGAAGATTATTGAGCGCAAGAGGAGTGTGACCCGTTGAGTCCAGCGTCACGTGCGATATCCCTTCATAAGCCTCATGCCCCGAAGGGGTACTGGCGGCAGGGGGAACGGGGGGGCCTTTGCGGCCACAGCCGTGGAGGGCCAGGGCGGTCAGCAAAAGCAAAATCAGCAGAAATTTTGAGAAAAGGTTTCTCATGGTTAATTTCTAAAGTTAAAAGAAAACGTCTCTATCAAAGAGAAATCTTTGCACAACCCCAGATTCTTCGTCACAGCGTTTCTCCAGAACGACAATCCCAAATCCCCCTCCTTTTCAAGGAGACCTTGGCATAACCCAAAACTTTGGTCCCACCTCGATAGCTTCGATTGGAGACCGATGTGCCCCTCTTCTCCGAAGGGGGAATCATTTAGCTCCCTCTTTGTGAGAGGGCGGGGGGTGATTTAACTTTTTATTTATCATGCTGAGCCGGTAGCCTGTCCTGAGCTTGCCGAAGGAAAGCATCTCGGTTTTTCGCGTTTGTACTTACCCAAAGCTCTCAGCGTTCCGCGTAGAATTTTGGATTCATTCATTAAAAATTCATTTCCAAATTTTAGATAAGCGCAGGATCTGCTCCTGCACCCGTTTTTTGGCGGTGCCGCCGTACACGTTTTTGCGTTGCACTGACTTCGGAATGGAAATAAAATCGTACACATCTTTTTTGAACCGCGGCGAAATTTTTTGCAACTCGGCCAGCGGCAGTTGGTCGAGATGGCGATGGGTGGCGATACAATGCGCCACTGTTTTGCCGGTGATCTCGTGCGCCTCGCGAAACGGCACGTTTTGCATGACCAGGTAATCCGCCAAATCCGTCGCGGTTAAAAATCCCTCTTCCGCCAGTCGTTTCAATGGAATTTTTTTGAAGCGAGCCGTCTTCAGCATGCCATGGAACACCGCCAACGATCCTTTCACCGTCTCCACCGTATCGAACAACGGTTCTTTATCTTCCTGCAAATCCTTGTTGTAAGCCAGCGGCAGGCTTTTCAGCATGGCCAGCAAGCTCATCAGGTTGCCGTACACCCGGCCGGTTTTACCGCGCACCAGTTCCGCCGCGTCGGGATTTTTTTTCTGCGGCATGATACTGCTCCCGGTGGTGAACTGATCGGACAGCTCCAGAAACCCGAATTCACTGGTCGACCACAAAACAATGTCCTCGCAAAACCGGCTGAGGTGCATCATCAGCAGAGCCGAGGCGGAACAAAACTCGACGGCAAAATCGCGGTCGCTCACCGCGTCGAGACTGTTGTGCGTGATTTCCTGGAAACCTAAAAGTTTGGCGGTGTGTTTGCGGTCGATGGGAAAATTGGTGCCGGCCAGCGCCGCGGAACCCAGCGGCATGACATTGATGCGCTTCTTCGCATCTTCGAACCGGCTCCGGTCCCGCGCCAGCATTTCCACATAGGCCAGCAGATGGTGCGCCAGCAGAATCGGTTGCGCCCTCTGCATATGTGTGTAGCCGGGAATGATGGTCTCGACATGTTGCCGGGCGAGCTGGATCAGCACCTTGACCAATTGCCGGATGCCTTTCTGCACCGCGTCGACTTCATCGCGCAGGTACAACCGGATGTCTAGTGCCACCTGGTCGTTGCGGCTACGCGCCGTGTGCAGTTTGCCGCCGACTGGCCCCGCGATTTGAATGAGCCTCTGCTCGATGTTCATGTGAATGTCTTCCAGACTTTCCTTGACCTTGAATTTTCCCTGCTCGAACTCTTTTAGAATTTGTTGCAGTCCGGAGATGATTTTTTTCGATTCCCCCGGCTTTATAATTTTAGCTTTAACAAGAGTTTTGCAGTGGGCGATACTGCCCGCGATATCGTAGGCGTACAACCGGCGGTCGAAGAAAATTGAGGCCGAGAAGCGGATCATCCAATCATCGGTGGATTCCTTGAACCGGCCTCCCCAGGGAGATTTTGTGTTGGATTTTTTAGTCATCTGGAATTTAAATTTAAAAGGATGGATTCGATAACAGTGGTGCGTGGAACACGTTGCTAGGGATTGTATTTTGGTTTGAGGTTGGGGGCAACCTTTTTAATTGAGACACGCCTGCAATTTTCAAGCGGCGGTATTGCTGGCAGGAGCGGACCGCTTGTCTTTGGCAACGATGTTGACGCGGGTGCCCTTGGGAACCACCTGGGCGAGGAAGTGCAGGTACCAGGCCTGAATGTTCGGGCAACCGGCACTGCCGTTACGCCAGTCGAAATTCTTTTTGAAAAATTCATTGGATTTGCCAACGTTGACCCCATGGATGCCATAACTACCGGCCACCGGCGGCCCCAGTCTTTTCATGCCCATCCACCAATGACCGATTTCATGATCGGGGTCGCCGAACGGTATCGCGCGGACTTGCCATTTGCCGTTGATCCGCTCTTTTTTATACCAGGTGGGATTATAGATTTTGTTTTTGATTTCATACTCACCCAACGGGGTTTCTTCCCCGACGCGCCCGAAAATGGTTTCAACCTCCATCAGTATATCGTTATCGTAATAAACCCGCAGGACGCCCGATTCGATGATGCCCAATAGATACCACTTCTCCGGCTGGGTGGAATAACGGGCGATGGTTCGACCATCGAAATTCAATGCCACGTGGTCTTTTTGCCTGCGATACACCGTTCGGGGATCGTTGTAAATTTGTTTGACGATGTATTTGAGGTTTTTGGCGAGCTTGTTGTTGTGGATCATCTGTTCCACAACTTGCGCCAACTCTTCCTTTTCCTTTTTGGTTTTGACCAGGTCCTGGGAAGTGACCTCCAGATCCTGGCGCATCCGTTCCACTTCCTCGCTGGCCACCAGACCCAACCGGCTCAACCCGGCATAGTATGCCAAATCCACTTCCTTCCGGGTCTCGTGACTCAACACGAGGTGATAAACCGCCCAACCGCTCAACAATAGAACCATCACCGCTAAAGCCGCCAACTTTATGGAATATTTTATTTTGCTGGTGAGACGATACCGGGCGATCTCGAATTTGACCTTCTTGCCTTTGTCCTCCAACGCGGAAAAACTTGCTCCTAAAAATTTCTGGTGCAGTTTTACTTCGAGACGGGACAGCAAAAAAGAGGGCCGCTCCAACTTCTTTATGATTGCGTACAGGTGTTCGCGGGTGGTCCGGTCGTAACTGCCCGTTGGGTTTTTATTGGCGAGGAGGTTGTATTCGGTGATATTGAGAATTCTGAGTTTTCTCGGAGTCATAAAACCTCTGGCACAAAAAAATCAATCCAACTCTGGCTTGGGAAGATTGAGAGGAGGAGGTTTGCTTTTTTTACCCCGATCCAAATAATTGGGCGATCAAGCTTTTACGGGGTGGGCTCACTGCCTTGCTTTGAATAAGGTCCACCTGGCAATTGCCCTGAAAGGAGGCTCCGGAATCGAATTGCAGAGCAGGCGCCACAATGTCCCCGACCACTGTGCCGCCGGGGAGGATGGTCACTTTGCGGCCGGCCTTCACGTTGCCGATGATTTGGCCCTGGCAAATTACTTCGGCGGCTGAAACATCGCCTTCCTGGTAAGCCCCCTGAGCGATGACCATTCGGTTGCGAACGGTCATGTCGCCCAGATGCTTTCCCTCAATTCTCAGCGAACCATCAAAAATATACGTTTCCACGGACACCCGATCGCCCTGCAGACGCAATCCAAAATTTGCGCCACGAAACTTTTTGAGGAGACGCGATTCCGACCATGTGCACTCCCCTTTGAATTTTTCCAATTTTTCAATCAGGCGATAAAATTTATCGCGGGTTGGCGGGTCATAAAAGTCATGAATATCCCCGGCAAACAGGAAATCATATTGCGCCGCGGCGAGGACTTTATGTTTGATGAAAAAATTGTACCTGTGGAGAAACATGGAAATACTCAGCTGAAGTTGCTGGCAGCCCGCAAGTTACCGGCAATTTGGGTCAGTTTCTTGATTATTTTGGGCCTCTCCGAACTGTTCAAGTAACGAATGATCTCCTTGTCGGGATCCCCCAGAGTGGGACAATTTTGGTTGTCGGACACAATGCTCTCGGCAATTTGATCCATTCTTGCGGTCAACGCCATGTCCATATCATAAAACAGGGCACAGCGGTTGTTGGTGATGTTGATGATTTTATGGTTGGGCACCATGCCGACGATATGAATGCGGTTTTTATATTGTTGATATTTGTCGAGCGTATCCAGGTATTCCCGCAATTGGCCGAGGGCCTTTTTGATAGCATCGGAATCCTGACAACGGTTGAACAGGATGCCCAGTTTTTTGTTTTTCATTGATTCACAAACTGCATTCTTGCCCCGCTCACGGATCACCCGATCCACATACTCTTTGTCCAGGCCGGTCAAGGTGCCGCGCATCGCGTCCTTTTGAAAATCCTCATAATAATCAATGAACGAATGCAACGCATCGATACTGCCGTTGACGGCAATGGTGTTGCTCAAATCAAAAATGAACAGGACCTGGTCAATAATATTCATCAGGGACGAAAGGTGATTGACGCCGCCGGCCGGGGTGTCGAGGACCACATAGTCAAACTTCTTAACAACCCCTTCCAGAACTTTTAGAAACAACAAAAGAAACTCGGGCTGGTTGATGCGTTTCCGGTGGAGCCGCTTGCCCAGAATCGGTACTTCCCCGCCCAAAAAAGAGAACCCGTACTCTTCAATGAAATTGATGTACTCCTCCAGCACCGGCCATGAATTATTTTCACTGTCCCGGATCAACGAGCGGAATTTCTTTAGATCAAATTTATTCAGGATGGGCTCCAGGCTTTTTATTTGATCCACGGTGCGGACATTCACCCGCTCCATGAACAGTTCATGCAGGGCATCGCCGAATGGGAAGGCCTCGTAGCGAAACAATTCATAATTCAGGTTTTGATATTTGAAAAGAATCTTTGCCAGTTTTTTATCGTCGGCCTGGATGTCTCCCGCCAAATATTGACCGAACCGTGAAAGGATCATGTAAACCGTTCGGAGAAATTCCACCTGATAGGATTTGTTGTCCAGAGTTTCAAACAAATCGTAAAATGTTTTCTTG
>Ga0114949_10002015_pt1 | contig 12536 bp, 10 predicted proteins | sample N074metaG_FD_83505 | JGI IMG/M metagenome (GOLD analysis project Ga0114949, IMG submission 83505) | Deep subsurface microbial communities from Kermadec Trench to uncover new lineages of life (NeLLi) - N074 metaG | ecosystem: Environmental > Aquatic > Marine > Ocean trench > Sediment | place... | reverse complement strand
AATTGGCGTCATCGCCCATTCATGCGGCGTTCCCGAACCGCGGCTGCTGCGGCGTTATCATTGCCGCATCGTCCAGGGAGATGGGCGTTCTATTCCGCTCGACGAAATCTACCCTGACGTCCACAGCGCCTACGGAACCTGATGGATGGTACTGACAAGTGACTGTGAGCATAGTCACTTGTCAGTACCGTGCAAATCGGTCCAATCTCAGGAATTCACTCCAAGCGTGGCCTGCGGGTATCCAAGCGATGCGTATCTACAACGGTACCACTACACCATATCCTTTAGTGCTAACTCGACATTTGCCAGTGTATCCGGGCTTATGATTGCGTGATTGGCGATCAATGGCTTGGACTGCATGAAATCCCTGGGTGAATTAATCGAGTCTATGGCAATTAGCTGTCCGTCCCGCAGATAGAGGCAGGAAAACGACCGATTTGCTGGATCGCCACGCAATACCGTCTGGTCGTACCCTTGGGAAATGCCCGCAATCTGGAGTTTCAGGTCGTACTGATCGGACCAGAACCACGGTACCTGTGCATACAGCATGTCATCGCCGCAAATATTTCGGGCGACGGTCTTCGCCTGTTCAAGTGCGTTGTGTACAGATTCAAGGCGCAGTCGCTGGCCCAGCAGCTCGTTGGGGTGATTCGTACAGTCACCGACAGCATATACAGAGTCGTCACTCGTCCTGCAACGGTCATCAACACGGATACCATTGTCAACCTCAAGACCGGCATCCCCGGCAAGTTCGACATTAGGAATAACGCCTATGCAAATCAGGATGCAGTCGGCAGCCAACGATGTGCCATCAGTGAGATCGACCTGCTCCAGGGCAGCATTTCCTGAGAAACCGGTCAAACCCGTCGAGAGCATCAGATTGACACCGTGTTGGCGGTGTTCTGATTGATAGAACTCGGAAACCTGCTCGGATACTACGCGACTCATGACGCGTTCCGCCATTTCGATTACCGTTACGTGCACGCCTTTGCCGGACGCTACCGCTGCAACCTCAAGACCGATGTATCCTGCCCCGATGATGACAAGCCGTTTACCCTCGCACATATATTCATGCATCGCCACAGCGTCCTGAATGTTTCTCAGGTAATGCACACCCGATAATTCGGATCCGGGCACATCCAGCTTCCTGACCCTCGCTCCGGTCGCTATGATCAGATTTTCGTACCGGTAGGCATTGTTGTCTGCATCGATCACTGTCTTGCCCGCAAGATCGATACTGGCGACCGTGGTACCGAAGTGAAGCTCAACATCAGGGTTGTCGTAAAAAGACGGTGGCTTGACGTACAGGCGTTCCACCGACAATTCGCCTGCGAGGAATTTTTTAGATAGTGGTGGGCGCTGATACGGGTAGTGTTCTTCTTCTCCGATAAGAGTGATTTTCCCGTCATACTTTCTCTGTCGCAGCGTCACCATGATCTGACCCGCGGCGTGACCAGCTCCCACAATTACGATATTTTTCTTCATCTACAGATTGGCTCCGGACATCCTTGTTACTCTACGCAATGTAGTACACGTCAAGTAGCATAAATCGGCAAAAACGATGGTGACCCCGACAAAAACTATGGTGGACAAGATGGCTGAATACTTGCGGCATCGAAAGTTGCTGCATATCGTTTTTGTGGCATTGCTTGCGACTCTGATTGCTGCGGAATCGCGCACCGCATCCACGGCGGAGGACGTGGTCGTAGCAATGCTCATGGAAGCCAGACCGTATCACACGATTTCGGCAGAGCTATTCGAGGAACTCGGCTGGAACCTGCCCGACGGCGGCGATACCGTCAAAGCGCTAGCTGACGCTACTCCGGGTGGTGCGCTGGATCCGCGACAACTGGAATCGTTAGCGGCTGACAAGCTCGGCTATCAGGCGACCTGGCACGAAGAAAGATACCAGGTCTACGGCCTTGACTGGGACATACCTGGCCTGCATCTGGTACCGGAAGATCCGTTACCGGGTTTGCCTACTATGGTCATAATCAATGGTGGTGCTGCGAACTGGTACGAGTTCTATTTGGATCCGTTAAACCGGGCGGGACTTGGTCAGTATCTGGCGCAAAAGATTCCAGTGCTGCTTCTGAGCATTCCGGGAAATTATCGCCACGGCGGCTGGACTGAGAATGCGTTCAACAAACGCATTCCGGGATATCTGCTTGACCAGGATGTATCGCCGCAAGAGGCTGCCATTCGTAACGCTGTCTATACATTCAGGGTTGTCAGCGAAGGCGTAAAGGCAATCGTGGAAAAGGTAGTGCACGGACCGGCCGTCATCATGGGCCACTCAACTGGCGGTGAAGTCCAGTTCATTCTGAAAAATACCAGCCTGCGTAGCAAGCTGCGCGACCTGTCGATCGGCTGGGGCACCGGTGGACCCGCGAGCATGCGCACCATGCAGGAATTTCGTGGTATTCGCCAGCCCGGGCGCGACCCACACATCAGTCAACTGCGTGCACGGACGGCTGACCAGTACGCTAACGATTACCTTGGTCCGCTGAATCCTTTCTGGAATCCGGATAAATCAAGACAGGCGATGGCGGAAGAGTGGATGGGGAGGGAGCAACGCCGACGCGCACAGTTCAAGCAGCCACTGCAAGACATTGAGCATTCCAGCGCCGTCAACTTGAGCGCAGATATCGAAGCTCAGATTCGTGACGCTCTTCGAGACAATACGTTGGACGTTGATGCCGACGAGGTTATTGCTGATCTGTTCAGTACGATGCGCTCACCGATTACCGATTACAGAAAAATGATCTGGACAACTGCACTTCTAGATGCCGGCCATTGGAACACCGATCCGGCGAAGGCGCGTGAATTGCGCGTTGCTGAAGAATTTCGCGAAGCCAATCCCACAATCGAAATACGTATCTTGTTGTTCGACGTTCCCATGACGCATTACGGTCATATCGAGAAACCGCGGCAACTCGCGGGCGGGCTTGTGGCGGCGTTACGTTGGTTGACTACTCCCTAGGCTGGTGCATGAGCAATATTCATTAGGCGAGATGCTCCCTGAAGAAAGCTATCGTTCGGTTCCATGCCAATTCTGCGGCCGCCTCGTCGAAACGCGGTGTCGAGTTGTTGTGAAAACCGTGCCTGGTGCCGGCGTAAGTGTGCATTTGATACTGAACGTTATTCGATTTCAGCGCGGCCTCGTAATCGGGCCGCATTGCATTAACACGCTCGTCGTCCTCAGCGTAGTGAATCAACAGCGGTGCACGAATTTTTTCAACATCGTTCGATTCGGCCGCGCGTCCGTAAAATGGCACGCCCGCATTCAGATCGCTGCCGAGCTTCACCGCCAGGAAGTTAGTCGTGCCACCGCCCCAGCAAAAACCGGTCACCCCCAGCTTGCCGGTCGAGCTCGAATGCCACTTGAGATACCGGGCACTGTTGAGCATATCCTCGCGCAGCCCGAGCTGGTCCAGACTTCTCTGCATTGCGCGGCCATCGTCATCGTTGCCCGGGTAACCGCCAATCGGTGAGAGGCCGTCCGGTGCCAACGCCAAAAACCCCGCCACAGCGACGCGTCGAGCAACATCCTCGATATACGGGTTCAGACCGCGGTTCTCATGAATGACGAGCACGGCCGGAAAGGACCTCTCTCCGGTTGGCTGCACGAGATAGCCGCGCATTTGACCTGATGTGCCACCGGGCGACGGATAGTCTACGTAGCGGGCTTTGATGCGCTCGTCCGTAAACGAAATAAGCTGTGCTTCCGCATAACTTGGCATGAGACTTTGCGCCATGGCCAACGCAGATACACCGCCGATCGTCAAAGCCGCTGCGCGATCCAGGAACTGGCGTCGGTCAATTCGACCGTGACAGTAATTATCGTAAAGATCGAAGACTCTTGGATCGATTTCATTTCTTGTCATATCAGAAACTCAACACCTCCATGAATCGCATTAATCCCAAGCACGATTGTCGACTGTATTTTCGTAGGTCGCACCCGGCACCACCATGTTCCACTTGGCAGTCCAGTTGTACGTGTCGTCAAAACGTTCGCGAGTATATGGCTGAGGTGGAGCATGTAAAAGGCGTGAGATACGCACGTCTTGCGCTTTCAACAAGCCGCCGGTCTCTGCGACAAGATAGTGAATGTAAGGCGTGGGATCTTTCTCCAGCACCTCAACAGCCCGGGCCTGGGCCCGGAACATCGCCGCGAGCGTCTTGGCATCAAGTGCATCGCTGGCTGCCTCGCTGCGTGTTGTATGAGATTCGATCAAGATCCGCATTCCCTGTTTTTCCGCGACACTAATCCATGGCTCCATTAGGCTCACTGCTTCGACCCTGCCATCGCGCAATGCTTCGAGACGCTTGGGCATGGAGCCAACACCAACCGTTTTGATATGTTCGGGCTCCAAAAAACCCTCCAGCATTTTCAATGTTGTGAAATTGGAACCGTTGTTTGGCGTCACCGCTATTTCTTTGTCTTTGAGTTGTTCGGGTTCGTAAACATCGGAGTCGGGCCTAACCGCAATTGCAAAAGACGACATAGCGGCGCCTAGCGCGACGATCTTCCGTTCGCGGAGGCCTTTACTGGCAGCTTCGACAGCGCGCTTCATGATGCCCCATTCGCACATCCGATATTGATCAATCCCGCCATCGTTGTACAACGCGTCGAGCGGACGATCGAGAATCGAATCCCACTTCACGCTGTGTGAAGTCGTTACCTGCGCCATCCCCGGCGTCGTTACATATTCTATGTCGAGACCTTCGTCTTCAAAGAAACGCAGATCACGCGCAACCAGAACAGGCAGGTCATGTACCGCATTCATTATTGCGAGCTTCGGCCTGCGTTCGTTATCTGTCATCTTTTTCACCCTGCTCTGCGTAAGTATTAATTAGTCGACGACAAACCATCCGCCTTTGATCGCATTATCCCACTGCAGAAATACAGCAGGACCGATGCCAAGCGGTAAATTCAACGTGTCATCGGCGGCCATATAGCCGTGTTTGCCCGCCATGAATTGTGTCAGCGAGTGCTTCGGGGCCGGATCCATCGCCTGGTAAAGTGGAATCACTACTGCTTCGTATACCTCTCTGCTGTGATCACGGCTGTTTGCAGAAATCTGGAACATGACCGGAGGAACCGGATTGACACCCGGCCCGCTTAGTTCCCTGGTCAAACCGATATAGTGGGCGACAAGCGTGTCAGTATCCGCCTCGTCAAGTTGCAGGCGTTTTGCAGTCGCCAGCGCAGCCTCTGTCATCGATGCTTCAATGCCGTGCGTAATAATATATTCGGCCTTGAATTGCGGACGCTTCTGTTCATCGTCCCAGGCGTCCAATATATCCTCCATGATCATCGGCAGTCGCATCAGTGCTTCCGGCCCTTCCGTACCCAGCAATTCCGGTCCGACGTACCGGGCACTATCGCGCCAACTGCGTATGTAGAGTTCATCAAAGGGATCCGAGCGCGACGGCAGCTGCCTTGCTTCGCTCACTAGAGCATGCTCGCCAATCTTGCCGAGTTGACCGCCCCATGCCGACTGGGCCCTATAGATGTAGCCAAAAGCCGAGTTTTCGATCGCCATCATGCCAGCCACGTTGGGTACTCTTTGTGACAGCATATTCACCAGCGGACCACCAGTTGAATGGCCGTGCATATATATAGAGAACTCCTGCTCGGGGAAATGCTTTCGCATGACCGCAATTCCACCTGCTTCAAAAGCGAGTGGCCATGCCGCCATACGATAGAAAAAATTGGTTCCTGATTTCGCTTTGGCGAGCCGCCGGATTCCGTAACGTGGGCGTTGCTTCGTGTCGGTCACAATATCGTACTGGTCTCGACTAATTTCCTCACCCTTCTGCCAAATTGGTGTGCGCACCGAACCGTCATCTCTTATGGTACTGCCTTGCCAATCACGATCATCCGTATGAAACGCGTGCCGGCCAGGAAATGTCATGCATACAACTTTGTAGCCAAACTTCCGGGATAAGATGTTTGCTTGTCGGTGCATGGATTTGAAATCGCCCGATCCACCATGCAGCAGGAATATGCCGATTTTTTTTCCGTCAGCACCCACAGCGATACTGGACTTGGCCTTCGGTTCGTGAACGGACATACCAATGTCCCATTGCATGCCGGCCGCTTCAATGCGAATGATGTCTTCTACGTAGCCATTGTCACCCAGAACCGGAATATCAGCGCGCGCCAGGACTTCATTCGAGGCTGCAATGATGTCTTCGATCGTCACCTGAGTTGGCGGCTCATATGCTGTCGCGTGACAACTGAGCATTATGCCGATGAGCACAGCTATTGAGGCATTGCTGAGTCTTCCAGAAAACATGGCCAGCATATAAACACTCCGGACGCGGGCACAACGGCGGCATCGATCGATCTGGCTGATCGCAAGCAAGAAATCGATAATTGAAACGCAGGCACTTGTAGTCGATAGTACCGGTTCCAATTGATCGTCCTAAGGACGCTGAGAGTGTCATACCCGGCGTGGAGGCCGTAATGAAAATGCTGTGCAAATATAAGAATAAACGCAGCATCGTGTCTGCTGCAAGCAAGCCGACTGGCAAGTTGGCTGATCTGGTCGTATTCGACGGAGATATTATGCCGGTGCCAATAAAGCGCCTCGATCAGATCCAGCCGGTGCTCACCATCGTGGGTGGAAAAATTGCCTACGAGTCACCGGACCTGTAAGAAATTTGAGCGACATGCGCAGCAGAACTTACTTTGTCTTGTTACTCGCGACGCTGTTGATGCGTCTTCCGGGGACCGACTGCGGGTGTGTGTACGCTGGCGACGAGGTGGACTACTCAGCGCGGTATCTTACAGTTGAGAACGGCCGCCTGGTAACCCGCTATCCCACCAAAGAGCACGCTCCCGTTGACGTCTCGATGCAACCTGATCCTCGGGAGGTAGCCGAATCATCGGCAAAGGAGCCGTTGTCATTGCTCTTGTGGATCCTTGTTGCAGCCATCGCCGTCGTTCTATTTTTGCGCGCACGCCACATATTATTGCGGAGCAAGATCGATGCTTGAGTGGCAACAGAAAGCTCGCAGATGAGGTTGCAGCCCTATCTTGATCGCATCAATTATGATGGGGTCGTTGCGCCGATTTTCGCTACGCTCGCTGCATTACAAGAAGCGCACGTTTGTTCGGTGCCGTTCGAGAATCTGGACGTACAGCTAGGCCGCCCGCTGTCAATTCGTATTGAGGAGGCTTACGAAAAAATTGTTGTTCACTCCCGTGGGGGTTGGTGCTACGAACAAAACGGACTGTTCGGATGGGTACTAACGGAGATCGGCTTTAACGTTACACGGGTTGCCGCCAGTGTCATGCGTGAACAACGAGGACAAGCATCTACAGCAAGCCATCTCTGTCTGCTAGTAAAGCCGGCTGAGTCGAACGTGAAATATCTGGTTGACGTCGGCTTTGGCGGCAGCATGATCAAGCCTATTGCGCTCGAAGAAGCTCAGTATGATCAGCCGCCGTTCAAACTTGGGCTGGAGAAACTGGATGATCACTACTGGCGATTTTGGGAGAATTTAGGTGCTGGAAAATTCAGCTTCGATTTCACCGAGGATCCCGCATGTGAGTCACTGCTCGCCAAAAAAAATGCGTCCCTGCAAAGCGATTCTTCATCGAATTTCGTGTTAAATCTGGTCGCACAACAACGCTCGCGCGATCAGCATCGAACGTTGCGTGGTCGAGTCTTTAGCGTTGCCAAAACCGGTACGATAGAATCGAAAACAGTGGACTCCCCCGAGTCGCTGGTCTCGATACTCGCAGACGAATTTCGCTTGGACGTTCAGGGCGTCGTCGGTCTGTGGCCCAGGATTGCTGCTCGACATGAGGAACTCTTTGGTAACGATTCTTTCTTTTAACGATCAACACGAGCGATCTCCAGCAGTTGCCCGCGTACCCTCTCTGCCTGCCCTGTTTCCTCAAGACTGATCCAGAACCGACCGATCGTTCGGGCATCGACATAGCCAGAGACGGCGGTTCCCCATCCCTGATCCGATCGGAATCGATCCACAGCCGCAATCGTCGCATCATCATAAACGCTGATCTTCGGGTCCCCGGGCACGAGTTCGGGTGACTCTGTCTTTAGGTAGCCAAGCGCGTGAAGAATCACCTTGAGCTGCACGACATCATCACCTTCAAACTGACGGAGTACCCTGAAACCGAGGGTCTCGGAGATAGTGTCATAGATACGGCGCATCTCGCCCACGGGCTCCGGATGTTCACAGACGTTGATATCGACACCTACCTTGTCCGGACGTCGGGACATACCCGGGCGTGGATCGGCAACCAGCACTGCGGCTGACTGCGTTTCACCATGGCGTCCGTCGCCGCCAAGTACCTGACCGGCATTAATGGCCTCAATCAATCGATCGGCAAGGTGGCGCTGTTTCCCTGCGCTATTCTCGAAAGCGTCTGCAACCGCGTCGACCAGGTGTGTGCCCACCAGGGCGTTGCCCTGAACCGCATAGTGCCTACCAGTTCGCATGGCCACCCAGTCTCCCTGGGCCTCGGCACCGTACTGCTCAGACCCTGTCCACTGCGCCGCCCGGCCTTGCATGTCAATGACGCCAACCTGTCGATGCTCCCGCCCTTCGTCGGCTGCGACCACGCGGTCCATCGCTTCCAGCGGTGCCACACCAAGCTCAAGCAGATCAAGGAGATCATTACCGTACTCCAGGCGGGTTCTGCCTTGGGTCGCAACCGCACCTACACCGGGGCGTACCCAGGTCACGGCGTTGCCGACACACGGCCGACGTGTTGTTACTGCCACACCGGATTCTCCGGTGACCGGATCGATGGCGACAATGGAAAACGTGTGAAACTCCAGTTCCGCACCCCACGCGACCGGCTCCTGAGCAGACGCTGGCAGAATCGCGGATACTGAATAAAGAGCCAGCGCCCAAAAAATCAGGCTTTGAATCCCACCTAATTTGAACCTGTTCGTGAATCGCATGTTGAGTTCCTTCGAATAAGTGACAGGTGGCTGGACATGTGCTCATGCAGAACCACAAATATTCCAGACTACTATCACGCATTTCTGAGATCGAATAACGGTGACCTGATTGCCTGCTTCAGGCTTGTTTTATTCGCCTATTCCGTAAAGCCCACTCGCTTGCGCAGTTCCAGAAAATCGGCTTGCTCGAGCATTGGGTCGTTTAGCCAATTGTCTCTGAACCGACTCATTCTGCCACGACTGACTGGTTGGTTTTCCTGCAAGTAACCGTCAACCGTCATCGTCCACTCGAGCAAAGCACGTTCTTTGTCCCTGGTTCCCAATATCGCCCAGCCTAACGGTCGCCAATTCTCTCGCTCAGGATCTCCAAGTGACTCCTCATATTGGGCTAACAGTTTTTCTGCTTGATGCGGTTCGCCAAGCAACCCGTACAGGTACGCTATATATCCCACGCGAAACGTGGCGCCCGATTCCATTACCTGCGCAGCACGATTCAGGTTTTCTCTCGCCGAACAATTATTGCCGCTCAGAAACCCGACAGTAGCAAGCTCGAAATAGTTCGTGTAGACGCCCGGATCAAGCCTAATCGCTTCACGTAAATGCGCGGCCGCCCCCTGAAGGTCTCCCGCATTCAGAAATATGTAGCCGAGCCGTCCATGAAAGCTCGCGTTGCGCGGATCAATTGCGACGGTAAGTTTGCCAATACGGATCGCTTCCGGATCATTGCCAATTTGCTCAACCAGGAACGATCCGTATTCGATTAAGACCTCTGGGTCATTTGGACTGAGTTGTACTGCGCGCTCGTAGGCCGTACGCGTCTCTTCCTCGTGAACCTGGTACTGCTCAAGAGATACGGCGAGCAACGAGAATGCTGAACCTGACGTCGGATTCAGCGCAACGGCTTTTTCAGCGTATTCAAGGGCAATGTCTCGCTCTCGCCTAGTGTAATAACCCCAGGCCAAATCTGCGTATGCCTCAGAAAACTTCGGATCCACGGCAACCGCTTGTTCGAGCGAATCGATGTATGCAGGCAGGTATTCTGGATAAAGAACCGGGTCCGGCAAACTCAACGCGTATAGATAGTGTTTGAGGGCTACGGAAGATTGTGTCGGTCGGTCCGCGATGCGAGCTTGCTCATCGGGCGACAACTGCACCTGCATCGCAGTCGCGATGTGGCTGGCAATCTCCGCCTGAATGGCAGACACATCGGTAAGTTCCCGGTTGAACTCATCCGACCACAGGTGCGTTCCGGTCTGCCCATCGACGAGCTGGACGCTGATCAATACCCGACCATTGGCATAGCGGACGCTGCCCTCCATTACCGCTTCGACGTTCAACGTTTTGGCAATCTCTGGAACGGTTGGCGGCTGTTTTTGGTACGGCATGACAGACGTACGAGCTATCACGATCAGGTCACGGATCTTTGTCAGTTGATTCAACGTTGATTCGTGAATGCCCGCTGCGAAATGTGCGTTGTCTGGGTCAGGACTCAAGTTTTCGAACGGCAGCACAGCAACGGAGTTAGGAAGAACACCGCCCAGCAAAAGTTTTGGCTCACTCAATTGCTCTTGCGCATTGGCAGGCGCGTAAGCAAGTAACATCAATGAAATGATCGGAACGGACCATGAAAACTTGAATCGGGATCTCGGCAACATTGCTGTCTTCTCTTCGCTCTTTTCCTCAACCATAACGAATACTGTTTTGAAGGATTGTAATAAAGTGCAAAAGCGCCTTCAATTCGCCAGCCACGCAATGACAGGGGATATTGGAGATGCGAGTACTTCGCTCAATTGAATCACATGCCGGCCGAGTAATGTTGCCGTTAGTGGCGCTCGCATTAAGCTGCGGTGCGCATGCCGGCACGTCGCCGTACGCTGAGATAATCATCATCAACGGCCAGGTGATCACGGCCGACAACGACGATCCGAACAAAGTCACTATCGCAGAAGCAATCGCGATTCGTGGCGACAAAATTCTGGCGGTTGGTAGCAACGCCCAGATCAAGGCTTTGACGGCCGATTGGACGGAAGTAATCGATGCCAAGGGTAATTCTGTAATCCCAGGATTAATCGATACACACAATCACCTTTATGAGCACACGCTGGACTTCGACTGGGTAATCAAGAGCATTCCGGAGATGCTCGAGATCCGTATCCGTATGGAAGACAATCCTGAACAACTCATTCCAGTTATCGAGAAGGCTATCCAGGCGCGAGCGCGGCAGATTCCCGAAGGAAACTGGATTCGTATTAACGCGCGTCCACCCGATGCAGTCCTTCGCGCATTTGGCACCACGCTTTCACGCAAGCGTCTTGACGAACTGGCACCCAACCATCCAACCTACGTCAAAACTCGGGGTGGCGCTGTGCTCGGCACACGCGCGATCGAAGTCTTCGAAGAATTTTACGGCAACAGATTACCCGACGACTACTGGCTGGTCGATCGTGAGACCGGAACGTCTGGCGAATACAACGACTTCGATCGCTGCGTAAAGATCGACGTCATCACCGCTCAGACAGACAGCTTCAACCGCTACATTAAGGGCTACTTGGAGGCCATGCAGGTCAATATCCAGATTGGCGTGACCACGCACAAGACGCATCTCCAATGCGAAGGCGGATTCAGCGCTTCTTCGCACCTCGACCGTAACGACCTGATGCCGATGCGCCTGGCCTGGGGGCATCGCTGGATGCAGCCGTTTAATTCGCACATCGCGGAAACCTACCGGCGTATTGGTGACTGGACTGGCTATGGCTCGGATTACTTGTGGAGCATCGGCAGCAGCGTCGGCGGCCTCGATGCCGGCGGCATTGGTTGGTGCACCACGATACCGGCGGAGGATTCGGTCAAGAGACGGGAACAATGTCCACCACCGACTGACAACCTCGATATTCCCGGAATTACAGCATTGAATATCGTCCCGAACCGGGGACGACGTCTCGAACACCTAGAAACGCTCGCCAAGTTGGCTGGCGAAGGACGGATTTCGGGTATCCCGGGCTGGCACGTCGCTGGCGATGGTGCCTTGGACGTGCTCTTTCAGACCTACCAGGCACAAATGCCGGACAGCAGGATTCGGCAGCTGCGCATTCAGGCGGACCATTGCTTTGGCGTCCGCCAGGATCAGATCGAGACAGCGGCGCGGCTCGGCAACACATTTTCCTGCAATTTCGACACCGAGAACACCAAGATCATCGAAGAGGATTACGGCGAAGAATATCTGACCATGAACGCGCCGGTCGCCAGCATGCTCAAGGCGGGCGTAAATGTGGTGATCGGAACATTCGGAAACTACGGCCGGCTGCGGTCATCGCCGTTCGAGGATGGCGTCAACTGGCTCACACGAATCGACGACAACGGTGACCCGTGGGGCGTGCCCGAGGAAGCCGTGCCCGACCGCATGACGCTGTTGCTGATGATGACACGCTATGGCGCGTATCCACTGTGGAAGGAGCACGCGATCGGTTCGATCGAACCCGGCAAATTGGCCGATATCGTGATCCTCAATGGCGACTACATGGGCGTTGCGGTCGAAGACCTCGATTCGTTGACATCCATCATGACATTCATTGGCGGCAAGGTCGCTTT
>Ga0114949_10002014_pt1 | contig 12536 bp, 10 predicted proteins | sample N074metaG_FD_83505 | JGI IMG/M metagenome (GOLD analysis project Ga0114949, IMG submission 83505) | Deep subsurface microbial communities from Kermadec Trench to uncover new lineages of life (NeLLi) - N074 metaG | ecosystem: Environmental > Aquatic > Marine > Ocean trench > Sediment | place... | reverse complement strand
CCCGGTTGAACAGATGATCGCCCAGATCAGCGGCACAGACGTGGGCGCAACAGCCCGGTTGGGTGGTGGCGGCGGCGATATGGTCGGCGGTGGCGCCCAGGCAGATATGGATTTGACCGCCAGCAGCGCATCATCCAAATATCGTGGCTCCCAGGGGTTGGACCCCGCCCTTATTGCCCGTATCGAAAAACAGTTCGGATTTGACAAGCCAGCCTATGAACGGTTTTGGATCATGGTCCGCGATTATGCGATGTTTGATTTTGGCAACAGCTTTTTCAAGGACCGCCCGGTGGTCGACCTGATCATCGAAAAACTGCCTGTTTCTATTACCTTAGGCATTTGGTCGGCGTTGTTGACCTATCTGATTGCTATCCCCTTGGGCATCCGCAAGGCCGTGCGCGATGGGTCGCGGTTCGATATCTGGACCAGCGGCGTCATCATTGTGGGCTATGCCATCCCCAGCTTTTTGTTTGCGGTGATGCTGATTGTGTTGTTTGCCGGCGGGTCATATTTTGACGTGTTCCCACTGCGGGGGCTGGCGTCGGATAATTTTGATGAATTGAGCTGGTGGGGCCAGATCACAGACTATTTGTGGCACATCACGTTGCCGGTGATTGCCTTGACCATTGGTGGGTTTGCCAGTCTGACCATGCTGACCAAAAACTCGTTTTTGGACGAGATCAACAAGCAATATGTCATGACAGCGCGGGCCAAAGGCCTGTCGGAACGCCGGGTGCTCTATGGTCATGTGTTCCGCAACGCAATGCTGATTGTGATCTCGAGCCTGCCTGGCGCGATCCTGGCGATATTGCTGACCGGTGTGTTGTTCATCGAATTTATTTTCTCACTCGACGGGCTGGGCCTGTTGGGGTTCGAGGCGCTGATCCAACGGGATTATCCGGTGATCTTTGGCACTCTCTATATCTTTACGCTGATGGGCATGGTGGTGAAATTACTGGGAGATATGTTGAAGGTCTGGGTGGACCCGCGCATCGACTTTGAAAGCAGGGAAGTCGGATGAGCGCATCACCTTCAAATCCTGGGTCAAAGTTTTTGTTTTGGCATCTGACGCCGTTGAACGCGCGGCGGTTACAAAACTTCAAGGCCAATCGGCGCGGCTATTGGTCGCTCTGGGTGTTCTTGATTTTGTTTTTCATGTCGCTGTTTGCGGAATTTATTGCCAATGACAAACCGCTATTGGTCAAATTCGAAGATCAGTTCTATTACCCCATTTTCCAGATGTATCCCGAAACAGAATTTGGCGGTTTTTTCGAGACTGAAACGCAATATCGTGATCCCTTCGTGAAGGACCTGATCACCGAGGGCGATGGTTACATGATTTGGCCGTTGTTGCGTTACAGTTACAACACCATCAATCGCGAAATCCCGGTACCCGCCCCGTCGCCGCCAGATGGCGACAATGTGTTGGGCACCGACGATCAGGCACGCGACGTGGCGGCGCGGGCGATTTATGGCTTTCGCATCTCGATTCTGTTTGCGCTGGCGCTGACCTTCTTCAGCACTATCATCGGGGTCGCCGCCGGGGCGGTGCAGGGCTATTTTGGCGGGCGAACAGACCTGTATTTCCAACGATTTATCGAGGTATGGGCGTCCATGCCTGTGCTGTATGTGCTGATCATCCTGGCCAGTATCATCACCCCTAATTTCTGGTGGCTGTTGGGCATCATGTTGCTGTTCAACTGGATGGGCTTGGTCGACGTGGTGCGAACAGAATTTCTGCGCGCCCGAAATTTTGATTATGTGCGGTCTGCACGGGCGCTGGGCGTCTCGGATTTGACCATTATGTGGCGCCATGTGTTGCCCAATGCCATGGTCGCGACCATCACCTTTTTGCCCTTTATTGTGACTGGGGCCATCAGCACGTTGACGGCGCTCGACTTTTTGGGTTTTGGTCTGCCGCCTGGCTCGGCGTCTTTGGGTGAGTTGGTCAAACAGGGCAAAAACAATCTACAGGCGCCCTGGTTGGGCCTGACAGCCTTTTTTGTATTGGCAATTCTGTTGAGCTTGTTGACCTTCATTGGCGAGGCCGTCCGCGACGCGTTTGATCCCCGCAAAACCTTCAATAATGGGGGTGGCGCATGAGCTTGCTGAAAGTTGAAGACCTGTCCGTTAGTTTCCACGTTCCCGGTGGCGACGTCGAGGCGGTCAAACATATCTCGTTCGACATCAATAAGGGTGAAACCGTGGCGCTGGTTGGCGAGTCCGGCTCGGGCAAGTCAGTCAGTGCCTTGTCGGTGTTGCAATTGCTGCCCTATCCCACGGCTTCGCACCCGTCCGGGTCCATCAAATTTGAGGGAACAGAGCTGATTGGTGCCGACGCGAAAACCCTGTTTGAGGTGCGCGGTGACCGGGTCTCGATGATTTTCCAGGAACCCCTTACATCGCTAAACCCCCTGCACAATATCGAACGCCAGATCGGTGAAACACTAGAGCTGCACAAGGGACTGCGCGGTGCCGCGATCCGCGAACGGGTGCTGGAATTGATGGAGCTGGTTGGCCTTGGAGACATATCTGATCGGCTGTCGGCCTATCCGCACGAATTGTCCGGCGGCCAGCGGCAACGCGTGATGATCGCTATGGCCCTGGCCAATGAGCCAGACTTGTTGATCGCGGACGAGCCCACCACCGCCCTTGATGTGACCATCCAGGCGCAGATTTTGGAGCTGCTGCAAGATCTGCAGGACAAGCTGGGCATGGCCATTCTGATGATCACCCATGATTTAGGCATCGTCGAGAAATTCGCGCACCGGACGTGCGTCATGAACCAGGGAGAAATTGTCGAGGCGGGCATAACGGCCGATATTTTTGCCAATCCTCAGCACGCCTACACCAAGCATTTATTGGGGTCTGCCCCTTCGGGGCGCGCGCATGCTAGCGATGGCACCGGTCCCATATTGCTGTCGACGGATGATCTGAAGGTTCACTTCCCGATCAAGGGTGGTTTCTTTGGCCGCACGCTCGGCCACGTGAAGGCCGTCGATGGCATTACCCTGACGGTGCGTGAGGGGGAAACCCTTGGTATTGTTGGAGAATCAGGATCGGGCAAGTCGACACTGGGGATGGCGATCCTGCGCCTGATCTCCAGCCAGGGCGGCATCAACTACGATACCCATGATCTGTCGGCCATTGGATTTAAGGACATGCGGCCTTTGCGTCGCGAGATGCAAATTGTCTTTCAGGACCCGTTTGGGTCATTGAGCCCGCGCCTCTCGGTCGGACAAATTGTCGGTGAGGGCCTGTTGATCCATGAACCCGACCTGTCTGCAGATGCCCGCGACACGCGAATTTGCGATGCCTTGACTGAGGTTGGTCTGGATCCCCTGTCTCGTCATCGTTACCCGCATGAGTTTTCGGGCGGACAGCGCCAACGTATCTCGATTGCCCGAGCGATGGTCCTGAAACCGCGTTTCGTTGTGCTCGACGAACCCACGTCCGCGCTCGACGTGTCGGTCCAGGCGCAAATCGTCGATCTGTTGCGGGACTTACAGGCCAAACACAAATTGGCCTATCTGTTCATCAGCCACGATCTGCGGGTTGTGCGGGCCCTGTCGCATCATGTTGCGGTGATGAAGGACGGCAAAGTGGTGGAATTCGGTTCGGCTCAACAGATTTTTGATGCGCCCAAAACCGACTACACCAAAGCCCTGATGGCCGCCGCCTTCAATCTCGAGGTCGTTCATGAAGAGGCTGTGCAGAGCTGATCTGGCGCGCTAAGCTGCGGACATGACAAAGCGACAATTCATCATTGCGTACCTTGGCATAGCCCTGATTACCTGGGCCTATCTGCTATTTTTTGACGGCTTTGTCTATTCCCACGGCAATTGGATGACTCAGATTCCAGCCTCAGGCCTGATGGCGCTCCTGTGGCCTCTTTATTGGGGCTTTGTGTACTGGATGTTCTAGTTTAGAAAATCTTCCAATTCGTCATGCCGGACAGGGCAAAGCACCCCAGCGAAGCGGCAAAAAGCGTGGGCGATCCGGTATCCAGAAGGTAAAAATGGCCTTGCCGCAGGCAGGGGCGTTCTCTATTTTCTGGTTCCCGTGTCGTAACCTGACCTTTGGTCAGGGCACGGGATGACAAAAACTGAGGGGTCTATTCGCCTTACTTAGACGTCAGCCGTTTCACGCATGTAATCGGGCTGTCATGTTCCTTTGCAAGCTCGGCCACCACAAACCTTAGCGGGTGCGGCGACACCATCATGTCCCAGGCATTGGCGTGGATCAGTGTGCCCTGGTCGACCATGATGCCGACATGACCAGGGAAAAATACCAGATCGCCGCGTTCCATCAGCGCGGGGTTGGGTTCTATGTCCCGGCCTAGTGCCAATGACTGCATGTCTGTATCCCGCGGGGCACCAATACCGGCGGCCTGCAGGGCTATCTGGACCAGGCCCGAACAATCGATGCCCAGGCTGGTGCGACCACCCCACAGATACGGCACGCCGATAAAACGTATGGCGGTGGTCAGATAGTCGCCTTCCAGGTCAGCGACGGTTTTCAAATGGTCTGTGAAGACCCAGGCGCCACCCTCAATCTGGGTGAACTTGTCGTGGATATTGCCGGCTGACACCAACGATCCCAGACTAAGGCCCCCCAGCATCTGCGACTTCAGGTCAGGTTCGGCATAGGTAAACGTCCGCAAGACGCCGATCTTGTGGGTCACTGGGTCTTTGCTGACGCCCAAGGCATCGGCAGGGACATAGCCGACATAGTCATCCAACATGGCCTGGCCCCAGGCCCAGCCATTTTTTTCTTCATAGACGATGAAGCCTTCGCCCATCAGCAATTCTGTCGCGCGGCCCGAGGCGGCGTCAGCGTCGATGTGCAAGGGCGCGCTGCTTGCCGTCACACATTTGGTGACGCCCTTGGCATAGTTTGGGCGCTCGACCGCGCCGCGCAAAAAGTCGGCGGCCAGATCATCGCGGGCCGGCGTCAGGCGTGGGTCGAAACTGGCACTCATAATGTCTTAGTCCTGACCATAGGTTTCAGCGATAACGCCGTAGACGGCGCGCAGGCATTGGGCGGCAGCCCCGATGCTGCGGCCCGGTCGTTTGTTGGGGTTCCAGGCATAGATATCAAAATGTACCCAGCGGGTGTCCTTTGGCACAAAATGCTGCAGGAACAAGGCTGCTGTAATGGACCCGGCAAACGGGCCGCCATCATTGCGAATATCACCAATGGTGCTTTTGATGCTCGACTGATAGCCAGCCCACAAAGGCAACCGCCACAAGGGGTCTGACCACAAGGTGCTTTGGTCCGCAAGCGCCCGGGCCAGTTTGCCATCATCGGTAAAGAAGGGCGGCACGTCAGGGCCCAAGGCGGCCCGCGCGGCCCCGGTCAGGGTGGCAAAATCAATCAACAAGTCTGGTTCTTCTTCACCGGCGAGCGCCAAGGCGTCGGCTAGCACTACCCGGCCTTCAGCATCGGTATTGCCAATCTCGACATGCAGGCCTTTGCGGGTGTCGATCACATCGCCGGGCCGATAGGCATTGCCCGAGATAGAATTTTCAACCGCCGGGATGAGGACCCGCAGGCGTACGGAGACACCCGTGGCCATGATCATCTGCGCCAGCCCCAACATATGGGCGGCACCACCCATGTCCTTTTTCATCAACGCCATGGAATTGCCGGGCTTCAGATTGTACCCACCGGTGTCATAGCAAACGCCCTTGCCCACCAGCGTGACCTTGGGTGCGCTTTCATCGCCCCAAATTATATCGATCAACCGGGGTGCGCGGTCGCTGCCTCGGCCAACCGCATGAATGGCGGGAAAGTTTTGTGTCAATAAATTGTCACCAATGGTTACCTCACAGCTGGCACCATATTGCTGGGCCAGATCAGCGGCCGCGGTGGCGAGCTCTGCGGGGCCCATGTCATTGGCGGGGATATTGACCAGATCACGGGTTAATTTCGCCGCATCAATGGCGACTGTGGCATAGCCCTGATCGGCACCTGCAGGCCAAACCAGTGTGGGGCGTTCTTTGCTTTTGGTGCCTTTTGTGCCCTTTTTGCCATATTGATCAAACTGATAGGCGCCTTGGGCCCAGCCAATAGCGGCCAGTGTGGCCAGGTTGGGCTCCAACGCTGTTTCCAGTTGGTAAGCCCCAGCAGGCAGGGTCTCCACCAGGCCACCCATGACATCCATGACGGCTTCTGCATCCAGCCCGTCGCCGATGCCTGCGACCACGCATTTCATGCCGCCATCCAGGGCCGGTACGCGGACCCGTTGGCCCGTTTCGCCGGTGAACTGGTTGGATGCCAGCCACCCGTCAACAGGGTCGTCTTGGCTGGCGGTCCAGCTGTCGACCTGATCTGTTGCCAGTAATATCAGGGGCGTGGTGTCTGCACTGGCTGTGTCGATGAAGTGATTGGTCATATTTGGGTCTCTGGTGGTGGGGTGAGAAAGGTAACGCCTTCATATATTATGCGTTGGATGGGCAAATTCTGTATAGTCCGCTGGCATTATCCGCGCAAGGAAACCCCAGACAACCGCCCAAATATTCGAACGTCAGGCCCATGAAAATTAGCGAATTTCGCAAAAAGCCCGAGAATATGTTGATGTTGATGGCCATCGGCGTACCGCTGAGCTTTGATATCTGGCGGACGCTGTTGAACAATTTTGCGATCGAGCGGGTGGCGTTTACGGGGGACCTGATTGGCATCTTGCAAAGCCTGCGCGAAGTGCCCGGCTTTTTGGCATTTACCGTCATCTTTGTGCTGTTGTTGGTGCGGGAACAACGCGTGGCGGTGGTGGCGTTGGCCACAATGGGTCTGGGCACCGCCCTGACCGGATTTTTCCCGACGGTATATGGGCTTTACTTCACGACGATCTTGATGAGCGTTGGGTTTCACTATTTCGAGGCGATCCAGACATCGCTGACACTGCAATGGCTGCCAAAGGACCGCGCGCCGATCATCATGGGGCGGCTGATCAGTGTGGGTGCCTTTGGCGGGCTTATCACGTTCGGATTTGTTTATCTGGCGTTCGAGTTGCTGAATTTGGACTATGTCTGGATGTATCTGATCGGGGGCGGGGCAACTATGTTGGTGGCCTTTGCGGCCTTTTCAATGTTCCCAAAGTTTGAAAGTCACACTGCCCAGCACAAGCATATCGTTTTGCGCAAAAGATATTGGCTGTATTATGCCCTGACCTTCATGGCTGGTGCCCGGCGTCAAATATTCGTCGTCTTTGCCGGTTTTATGATGGTCGAACGGTTTGGCTTTGCTGTTGACGAAATGGCCCTGCTGTTTTTGGCCAACGGGGCGTTATCGATGTTTCTGGCCCCCAAGATTGGGCGCCTGATTGCCCATTGGGGTGAACGTCGCGCCCTGACGCTGGAATATATCGGGCTCATCGGCGTGTTTATTGGTTATGCCTTTGTTGCCAACGCCACTATCGCAATAGGCTTGTTCATTCTCGACCACATCTTTTTCGCCATGGCCATTGCCATCAAAACCTATTTCCAGAAAATTGCAGACCCCGCCGATATTGCGTCCACGGCCAGTGTTGGCTTTTCGATCAACCATGTGGCCGCCGTTGTCATCCCGGCCGTGTTTGGCATCATCTGGATGGTTGCGCCTGCCGTGGTATTTTTACTGGGTGCCGTGATGGCGGGTGGGTCGTTGGTACTGTCGCGACTGATCCCCCATGCCCCAGCGCCCGGGACCGAAGTACAGCTGCCGTTCCGCGCGCAAAGCCTGCCAGCCGGCGAATAGACGGAAACCTGCCTGACGAGGCAATTATGAGTCGACGCAGCCAGCGGGCTTCAATACAGTTTCCGTCACACCTGAATTTTTATAACGACACAACTCTCTATCTTTGAGAGAAACCTTGGGAGACTGACATGGCATGGGATTTTGATACCGATCCTGAATATCAAGAAAAACTGGATTGGGCCGCCAACTTCGTTCGCGAAGAAGTAGAGCCTCTGCAATATGTGATCAAACATCCTAATGATATGGAAGACCCGATCCGCAACAAGCTGATCAAGCCGTTGCAACAAAAGGTCAAAGATATGGGCCTGTGGGCCTGTCATCTGGGCCCCGACCTTGGCGGTCCGGGCTATGGCCAGGTTAAACTGGGTCTTTTGAATGAAATCCTGGGTGGCGCTGGCTTTGCGCCCATCGTCTTTGGTTGCCAGGCGCCTGACACCGGCAATTCTGAAATTCTGGCCCATTACGGCACGCAGCGCCATAAGGACCAATATCTGCAGCCACTGCTGAACAACGAAATCGTTTCGTGTTTCTCGATGACCGAACCTCAGGGTGGGGCTGACCCGAAGGTCTTCAAAACCACCGCTGTGCTGGAAGGTGATGAATGGGTCATCAATGGCCACAAATGGTTCTCGTCCAATGCGCGCTATGCTGCGTTCCTGATCGTTATGTGCGTCACCGAGCCAGATGCCGCGCCGTACAACAAGATGTCGATGATCATCGTGCCAACAGACACACCAGGCGTGAACATCCTGCGCAATGTTGGCATTGGTGGCGATGAAGATGGCACCCACGCCTATATTCATTATGACAATGTGCGCGTCCCCGCCGACAATTTGCTGGGCGAACGCGGTGAAGCCTTTGCCGTGGCTCAGACCCGTCTGGGTGGTGGTCGTATTCATCACGCCATGCGCACCATTGGCCAAGTGCAGAAAAGCTTCGACATGATGTGCGAACGCGTTCTGTCCCGTGAAACCCAGGGCGAACTTCTGGCCAAAAAGCAGATGGTGCAGGAAAAAATTGCAGACAGCTGGATGGACATTCAGATGTTCCGCCTGTTGGTGCTGCAAACCGCCTGGAAGATCGACAAATACCAGGACTACATGATGGTGCGCAAAGACATTGCCGCCGTGAAGGCGACCATGCCACGCGTGTTCCATGATGTGGCCGCTAATGCCTTGATGATCCATGGGTCGTTGGGTGTGTCGAACGAAATGCCGTTCTCGCGCCAAGTCATTGAATCGTTCCATATGGGCCTCGCTGATGGCCCCACAGAGGTGCACAAAGTGACGGTCGCCCGTCAGGTTCTGCGTGACTATAACGGCACCAATGGCATGTTCCCAACCCGCCACATTCCGGCATTGCGGGAAGAAGCCATCAAGCGTTTTGCGGATGTAATTGAGGATGCGGTGAACGCTTAGGCGTCACCGTTACCATTAGGCCCGGAACTATAGGGCCCGTAACTATAGGGCCCGTAACTATAGGGGGAGACGTGATATGACCCGCATGCCAGCCCTTGGCATGGTGGCCACACCCGGTCGCCGTGCCCAGATGATAGAGATTGCCAAACAGGCCGACGAACGCGGCTTTACCGGCATCCATGTGCCCAGCCTGTCGGCCTGCATGCCATTTTGCCAGGCCGTTCTGGCAGAAACGAAAAACATTATTGTCGGCACATCGATCCAGCCGATCTATCTGCAGCACCCTCGGGAACTGGCAGCCAATGCCGCCTTGTTGCACGAAATATCGGGTGGGCGGTTCCATATGGGCATCGGCGTCTCCCACGCGCCCGTCTATGACCGATTGGGGCTGAGCGTCGGCAAGCCGATCTCTGACATGCGGGACTATGTTGCCAGCATGCGGGCCCAAGAAGATGTGGGTGAATTGCCCCCTATCGTGCTGGCCACCCTGCGCAACAAAATGCTGACCCTGTCTGGCGAGGCAGGCGATGGTGCCGTGTGGGCCAATGGCGCGCGCAGCTATATCCCCAGCCAGCTGGAAGTCACGGGCGTGAAAGCCAGCAACAACTTCTTTATTGGCAATATGCTGCCTACCGTCATTGATGACGACCGGGAAGCCGCGGGTGCTGTGCACAAGCGGACGATTTCTGGTTATCTGAACCTGCCAAATTACCGCAATTACTGGCGCGAGGCCGGTTATGCCGACCCAATCGCCGAAGTTGAAACCGCGATAGAGGCTGACGATCAATCACGCCTGCCAGATATCATGGGCGATGCCTGGCTGTCGGACGTCACGCTGTATGGGTCGGCAGATTATATTCGTGAACAGGTCGAGGAAAGCCTGAACAATGGCATCACACCCATATTGGTGCCGTCGTCCACATCAGGTGGCATGGCCAAGGCCATTGCCGAAGTCTTCGCGATCTTCGAATAAGTAGAAAGAAAAGAACATGGCAGATGAAACCATCGTATCAACTGGCGAAACAGTCGAAGTTTCTGAGCGCCACCAGTTCGAGGTTAAAAACCTGGAACGGTTTATGGAAGACAATGTCGAGGGCTATCGTGGCCCGCTGACCGTTGGCCAATTCGCTGGTGGCCAGTCCAACCCCACTTACAAATTAAGCGCCCCGTCGGGCGACTATGTGCTGCGGCGCAAGCCCCCGGGCACCTTGTTAAAGTCTGCCCATGCGGTCGACCGCGAATATCGGGTGATGAAGGCGCTGAACCAAACCGATTTTCCGGTGCCGCAGATGTATGCCTATTCTGGCGATGAAAGCATTGTGGGGACCGAGTTTTTCATCATGTCCTTCATGCCGGGCCGGGTGTTCTGGGACCCGACCATGCCTGACCTGACCAAGGGTGAGCGCACCAAAATCTACGATTCCATGAACGAGACCTTGGCGCTGCTGCATTCCTACGACTACAAGGAATTGGGGCTGGAAGGGTATGGTCGGGAAGGCAATTACATTGCCCGCCAGATCCACACCTGGTCGCGCCAATATACCAATTCCGAGACCCGCAAGATCGAAGAAATGGATGCGTTGATGGAATGGCTGCCCGCCAACAACCACACCAGCGACGAAACCCGCATTGTCCATGGTGACTATGCGCCGCACAATGTGATGTTCCACCCGACGGAACCGCGTGTGCTGGCCGTGCTGGACTGGGAAATCTCGACACTGGGTAACCCGCTGGGTGACCTGACCTACAACACCATGAACTATTATGGCCCGCCGACCACCACGGGTCGCCCCAATTTGGCAGATGCCGATCTGGATGCCCTCGGTATCCCGCAATTCGACGATTATATCGCCACCTATTGTGCGCGCACCGGCCGCGACGGCGTGGAAAACATCCACTTCTACAAGGCCTATAATCTGTTCCGCCTGGCCGCCATCCTGCAAGGCATCGTCGGCCGCGTCCGCGACGGCACCGCCAACGACCCGAATGCGGCCGCCAACGCCGACCGCGTCATCCCGCTGGCGAAACGTGCATGGGAAGAAGCGCAGCTGGCGGAGAAAGGTTAGAGGGCATTTTGTGCTCATGTAGCGCCACGAGGTAGGCAGAGTGTATTGCACCACATAGTAAGCCCGGGTATGGTATCTTCATACTTTATATGGAAACATCATAAGTGGAGCTGGTCCCATGGTAGAAACCGTTACAAAAGTTACAGTTAGCCTGCCTAAAGAGATGTTGGCTGAGGTAGATGCACTGGCTGCAGGTCAGAAGCGGAGCGCCTTTTTCCGCGAAGCCATCGAGCAGCGTCTGGCATATGAACGCTGGTTCCGAGAACAGGTGGCTATAGGCATTGAAGCGGCAGACCAAGGCGAATTGATTTCGACAGCGGATGTCAAGATCGACATCAACGAAGTGTTGGCTGGGGTCGGTCAGGCCGGTAAAACGTAAAATGACTTTCTTCTATACGCGTCCTGCGCTCGATGATTTGCGGGGCATCGTTCACTATATCAGCGAAGATGACACGGCTGCTGCCAGGCGGACGGCTGATCGCATTCAAGACATGATCAAACAATTGGAAGCAATGCCCCAGATTGGTCGCCCCGGTCGCATAGATGGCACCCGCGAACTGGTTGTCGCGGGTTCGCCTTATCTGGTAATTTATCGGTTGGACGGATCCGATGTACAAATTCTTCGTATTCTCCATGGCGCACAGCTGTGGCCACCGAAGCAATGAATACGATCTAGGGCAGGAACCTCACCAACTGGTCCTGACCCCAAGTCTTGAACATTCTTAGTCGTTCTGCAATGCATGTGAACGCGCTGCTAGCTTCCACAAACACTCAACCACCGGTACGAATGACCCCGGCTTGTCGTCGAATTTGAAGTCCCATAGCAGGGAAATTACCGCATAGACGAAGGCAGATCGGGCAATGTCAGGGGCCGACCAACCGAGGCTGTCTGACAATAGATTGATCCGCCTTGTCATCAAAGCGGCCAGGTTTGGGTCGTCCAAAATATCCGACCAGGGGTTCTTCATCATTGCACCAATCTCAAAGATCGGCGGGCCGACATAGCCATGGGGGTCGATGGCGAGCCATTTATTGCCGCCGTTTTCCAGAATGTTGAAGTGGTGCAAATCGCCGTGCAACACGATGGGCTCAAACGGCTCGGCTAGCATGGCGCGGAACGCATTCGCACCGTTGTTCACCATGGCTTTAACATCGTCAGTTGCATCGGCGTGATGGTCGTTCTCAAAACGGTCGAAGAGCTTCAGCAGATTATCAACAGGCGGCAGGTTTTGTGGGAGCTTTGAAGGCCGGTCATCCAGCAGGTTCTTGATAAGGTCAGCGATGATGCGCATGGCGTCGTCATCTTTGCCATCGT
>Ga0114949_10002013_pt1 | contig 12537 bp, 10 predicted proteins | sample N074metaG_FD_83505 | JGI IMG/M metagenome (GOLD analysis project Ga0114949, IMG submission 83505) | Deep subsurface microbial communities from Kermadec Trench to uncover new lineages of life (NeLLi) - N074 metaG | ecosystem: Environmental > Aquatic > Marine > Ocean trench > Sediment | place... | reverse complement strand
TCTGTTTCGCTCCCGGAGTCGAAACCAGGAAGCAGTCCAAACAGATCCTCCTCCACAAACGCCATCGACCCTCCACCCGCATATGAGGAGTTCGGCGATCCTATGGACATTACCCGAACCTCCTGGATCCCGGCCTGAACTCCTGCCGATCCTTCGAGAACACGTGTGAAGTCCAATAGCAGATCGTAGTTTCGAGCAGTCGCCCTGAGTGTGACGAGGTGGCCGTCGTCATCGATCTCTTCGATGGACACGCCTTCGGGCGCGCTCGCCGTAATGACGTCCAGCGTCTTTGAGAAGCCGCCGTCCGGATCACGGATCGCCTCTGACGCCGAAAGCACTGACTCCGCATCAGCCCGTACCACCGAAACAAGCGCCTGATCGCGCACCAACTGCCTGAGCTGATTGCTCTGCAGAGTGATCCGCCGTTCAAGGGTTGCGAGCTCGGCACGCGCGCCGTCGGTCTGGCTGCGCACATCGGAAACCTGGCCGTAGCCGGCCACAAGCCCTGCGGCGAATACCGCTGCGGCTGCGGTGGCAGCTATCGGCTTCAACGGGAGAGCGCGTGGGTCGTATGCCGGCGGGACGAACCGCAGGTTGGGGCGATCTACGACAGGCGCCGATGATCGCTGCCAGGGTTTACGTCCACGCAACACGGCCATGCCAACATTCGCCGCCATCTCGTCCATAGGAAAGCCATCCGGGGCGTCGAGGACATCGGGCATTTCGACGACGTTGTAACGTCGTGCTTTGAGCGCCATTTCCACTCGTCTCACATCAGCGCTGCGGCCGGTCACGAAAACGGGAGTTTCAGGCCCGATGGTGTCCTGCGGGTTCAGCATGTCGTGGAACTCGACGGATCTTTCTACATGTGCGCTGAGAGCGCGGCCCCACTGGTCCTCGTTCAAATCGGCGGAAGATCGCATGTCCCTCACGACCTCCGGAAGCCCGTCTTTGACCACCACGACCGACAGCGTGTCCAGCTCGATATCGACCACGATGGCAGACTCCACCGCCACGGATGCGGCGAGGGCCAGCGCCTTGGGTGCAACCGCCGCTGTTTTCATTCCGGACTGTTTTACGGGCCGAAGATTAGTCTCCAATACGTTTTTGAATATCCCGAGTGCGTAGACCTCGAACGGCTCACCGTCATCCTCGTCTTCATCCCTCGCGGGTCGTGCAGATACCTGGTCATCGTCTTCGTCGTCGATGGGTTCAAGAGGCTGTGCATCCCAGTCAAGCTGCACATCGGACGGCGTGACGGACATTCGTTCAGCCGCAAGCGCCCGTACCGAGGACTCCATGCTTTCTTCACCGGTATCGAGAAGCACGAACCTGCCCTGGACCGTGTTCCGGCCTGAAACGATCACGGCCGCCTTCCGACGTTCCATCCGGCTGCCTTCATGTAACGAAGTTACTACTGCTCTGAGCGCTGCCTCAAATCTGCGGCCGTTTATCACCGATCCATCGTCGACGATTCCCGGCGGCAGGTCTGCCGTGGACCAGTGAAGTATTCGATTCCCGCGCGTCACGAGCACGCGCAACGATCGGTCATTAATGGCGATCGACGTCAACTCGCCAAGCTGGGCTCCGGTACGGCGCGTGAGTGTTCGCGATGCGGTGGCTGTCTTCAATCCGAAGACGCGACCTACGTTCCCAAGCGGGCCTTCCGGACCCTTCTCTTTCGGCAGCGCAGAGGTCGGTCCGTCAAACTCCTGCCACGCAATGGCATATGCCAGGGATTTGATACGAGCGGCGATGCGATCTGCAAAGCCATGACGCTGGTCTGTCTCCGGCTCCGCTGGGCCGTTTGAAGTGCGGCGGCCATCTGAGCCACGCCTGAATACGTTCCGGAAACCGGGGAAGTTGCTGAAGTGCCGCGTTCTAGAAGTCATCTAGCGGCCCACTCCAGAGTTCACGGAGATCGACCCATCAGCTCCGCCGCCCTGCCCCTCATCAAGCAGGCCATCGTCCACCGAAAGTTCGTTGCGGACGATTACACCGATGCTCACCAGGAAACCGTCGGTGTCCTGAGTCGCAATCGAAGAAGTTACCTCGAGCGTCTGCACCATGCCACCTTCAAGTTTGCGGAGGAACGCCTGCACATCTGTGAGGTCGCCGGAAACTCGAATCAAGTACGGGGATGCTCCGTACTCCGTACCCCCCACCTCTACGGTGGTCTCGCGCTGGGCTGAAGCTGTAACCAGCGTGACGCCGGTATCCACGGTTGCGACGAGAATCGACTGGACGAATTCAGAGTCCACCGGTGCTTCTACCCGGGCGTCTATCGCATTGTTCAACGCCGTTTCCCATGCGATCAGTTGCTCATCCAGCGGCGGCAGCTCCGGGCCGGGAACTGCAAGCGTTGCACGTGCCTCGGTGAGCTGGTCGTTGACGCCGTTCAGGGCGTTAAAGCTTTGCAGATACAACCCGGCAACAACCAGTACCGCCAACACGCCGACAATCACTCCTGCAAGCGGCGTAAATATCCTTCCGGAGTTCGAGGACAGAACCGAAAACAGATCGCCGAGCTGCTCTCGGATGTCCTTTTCCGGTGCGCCCGAATCGTTACCTGCGTAAGTCGTCATCTACGATCGCACCCACGCAAAAACATCGACGCCGGCAGAACCCAGCGTGGCTTCTACATCTATGACGTGGTTTTTGAACACCACGTTGATGCTGAAAGATCTGATTCCGGTTATCGGCGCAGTCTCTCCGGTGGCCACAGTCGGCGTGCTCCCCGGAGTGCTTTCGTCCGCCGCCGTGCGCATCGACGCAACCGTGAAGATCGTGCCGGGTAGAAGAGCGCCTTCAGTGGAAAAAGTGATCTGCTGCGGCACCCCCGGTAACAGAACCGTGGGGTCCACATCCCAGGTGTGAACTGATCGGTCGTTGATCACGTCGTGATGGACCTGCGGATCGGTGTTCGTGATCCCGCTTGTCGAACCTGTCACATAGTCGAGATCGCGCGAGCCGTGATACTTGATCCACTCCACCGTGTAAGGAGCGGCGGCGTAGTTGGTCAGCGTGATGGTGTGGGCAAACGTTTCGGTCGACCCCGCGGACACCTGGGACGGTGTCACTGATGAAACGATGTCGATATCCGTTGCGCTGTCTATCACTCGAATGTTTGCCGACATCGGCGCCGATATCGAGCCCACGTCCACAACGCGGATCGAAGCGCCGGTCCAGTAGTTGCCGTCGTCTTCATTGACGGTCATCTGCCACTGCATGCTCAGCTCACCACCAAACCCGGGCACGGTCACGCCGGGGACGATGTCCCACCGCCAGCGGCCGCCCGTGTATATCGGATCAATGGTCGTAAATCCGGTGGTCGTTCCGGTCTGGTAGGCGGGTGAGTACTGGCGGGGGTCTGCCTCCGCTCGCGTTATGACATGCGGCTCAAGGTCATCGTTGACTACACGTAGCGTGAAGGTGACTGTTGTAGCCACCTCCTCCGGCACCTGGTTCGGCGCTACCGACAGATACGCGGACATGCCGTCTCCTTCGGCCGCAAGCGATGAAGACGTGACGGTTATCTCCGTATCGCCGCCCGATAGCGTCAGCGTGTAGGAAGCCGTCGGGGGATCTCCGGTCATCGACGCCAGGAAATCGGGGTCGTTCTCGATCCGCCATAGAGCGTGTTCTGCGGCAGACACTGCGGCGTTGGAGGAGCGCACCGCCGTCGAGGCTTCGACGTGCAGATCGTTGGTCGCTCTCGCGAGCACCGGTATCGCGAGTAACGTCGATCCGCTAAGGCCCATGAGCGCGAACGCCAGGATGGCAGCGCCGCGCTGGCGGTGAAGATCGCTGCGACGTCTGTTGCTCGGGTGAATCCCGGGTGGGCTGGAAGATATTCCTGCGCATGCCAGGCCCAGACGGCCTATGAATGAGAGGGTGCGAAACACGTTAGCCGCTCCTCATCGCAAGGTTGATTGATACCGTTTCCGACTTGCCTGCACCGATCGGAGCGGTGGCGGTAAAGCCGACGTTCAGGAGAGATCCGGACCGCGTGAACTGAAGTCCTGAGATGTATCTGGCGACCGACGAAGGTGTCCCATCACAGGTCCGTATCAGGTCGGTTCCGGTAAGTGCATATATGCAAACGTGGGCACCGGATTCGTCGGTCCAATCGAACTGAGCAGTCGCCACCGGAGCACCCGGGTCGGGTACGTTGGAGCTTGCCGCACGTGAGATATCCCGTTCGAGCCAGAGTGTGGCTGCGCGCACCTGGACCGTCACGGCCTGCTGAGCCTGCCCGTTCACCGACGCCTTGTTCAGCTCGAATATGGCCGTGACCATCACGCCCCCGATGAGTGCAGAAAGGCCGATCCCGGCGGTAAGCTCCACGAGTGTGAAGCCCAGTTGCCGAGACCTGGAAGTCGCTGATCTAAGACTGGTGAAGTCTCGAATGCGGGAGAGGATCATCGGTCTACCTTCAGGATCTCGGTAGTCACAAGCACTAAGCCCTGGTAACTGATCGTGATGGTGACCGTCTGTATCTGGGCGTCGCCGCCGATAACCGGGGTGGTCGCGTTGGTGACGACGTAGTCGGTAGGCGGTGCGATGTTGGTGTACGTGCCCGGTGTCGCCTGGAACGGCGCTTCCTGGATCAGGTTCGCCTCAGAGGTCGCCAGCCAGTCCGCCGTACCCCGAAGAGCCGTTCGGCTCGTAGTGATCGCCCCGGAAGAGAGAGATGTCAGCATGGCCGTCGTGGCGGATCCCATGATCGCGATAGCCACTAACGCTTCCACAAGAATGACGCCACGCTGGGATCGGGAAGAGCGATGGCCTGATGAGCGCGCCGCCTCTGCGGCCTGACGGCCACTGAGAAACTTGAGCGTTTGCTTCAGGATCGCAATCATGACTTCTCCCCTCGCCTCTGTATCCCGTCAATGGGAGGTGAGGCGTCCGGTCCAAGAGGAACCGGTGAAGTCATGATCTCAACGGAGGGATGGGGCCCAGTTGATCGACCGTGTGGGTTGGGTGTGGGTGTCGGAATAGGGCGGAATCGCCGCACATCGTAGGGGCGGCGGTTGCTCCGCGCGTTGCCGTGATACATCCATCGGTCACCCCGAACTCTGTCATTCTGAGTCCGAGACGAAGAATCTCCCGGGTATTCCAAAATGAACGCCGGATCTCTGTTATCGAGGCCGTCCGTTCGACTCTGACGCGATCACCAAATCGGCGGGGACATGAGCGATGTCATCACCGGGGGACAACCGAACGCACGGAAACCCGGGAGATTCTTCGCCTCGGGCTCAGAATGACAAAACTGGCGGTCTTGCGGTGTAGGTACGCCACCAACCCGTGGGGACGGCGCTTGCTCCGCCCCTACGACGATTACGCAAAAAGGGCTGGTGTTACCAGGCCGATGGTGGCGCGCCTCCGCTACCGGGCGGGGCAAGCGCCGCCCCTACGGCTATTCCCTCTATGCCGTCCGATTACTCGCCCAGGGTGCCCAGTACCGAGTACATCGGCATGATGACGGCGAGCGCCATGAATCCGACCAGCATCGCGATAACCACCGTCGACAGCGGCTCAAGTAGCGCTACGAACGACTTGAGCGTATCGTCGGCCGATTTCGCATAGAACTCCGCCATCCGGCGCAGGTTGGCGTCCAGCGTTCCTGTGTTCTCGCCAACGCGTAGAGCCTGTGTGAATGTCGTTGGGAACACTCCGGTTTCCGCCAATGGAATCGCAAGACCGTCACCGGCCAGCAGACGTGTCCGGGAAGATACAAGCGCCGCCCGAATTACGTCGTTTGACGCAGTCTCGGTCGCCACCTCCAGCGCCTCTGGAAGCGATAGGCCGGCGTCGATTAACGAAGACAGAGCGGCCGAAATACGCGCCGTATCGTTCTGCACGATGACCGAGGACAACACGGGCACACGCAGCTGAGCGCGATGCCACGCCGCATGACCGCCCTCACTCTTGAAATATTTGAATGCGATCATCACGATCACAGCCACCCCCGCAAGAATCTCCAGCGGGCGCGCCGTCAGGCTTTCCGACATGAAGATCAAGATTCGTGTGGGCAGCGGAAGTCCGGCGTCCAGGTTGTTGAACAGATCGATCATCGGCGGCAACGCCACCGTGAGCATGAGAACGGTCACGGCAAGCCCGAGGACCAGGACGATCATCGGGTAGACCATCGCCTTGCGGGCGTCCGCCATCGCCGAGTCCGCCGTGTCCAGGAATCCGGCTGCCTGGCGAAGCGCATCGGTTATCGGCGCTCCCCGGTCGGCCGTGGAGATGGTCCGCACAAAGAACCTGTTGAACACCTTCGGATATTGATCCATCGCCTCCGCCATCGGCCGGCCGGCGTTCAGATCATCTATCAAACCCTGGATCACCGGCTCAAACGGCTTTCCTTCGCGCGCCTCTTTCATGAGCTGCAATGCCGGGACCGCCGATACGCCTGCGTCGATCAACGTCGCGAACTCCCGTGCGAACGACACGACTTCTCCGGTCTTGATCTTCGTGCTCGGCGTTATCAGTCCAAAAAGTTGCTTCTTTGGTCCGGCCTGAGATTTGGCCTTTGCCTTGCGTTTGGTCTTCCGTCTTGTTGTGCGTCTGGCCCTTGTACTCATGCAGTGTGAACGCTCCGCAGTACCTCAAACAACGTAGTTTCGCCGTCCAGGACTTTGTTTAGACCGTCCTGTTTCATCGTCAGAAAGCCATCGGTCACTGCCTGTTTGTACAGGTCCATATATCCGGCCTCGGCCATGATCAGTTCACGGAAATCGTCGGTCGCTTTCAGGACCTCAAATAACCCGGTGCGGCCGTGATACCCGGTGTCGCCGCAGAAGTGGCAGCCATCGCCCCGGTACAGTTCAATGCTGCCGCCCTGTGACTCGTATCCAAGGTCTTCCAACGCAGACATTTCTCCCGCGTCCGGTTGGTAGAGGACGGGACAGTTGGTGTCTATCTTCCGCACCATCCTTTGGGCTACGACGCCGAGGAGCGCCGAAGAAAGCAGGAACGGTTCGACGCCGAGGTCAATGATCCTGCTCACCGCCCGTATGGAGTCGTTTGCGTGGACGGAAGAAAGAACAAGGTGGCCTGTCAGAGCCGCCTGTATCGCAGTGCGCGCCGTTTCCTGGTCTCGAATCTCGCCAACCAGTACGACGTCAGGGTCAAGCCGCAGGACGGCCCGAAGAATGTCCGCAAACCCGAGGCCGGCGCGCTCCGAGACCTGAAGTGAGTTGACGCCCTCGAAGCGATACTCGACAGGATCTTCGATCGTCACGATATTGGACTGCTGGCTGTCCAGTTCATTCAGGGCTGCGTAAAGCGTGGTCGTCTTGCCCGCTCCTGTTGGACCCGCAACCAGCAGTATTCCGTTTGGAGCGCCCAGCATCTGTCGCATAACGTCCGCCGGGGCCGCCTTCAGGCCAAGGTCGTCCAGCGAAAACAGTTGAAGCGATTTGTTCAGTATCCGCAGCACGGCCATTTCGCCGTGGACCGTGTCCGCCGTAGCGGCGCGGATGTCGAGGTTGGCATTACCCACCTTGAGCGAGAAATGGCCGTCCTGTGGGCGCCTGCGCTCGGCGATGTCCATGCCGGCCATCACTTTCAGCCTGGAAAGCAGCGCTCCATGGGATGCCCTGGGGAACCCGGTGATCTCTTGAAGAAAGCCGTCAATCCGGAACCGGACTCTGACCCTGTCTTCGTACGGCTCGATGTGGATGTCCGTAGCGCGTGCTTTGACTGCCTGCGCCATAAGACTGTCCACGGCGGCGATGATCGGGCTTGCTTCTTCATCTTCGGAACTGGCATCCGCCTCGCTGCGCACCAGAGGAATCTCACGAATCCCCTCTCCTTCTTCACGTCGTGACCCGGAAGCAAATCGGGCATCAAGGGCCTGGATAACGTCGTCCGGCATCTGGGCCGAATAGTGAACGTCGATGGCTCGAAGAATTTCCGCCGGATCGCCCTGAACCGGCAGCACTTCCATACGCGTCTTCGCCTCGAGGCTCCGTATGGCTACGTAATCGCCGGGGTCCGCCATCACCACGGTCAGGCGACGGCCCTCTGCCCGGGCGGGAAAAGCGCGGTGTGCACGGGCCAGCCGTTCCGGGACCAGTCCGGTTGCCGTGTCGCCGGGTTTGAGCGATGCCCAGTCAAATGAACCCGGATCGGCCTCAGAAGCGGAATCCGATGTTTCAGGCGTATCGGAAAGCTCCGAGGTCTCCACTTTCGGTCGAAGTCGGGGTGGAATTAACGCTAGTTCGGCCGCGTCCAAGTCCGCCGGGTTCAATTCGGGCGGGCCGTCCCCGGGAATCTCATCTTCGACGATTGCGTCGGTAGTGACATCGTTCACGCCGCCACCTGCATCCGAGCATTTCCAACTTCAGGCCCGTTGCAGATCCAGCCAGCCTGTAGAGCCATACGGACGGCGTGGGCGCGCCCGCGAGCGCCTAGTTTTTCAAGAGACCGGGCCATGTGGTTCTTCACCGTCCGCTCCGCAATCGTCAGCGCCTCCCCTATCTCCCGGTATGAGAATCCGTCAGCGACCATCTCCAGAATGGAAACTTCCCGTGCGCTGATCGGGCACCCGGTATCGGCTTGATCGGCAAGTCGATTCGGGACGAGCTGGTCCGCGTTATTGGCGCCCGGAATAGCGGACGTTCCCCGGAGTCGTCGCCTCAGGTCGAGCGCCAGACTCCAGAGCAACGCTGGCTTGCTGGCCAGGTCTCGCTGGATTGGCACGCCGCCCCTTGCGACTTCGATGACGGCGGTCAACAGTCCCTCCGGGTTGTCGCGTCCAGCGCATGCCCTCACGCCTGCGGTGATCGACATCGCCAGCTGCGCCTCGTCAACAACTTCGCTAAGACCGATAACCGGAGTTTCGGTTGCCGAACCCTGTGAAAGGGCATCGAGCTGGTTCGCCGTCTCGGAAGTCGGCTTTGCGAGATCAATCACGAAAACATCAGCTTCCGGACGGCGTTGCTGCGTCAGCGCTTCATCAAGAGATGGGGAGCAGCCGACGATGACAATCCCGCCACATCCCCGAATGTCGGCGAGCGCCGCCTGCCAGTAACCGTGTTCAGGGTCTTCAAATGTTTTATCGATGATGAACAGTCGAATCGGTTTCAACTTCTCTACTCCCGGGAATCGCCAGACGCTCCAGGGTGCCCCTTGTGCTCCAAGGGCCCGGCGTCCGGTCAAGGGTCAATAGGACCACTCTGACTTGCCGCCGTTGGAAATCGGTGGCGTCAGAGTGTGGCAATGGTGTGCCCAAGTTCGGGAGGGTTCTTGCGGCGCCTCTGGATGCATCTGGGATGCATCTGGCGCTGGCGATCTGGATGATCTGGATGACCGCAAGCTCACCGAAAACCCAGGAGCCTCGCGTGCGAGCGTGACGCGTGCCACGCACGTAAAGAAGAGATTCGGGCAGGGAGAGCCAGCCCCGATACGGAATCCACTAATTCGCCGGGCAGCGATGACCGTAATCTCGCCGGAATAGACGGAATATACGGCCACACCGAACACACACTTCCGCTCAACTTGCGACCATCCCCACGTCTTGATCATTCATTTCATTGCGGACCAAACCGAATTTGGAGAAAACAAAATGATTGGCAAGCACAGCACCGCCAAACGCGACCAGCGAGGCTTCACCCTGGTGGAGCTACTTGTCGTGATCGGCATCCTTGCGGCACTGGCGGCCGTAGTCGTACCGAACGTCGGTCGATTCGCCGGCTCCGGTGACACCGCCGCTAACCAGACGGAAGCATCTACCGTCCAGGCCGGGATGGACCTGTATATGGCAGACACCGCCAGTACTTCGGTGACGGCTCTCGCCGTTGAGACCAACAACTTCTCGGCATCCGATCCCGTCCTTTATCCTGGCTACATCAGGCAGAACCCAACGAAGTGTTCTTACACGTGGGACATAAACGGCCTGATAACGCAGGGCACCTGCCCGTAGTAACCCGAGTCACACAGACTTGGACGACTCCTCTTGTGCCAGCGCCGCCGGGTTTTCACTTCCCGGCGGCGCTGCGCGTACGGCGGTTTCGTTGGGATGTACGAACGAATAAGGGCTTTTGTTAGTGCCACACCTTATCCACACCTAAGTGTGAGTACACACACCAGCGGTGGAGTATCACGAATCAACTGCTCTACCCCCACTGCTACGGTGGTTTGAGGCGTGACGCTTATCAATCCGTCAGCCACTGGAGACTGGACGAGATGTCACTTCGTGAAGTTGTAGGTTCCAACGGTCACAGCGCCGAGCCGCTCGCCGGTACCAGGGTGCTGGTGGTCGAAGACGACCCCGGATTCCGCACGGCGATCGAGGCCGCTCTTGAGGACGCCGGTTGCGAGTTGTTGATCATCGACGACGGCGACGAGACACTACGTAGCCTGTATTCGTTCAGGCCTGAACTGGTCCTTCTAGATATCAGGCTTCCGGGCGAGAACGGCCTCGATCTGTGCTCAAGCATCCGGTCGATATCAGACGTCCCGATTATCATCTTCAGCGCCCTCCACGATGTAGGCGAGAAATTGATCGCTTTCGAGCGCGGTGCTGATGACTATGTCGTCAAAGACACGCCGATGGAGGAGCTGACCGCACGCATCGCCGTCGCACTCCGCCACGCCGGCCCGTCAACCACGGTCGAGCCTGATGAAGGTTACGCAGACAGCTGCGTGGAGATAGATTTCACGCGCTTCTCGGTCCGTGTTCGCGGCGTAGAGGTAGACCTGACGCCTACCGAGTACAAGATCCTCACCCTGCTGGTGAAGAGAGCCGGAGAGCCGGTACCGCCGCAACAACTTCTTCGACGTGTCTGGGGTCCTGAGTACGACAGCGAAGACCTGGTGAAGTGGCACGTCGGCCACCTTCGACGCAAGATCGAGCTGAATCCGGAAAAACCGGAGCTCGTCGTCACACGCCGCGGCTTCGGCTACGTTTACGCAAGACCGGCCGCTTAACCCGGAATACGCACACATGCCGGCATTACTCGCCATCACCATATTTGGACTGATCGTGGGAGCGATTTCCAACCTTGCGATCGAGCGAACGCCGCCGATCGAGGGACTGGTGCCGCCTTCTTTACGCAACGGGGTTTCGTTGCGCGTGCAGTTCCGGCGTGTTGTCGTGACAGCTCTGGCCGCTATGTTGTTCGCACTGGCATGGTCACGCTTTGGCGATAGCCCGATAGAGTTCGCCGCCGTCGCCGCATTTGGCACCGTGTTCCTGGTGCTGGCCTTCGTAGATCTTGAAACCCTCTACCTGCCGGACGTCATCATCTACCCGGCGTTCATCGTCGCACTTGCGGTACTGCCCTTCCGATCCGACCTCGCAATCTGGCAGGGAGTCCTCGGCGCAGTGGTCGGGCTGGCTGTCTTCTTCCCATTCGCATGGATCGGAGACCGCATGGGGCGCGACATCATGGGCTGGGGTGACGTGAAGTTCTCAGCGCTACTCGGCATCGTGCTGGGCATACAGCTTCTTCTTCTTGGCCTGTACCTCGGAATACTCATCGGCGGCGTTGTCGGCATAGTCGCACTTTTAGCCCGGGGCCTCGGCGCACGACGCACCCTGATCCCGTACGGCCCCAGCCTCGCCGTCGGCGGCCTGATCGCCCTGTACGCAGGTAGCGCGATAACGGACTGGGCAAGCCGAACGCTGTAGTTCTGGTGGCGTAGAACGGGACTCTCGCCCGACAGCGCCCTGGGTGAGCCAAAGACTCTCGGCTTCCCTTGACGCTGTCCAAATAACGCCCCCTCTGGGGGCTAAAGAATCGCGTTCCCTCACGCTGTCCTGGATAACGCCTCCTCTGGGGCTAAAGACTCTCCATTCCCTCACGCTGTCCCGATAACGCCCCCTCTGCTCGCGTTCCCCCACACGATCCAAATGACGCCCCCCAGTGGGGGGTGGCAGAATAGGGCTGGTTGTAAGTTTTTTTAGCCCTTTGCCATCAGGAACTCCGAATGTCTCTCGATCAGGCCTCGCCGCCACTCAAGCCGCTCGACGCGCCCATCACATTTATCGTCTGGTACGACTACATATGACCCTGGTGCTACATCGGGCTGGCACGGCTCGACAGACTGGCTGACGAATTCAACATCGAGTTCGATTACCGGGCGTTCATGCTCCATCCGGAGATCCCGCCCGAGGGCAAGATTCGTGAGCCCCGTCCGGGCGAGGTCGACGGCGGATTAAGCCCGCGTATCGCAGCGCTGGCTGAGGAAGAAGGCATCGTGATGCGGCGGGCGAATTTGACCCCGTACACGATCCACGCGCAGGCTGTCACCGAATACGCAAAGGGTTTCGGCAAGGCTAGCGAGTTCCACCACGCCGCTTACAAGGCGTTCTGGGAAGACGGCGTAAACCTTGGCGATTTTGACGTGCTGAAAGAGATCGCAGTCGGCGTCGGGCTGGACTGGGACGACATCCTCCCGAAGCTGGAATCTCGTGAGTACGACCGTCTTATCCAGGACCAGTTCGATGAGGCGATGCAGCTAGGGGTGACCGGAGTACCGGGTTTCTTGATTGACGACAAATTCTGGTTCACGGGCGCACAG
>Ga0114949_10002012_pt1 | contig 12537 bp, 9 predicted proteins | sample N074metaG_FD_83505 | JGI IMG/M metagenome (GOLD analysis project Ga0114949, IMG submission 83505) | Deep subsurface microbial communities from Kermadec Trench to uncover new lineages of life (NeLLi) - N074 metaG | ecosystem: Environmental > Aquatic > Marine > Ocean trench > Sediment | place... | reverse complement strand
TGCCCACGGCCTGATGAGCATCAATGCGGTCAAAGGGGTTGAACTGGGTGCGGGATTTGCGGCGATCGAGCAGCGCGGCAGTGAACATCGTGATCAGATTACACCGGATGGTTTTAGCAAGAACGATGCCGGCGGTACTCTTGGAGGCATATCTTCAGGTCAGGACATTATCGCCAGCATTGCATTGAAACCGACCTCCAGTATTTCGGTCCCCGGCAGTACTGTTGACGTAAGCGGCGCTGCAGTCGAGATCGTCACCACCGGCCGACACGACCCCTGCGTTGGATTGCGCGCGACACCCATTGCCGAGGCGATGGTGGCGCTTGTATTGATGGATCATTTTCTTCGCCATCGCGCCCAGAATGCTGACGTCGAGTCGGCGACGCCGGTTATCAAGGCACAGACTGCCGACTAAGCGTTTTTGCTCTAACCTGAATCCAGAATATCAAACCACAGGAATCCTGCACCATCATGTCACAGTCACTAGAGGTCGCCGTTGTGGGTGCCACCGGCGTCGTCGGCGAATCCATGCTTGAGATCCTCGCGGAACGAAAATTTCCGGCGAGCAAAATACATGCGCTGGCGAGTGAGCGATCCGCTGGCAAGCGTGTGCGATACGGCAACAAGATGCTGCCCGTGCAAAATCTGGAGGACTTCGACTTCTCCAATGTGCAAATCGCCTTGTTCTCGGCCGGCGCCAGCGTGTCCGAAGCGGTTGTGCCGAAAGCCGTGGCAGCAGGCTGTGTGGTGATCGACAACACTTCTTATTACCGCTACGACGACGATATCCCACTGGTGATCGCCGAGGTCAATCCGGAAAGGATCGCTGATCACGTCAATCGAGGCATTATCGCCAACCCGAACTGCTCGACGATGCAGTTGCTGGTGGCACTCAAGCCCATATACGACGCGGTCGGGATCGAACGCATCAACGTGGCGACCTACCAGGCCGTGTCCGGCGCCGGCCGCGGTGCTGTTGAGGAACTCGCCAGGCAAACGTCGCTGTTGTTGAACGGCCGACCCATGGACACCAAAGACGGCGTCAAGCAGATCGCATTTAACGCGATTCCACACATCGACGAGTTTCAGGATAACCGCTACACCAAGGAAGAAATGAAAATGGTCTGGGAGACTCAGAAAATCCTTGAGGATCAATCCATTGGGGTAAACCCGACCGCGGTTCGCATCCCGGCATTTTTTGGCCATTCCGAGGCCGTGCACTTGGAAACCGCCAGAAAAATAACGGCCAGGCAGGTGTGCAAGCTGATGCGGGCCGCACCAGGTGTAAAATTGCTCGACGGAGTCAAAACCGGCGCCTACCCAACCGCGGTCACAGAGGCCGCTGGCAAGGACCCGGTCTTTGTCGGCAGAGTGAGGGAGGATATCAGCCATCCAAGGGGCATTAATCTCTGGATAGTGGCCGATAACATACGTAAGGGCGCTGCTCTAAATAGCGTCCAAATAGCTGAAATATTGGCGAAAAACTATTTTTAAGCTATAGTTCACCCCGAACCGCTGGGGCAATAAACAACTTAGAAAATGTCTCCGGACGACGTGTCCGTCCGCTTTTTGGGGTGTTGGAGAAATATATTATGTCACGAAGACTCACTCGTTTTTTGCTTTTGCCGATGCTGCTGCTTGCAGGTCAGGCTTTGGCACTCGGGCTGGGAGACATACGGTTGCAGTCGGCGCTTAACCAGCCACTCAGAGCGGAGATTGACCTGCTGGCCGCAACACCGGAAGAACTGAATAATCTCACTGTTCAATTGGCATCGGCAGAGACTTTTAGGCGATACGGTCTTGATCGCCCATATTTCCTCGCCAACGTGGCTTTTGAGGTCGTTAAGACCGGCACCACCACCGGCAACCTTATTCTTGTAAGAACGGCCGGGCCGATTACCGAACCGTTCGTGACTTTTCTGGTTGAGGCAGTATGGTCACGTGGCCGGTTGTTGCGTGAATACACCTTACTTCTCGATCCGCCGACATTCGCACCACCACCCACAACGTCTTCGCCGCAAACCGTAACGGCGCCGAGCCGCTCGACGCAATCGGATGCAGGCCGCATAGAACGACCAGCCAGCACCAGGGACACCACACCGCCGCCAACGGCCAGACCGGCACCGCGAGTGCACGCGCCAGTGCAAAGCCCGGCTGTTGAAGCGCCAGCAGGCCCGGCTGTTGAAGCGCCAGTAGAGAGTCCGGTGGAAACGGCGCAGCCTGCACCTGTCGAACCCCAAACCTACGATGCGCAGCCCAGGGAGGCCCGGCCTTCGTATGCCGATGTGCCACAGGAAACGTTTATAACATTGCCAAGCGGCGAAATACTGGTGCAGCGTGGCGATACGTTATGGGGTATCGCATGGCGTTATCGCCCGGACAACAGCGTAACGATGAGCCAGATGATGATGGCCGTGTTCGAGGCGAATCCGGAAGCGTTCGAAAACAACATAAACATACTCGGCGCAGGTTCGCATTTAAAAATTCCGACGGTTGACGACATCTACCGTATTAGTCGTGGCGATGCGCAAGCGTCCGTGCAGCGTCAGCACGCCGAGTGGAGCGGAGAGGCAATCATTTCAACGCCTGTCCTGCGAACCGAGCCAAGCCTGACGCTGGTTCCGCCGGACGATGACCAGACCGGTTACGAAGCTGGCCTGGACACGAGTGGCGACGACTTCGGCCGCGAATACGAAATTGAAGACCGTATCATCGAGCTCGAAGCAAATGTGCCGGACGAGGCAGCACTGCTTGAGATTCACAATAACGAGCTTGCCCAGCTGCGTGCGGAGCTGGCCCGGATACGTGGCGAAGAACTGCCGGTTGACATACCGGCAGAAGATGAGCTGCTGGCCGATGAAGCCGAGCCGACCGACGACGCCGTCGCAGACGACGAAGACATATTCATCGATGACGAGACGGCCGACGATGCGCTTGCTGACGATGAACTTGCAGCAGACATGGCGGATACAGCAGATGAGGTGGTGGCAGAGCCAGTAGTCTCGCGACCTGAACCCAAACCATCCCTGGTGGACACGATACTGGGCTATGTATTCAGTATCTGGGGTGCGATAGCAGGCGCCGTAATTCTGGTTATTGTCATCCTGATCTGGTTCGCGCGTCGTGCCGGCCGTGACGATGACGATGACTCGACCGGCTTGTGGGAAACACTTGATACCAGCGACGTGGAAAGCGAAACGATGGCATCGACCGAGACCTTGCAAGCCATGGCGCAAGATGATCCATCGTCAATCGTGGTCGTCGAGCAGGAGTCCAAGGCAGCCATGGCGGCCGAAATGGCGAGTAACCGCGCGGCGGACTCCGTTGCGGAGACCTCAGCGGTCGAACCGGTTGTTTCGCTAACTCCACTTGAGGATACCGCGACCAATGAGTCGCTCACAGGCACCTTTAGCAGTGAAACAGCGATCAACCTCGACCAGTCAGACCCGATCGCCGAAGCCGACTTCCACATGGCTTACGGATTGCATGACCAGGCTGCAGACCTGATCAATGCCGCACTGGAGAATGAACCGCAACGCGAAGACCTGCTCGCCAAGTTATGCGAGGTCTATTTCGTCTGGGGTAATCGCGACGCCTTCGTCGATGCAGCACAAGGCATGAAGAATGTGGTGGGTGATGCATCCAGTGCCGAATGGGACAAGATCATCATCATGGGTCAGCAGATTGCCGCTGAGCATGAATTGTTTTCCGGCAAGAGTGCAGGCGAGGCGACCAAAGCCGTCGATTTGGCCTTTGACGATGAAGCGGGTGCCGCGGCGGAGCTCGACCTGGATTTAGCCGGCGGAGGCGACGGCGATGCTGGCGAGGTCATCGATCTCGGCGCCGGCAGCGACGAAACCGGGGCAGACGCATCGAGCATCGACTTTTCTTTTGAGGAAGACAGCACCGACGCACCGCCGGAAGAGTCGATGGACGATGTCTTCGACAGTCCGGCTGTAGATGTTTCTGGCGAAGAGGAAACAGCAGATTCACCAGCGGTAACCGTGGATGCCAAGCCGGATGCCGGCGAGACGTCCGCAACACCGACCATCGAACAGCAATTCGAAACCTTCGACGCAACGGCCCAGGTTAAAGCAATGGCCGAGATCGCCGACGACGAGGCAACCAAGCTTGCGAACCTTGACGACGAATTCGACAGCACCGATGCAACAGCCGAAATCAATCTCGACGAACTGGGCCTGGATCTGGATGCGCTCGGTGAATCAAGCCTCGCCGCCGATATTGAAAACGAAGCAGAAACGATGGAGTCGTTACTTGACGATACCAGCAAGGTTGCAATACTGGCCGACGATCTTGATGCAACCGGCAAGAGCCTGGAAGTCGCTCTTGACGACGCCCTGGAGGTAACCGGTCAAAATCCGCAGCTTGATGTTGATGACGAGTTTGACCTGTCGGAGGCGACCGGGTTGCACGCTGCGCTGGACGAGACGGATGCATCCGATGCAACCGGCATGCGTGTCGCGCTGCCAGATCTGGATGACCTGAGCATTCCCGGCGACGACCCCGAGAGTGAAACCAGTTTGTTGGACGCAACCGGCCAGACGCAGGTGTTGCCAGAAAACTACGCTGTTGACACCAGCGGCGACGCCGGCGCCATGATTGAAGACGATGCGCAAACCATGATGGCGCAAACGCTTGGCGGCGAGAAACCGTTGCAGGCTTTGCCGGAAGAGGCTGAAACGTTGCTCGCGCCGCTTGATGATGACGACGACGATATCGATTTCACCAAAACCGAAGCGCTCGGGGACGAAGACGCCAGCGATTTCGAGTTTGCCAAGACAGAGGCGTTGCCAAAAGACGTATTTACGGCGGAGCCGAGCACCGACGAGACCGGCGAGTTACCCGTGCTCACCGGCAGCACTGACATGGACCTCGACCTCGATGACCTGACCGCCGCGCTGAAAGTGAGCCAGGTCGGCGATACGATCAACCAGCGGCGAGATGACGCAACGGTTCAGCAGCCACGGTTACAAGTTGATGATCGAAGCGACGAAAGCCTTGATCTGAACGTCGGCTCCGACGACGATGATGAGGACGTGCCAACGCAGGCATTGTCGCCGGACCAGGTCTCAGGCGATCTTCACGATGCGAGAACGATGACCGAGGTTGGCACCAAGCTGGATCTCGCCCGAGCCTATGTCGACATGGGCGATCCCGGCGGCGCCAAGAGTATTCTCGATGAAGTGCTGGACGAAGGCGATGCAGGCCAGAAGCAGCAGGCGCAGCAATTACTGGATTCGTTACCGACCTAGGCGCCTTGTAGGAGCCCATCCTATGGGCGAGGACCCGAACAACCTAAACCAGGCTGCCGCCGACAAATGCGCATAGCACTCGGAATTGAATACGACGGAACGGCCTACAATGGCTGGCAGCGTCAGCGTACCGGCACCGGCGTGCAGGCACTGCTGGAAAAAGCGTTGGCAGTGGTCGCGAACGAAGCGCTCGAAGTTACCTGCGCCGGTCGCACAGACACCGGCGTGCACGCGAGCAATCAGGTCGTACATTTCGATTCAACCGCCGAGCGCACTTCGCAAGGTTGGCTGCTCGGGATTAACTCCAACCTGCCAGACGATATCAACGCGACCTGGGTGAAGAGTGTCGATGATAAATTTCACGCGCGATTTTCCGCGACAGCAAGACACTACCGGTATCGAATATTAAATCAGTTGGCGCGCTCGGCGCTGTACCGCCACCGTGCGTGGTGGGTTCATCAGCCACTCGATGTAAAACAAATGCAGCTGGGTGCTGAGTTCCTACTGGGCGAACACGATTTTTCCGGATTCCGCGCAGCGGGTTGCCAGGCACATTCACCACGGCGAACGATTGGCTTGCTTGATATTCAACGCGAGCAAAACTGGATCACACTGGACTTAAGCGCGAATGCATTTCTCCAGCATATGGTGCGCAACATCGCCGGCACGCTCGTTGCAGTCGGTATGGGCGAGCAATCACCCGAGTGGATACTCGAGGTGCTTGAAAGTCGCGACCGCAAGCAAGGCGGCATTGCGGCGCCCGCGCATGGGCTTACTCTGGTCGGTGTCACGTATCCGGAGTCGTTCGAAATCCCTGAGCGTGGAAGCATAACCTCTTGATCCATTTTCGTTTATGATGCGGCCATGAGCTGGTTTGATAAATTGATGCCGTCGCGGATCAGTACGGAAAAACGTACTCGATCGGTGCCACAAGGCGTGTGGATCAAGTGCGAAAAGTGCGATGCACAATTGTATCGCACTGAGCTTGAACGCAATCTTCATGTCTGCCCGAAATGCGATCACCACATGCGCATCGGCGCTCGCCAGCGTGTCGAATTTTTCCTGGATCCGGGCGATCAAACTGAAATCGGCGCCAGCCTGGAGCCGGAAGACCCGCTGAAGTTTCGCGACAGCAAGAAATACCGCGATCGCATTACGCAGGCGCAGAAAAAGACCGGCGAGAAAGACGCGCTTATTGCGATTAGCGGCAAGCTGATGGAGCGGTCAATCGTTGTTTGTGCGTTTGAGTTTGCGTTCATGGGCGGCTCGATGGCGTCGGTCGTTGGCGAGCGTTTTGTCAGAGCGGCACGACAGTGTGCCGAGCAAGGCACTCCGTTGGTGTCGTTTTCAGCAAGCGGCGGCGCACGCATGCAGGAAGGCCTGTTTTCGCTTTTGCAAATGTCAAAAACCGCGGCAGCGCTGGCAATATTAAGCGAAAAAAAAGTCCCTTATATTTCAGTTTTGACTGACCCAACAACCGGTGGCGTATCGGCCAGCCTCGCGATGCTGGGTGACATCAACATTGCAGAGCCAAAGGCGTTGATCGGTTTCGCGGGGCCACGTGTTATCGAACAAACCGTGCGAGAGAAACTGCCGGAGGGATTTCAGCGCAGTGAATTCCTGCTGGACCACGGCACCGTGGACATGATCGTTGATCGCCGCAAAATGCGTGCCCAGATTGCCGACTTGCTGGCCAAGCTCGAGCACCGTCCCCAGCCCGCACTTTAAGTTGTCATTCGATAATGGGACGGCCCGCATCCTTTAACTCGCTGGCGCAATGGCTCGCCTGGCTTGAGACTCTTTCACCGCACGAAATTGACCTCGGACTTGAGCGTGTTGTGGAAGTATTGCGACGCTTGCCCGAGCGGCGTCCGGCCCGGGTCATTCACATTGCCGGCACCAATGGCAAGGGCTCAAGCGCCGCCATGCTTGAGGCGCTGTATCTGCAGCGCAATGATTCGGTTGGCTGTTATACGTCACCGCATATTCATCGTTACAACGAGCGCATTCGGGTCGCAGGGATTGACGTTGACGATACGCAGATAACAGCGGCGTTTGAGCAGGTGGAGGCCGCTCGCGGAGATCTCGCGCTAACCTATTTTGAATTCGGCACGCTGGCGGCGGTCTGTGTTTTCGACGATGCTGCGACCGAGACAGTCATTCTTGAAATCGGCCTGGGCGGTCGGCTTGATGCCGTGAACGCAATTGAACCCATGGGTGGCATCATCACCAATATTTCGGTGGACCACGTTGCCTGGCTGGGCAGCGATGTCAATTCAATAGCTGCGGAGAAAGCGGGAATAATGCGGTCAGGCAAGCCGTTCGTGTTCGCCTCCGAAGATGTTCCGCAGGCGATTCTCGACGCGGCGAAAGACCTTGGCGCGGAGCTGTCAGTGCTTGGTCGCGACTACCACTATTCCCTGAATGGCAATGGTGGCTGGGAGTTCATCGGACGGGACTGCCATATCACCGGACTGAACAGCCCATCGCTACCGGGTGCGATCCAAATACGCAATGCGGCGGGTGTGCTGGCTCTGGTCGAAGCACTCGGCGATATCGATTTACTCGATGCGTCTACGATCAATGCCGCCTTTGCGGGTCTGTGTTTGGCGGGACGCTTGCAGCGGATCGACCGCGGGCGCAGCTGGATACTGGATGTCGCCCATAATCGCGGCGCGGCCGAGGTGCTGGCGCAAACACTGGAGGCGGGGCCTGCAGATCGGGCGCTGACCTGCATTGTCGGCATCCTCGATGACAAAGTCGTCGAGGATATTGTTGAGCCGCTGCTGCCGTTCGTCGAAAACTGGATTGCCGTGACCGCGGCAAGCCCGAGAGGCCTGCCTGCAAACAGGCTGGCTGCCGTCATTGCTCACTTAAGCAGCAAGCCCTGCCTGATCGCCAGGTCGATCGAAGAGGCCTGCCAGCGATGCGACACCGAAGGCGTCGAACCAGTCCTGGTCACCGGCTCATTCCTGACAGTAGGCCCGGCCCTTTCCTGGCTTGAATAATTCCGGGGACAGTTTACTTATCTCCTCAGTGCTTTCTGGGGTTACAATATTCGTCGCAGGAGATAAGTAAACTGTCCCCGGAATTATTCGCTACGGAGTAAAAATTGTATGGATCGATCGCTGAAGGAACGGGTCATCGGGGCTGGGGTCCTTGTCATTATTGCGGTACTCATCGTGCCGATATTTCTCGACGGTCCATCGGACGATTCAGAGATCGTACAAGAGCGCATCACCTTGCCAGGACAGGAAGGCGAGGGTGTAAAGCAGAAGACGGTTGTGCTGCATCTCGATCGTGACCAGCCCGTACCGGCGCCGCGCGAAGGGGACAAGGTCAAAACGACCACACCGCCACCAACGGTGACCGTGCAGGCCAAGACCGAAACGCCCAAGACCCCGGTGGTTGCCAAGGCGCAGCCGAGGGAGACAATGGCCACGCCCGTCTCGACGACGGGAATGTGGGCTGTACAAATGGGCAGTTTCTCCAACCAGGCCAACGCCGATCGTCTCGCGGCGGACCTTCGCAAAGAGGGCTATGCGGCGTTTCTAAGCCAGTTGCAAACAAGCTCGGGAAAACTGCACCGGGTGCGCGTCGGTCCACAAAAAAACCGGGCTGAGGCAGAGTCAGTAGCGAGCAAGCTGAGTGCCAAGGGGCACAAAGGACAAGTCGTACCTCACCCCTAGTAGCGATCGTCTTTTCCCTCAATTTTGCCCGCACAACGCCCCGAAAATTAGTGCGTGTCGAACTTGCCCTTTCTGCTAGACTTCCCGCAATTCCCACCCTGGTTCTCTGCCGGCAGCCTCAAAACGCTTCATAATCGATGCCAATCGCTGACATTCTTATCGCAGTCGTAGTCGTTGTTTCGGTGCTCATTGGCTTCGTTCGTGGTTTCGTGAAAGAAGCAATCTCAATAGCGTCTTTGCTCATCGCGATATGGGCGGCAGTTTATTTCGGCCCCGGCGTTGGCACGATTTCCGATCAATGGATCAGCTCTGTCGAGTTGCAAACCTGGTTCGGGCGTATCCTGATTTTTGTCGTAGTGCTAACCGTCGGTGGTCTGATCGGCTGGGGCTTGTCGAAGCTGGTCCGTCTGTCGGTTCTGAGTGGTACGGACCGGGTCCTTGGCATGATTTTCGGTTTCTGCCGAAGCGCATTGATCGTTGGACTGTTAATCATCGGTGGCCAGTTCGCGGGCTTCGACAATGACAGTTGGTGGGAGCGCTCGATTCTGATTCCGTACGGAGAGTTCGTGGCAGACTGGATCAGCGTGATGGCACCCAAAGGACTCGACTTGCTGGATACAGGCAATATTGCCAAAGAATTAACGACGTTTTTGATACCGCTTAATAGCGGTGCTCAGGTGTAAGCAGAAACCATGTGCGGCATTGTCGGAATCGTAAGCAAAAGCCCCGTGAACCAGGCGATTTACGATGCCTTGACCGTCATGCAGCATCGCGGTCAGGACGCGGCGGGCATAGTGACCTCAAGCGACGAAGGCCTGCACGCACGCAAGAGCAACGGGCTCGTTCGCGACGTATTTCACACCCGGCATATGCTACAGCTGAAAGGCAATATCGGCATCGGGCACGTTCGTTATCCTACGGCTGGCAGCTCAATGTCGGCAGAGGCGCAGCCTTTCTACGTGAATTCACCGTATGGCATCGTGCTCGCACACAATGGCAACCTGACCAACCACGATGAGCTGGCAGAAGATCTGAAGAGCGAGGACCGGCGACATTTGAGCACCGGTTCGGACTCCGAGGTATTGCTGAATGTGTTCGCCCACGAATTGCAAAAAAGGACGGACGGGCAGCCGCAGCCAGATCAGATATTCGACGCTATCCAGAGCGTGCACAGACGTTGCTCTGGTGGTTACGCGGTGGTCACAATGATTATCGGCCACGGCATGGTCGCATTTCGCGACCCAAACGGAATCCGGCCACTGGTTCTTGGCCACCGCAAGACTGAAGCCGGTGACGAATACATAGTGGCCTCGGAAAGCGTTGCACTCGATGTGCTGCAATTCGAGCGAGTCCGGGATGTTGCACCTGGTGAAGCCATCTTTGTCGAGAATGACGGCACTTTGCACAGCCGAACGTATGCAGACGCGGCGGGCTACACTCCTTGTATATTCGAGTTCGTCTATTTCGCCAGACCCGACTCCATAATCGACGGTCTTTCGGTTTACAAAGCAAGATTGCGCATGGGCGAGCAGCTTGCCGGACAGATCGTCAGGGAATGGCCTGACCATGACATCGATGTCGTCATACCGATTCCCGACACGAGCCGAACGTCGGCGGTGCAGGTGGCGTATCACTTAGGCCTTAAGTATCGCGAAGGCTTTATCAAGAATCGTTACATCGGCCGGACGTTTATCATGCCCGGTCAGGCGGAGCGCGCGAAATCTGTACGGCGCAAATTAAACGCGATCGACCTCGAATTCCGTGGCAAGAATGTTTTGCTGGTAGACGATTCCATCGTGCGCGGCACGACATCGAAACAGATCATTCGCATGGCGAGAGACGCTGGTGCGAGGAAAGTTTATTTTGCTTCCGCTGCGCCGCCTGTTCGCTATCAGAATGTCTATGGCATCGATATGCCAGCGACCTCAGAGCTCATTGCCAACGGCCGCACGGTGGATGAGATTCAGGAAATCATTGGCGCCGATCGCTTGATTTACCTGGATCTGAACGGACTCATTCGTTCTGTGCGCCACAGCGACTCGGAAGTTCGGGATTTTGATACTTCGTGCTTTTCGGGTGAGTACGTGACAGACGATGTTTCCGTTGAGTATCTGCAGCAACTGGAAGTGCAACGAAGCGATTCGGCCAAAGCCCGCAGCAATGGCAATGCGATCGACGACGACGATCAGCAACCCGGCGAGCTCACGGCGGTGCCTTTTGGCGAAGACGACACGGATGACGACGAAGCCGCAGAATCTGCCGTAGGAATGTAAGTCAGTACAGCGTCAGTATGAGCATCAAGGTCATGATCATTGACGGACAGGCCGCGTTTCGCAGCCTCATAATGCATCACGTTACCTCGCATTGGCCTGACGCCATCATCTCGGCATACGACCCGATCGTTGCGGGGCGTTTACCGGTCGAATTTTCCGGCGCTGGCAACGATATCGTTTTGCTCGGCAGTGAGCAGGGCGATGTCGACCCATACGAAACGCTTAAACGGTTTGTGAGCATCTCCGGATTTCCACCGGTCGTCTTCTTTGGCAGCGCGAACTTCGATCCTGATAAAGCGGAAAAACTGGGAGCGCGAGCATTCTTCCTGCGAGACAAGCTGCCACACAATGCGTTGGTGGCGTCGCTCGATGAGATCCTCAGGAGCGAGGGTAAAACCCAGGCCACTGCGTTCCTGTTTATTGGAGACGAAGACAAAGACCTGTATCCGCTGATCAAAGGCTATCGAATTCTCAAGAAACTGGCGCTCAGTGAACACTCGGCGGTGTACCTGGCCAGGAAAGATTCAACCGACGTCAATATTGTCCTGAAAGTGTTGCGCCAGGCGGCAAGTTTCGCTGATGGAATAAATGCGTTTGACCGTTTCTTAGAAGAATACTCGCTGATCGCGGAACTGGACCATCCCAACATCGTCAATATTTACGACCTTGGCGTTGGCGATAATCACGCGCACATTGCGATGGAATATGTTGCGGGAGGCGACCTGCGGCTAAGAATCCAAAAAGGCATCACGGCGAAGCACGCTGTGCGATACCTTCGCGAGATTGCGAGCGCGCTGGCGCGTATTCATTCGGTTGGCATACTGCATCGTGACCTGAAGCCCGGCAATATCATGTTCCGGGGCGATGGCAGCCTGGCACTCATCGACTTCGGGCTTGCCAAACGGATGCGGCTGGACCAGCAAGACACGGGCAGCGGCCAGATCTTTGGCACACCGTATTACATGAGTCCGGAGCAGGGGCAGGGCAACAACGTCGATATACGCGGTGACCTTTATAGCCTCGGCATCATTTTTTATGAAATGCTGACAGGCGAAAAGCCATATCACGCGGGCGATGCGATGGGCATCATCTATCAGCACAACGAGGCGCCGGTGCCGGTCTTGCCGCATCGTTTTGCGGAGCATCAGGCGCTTTTAAACATGCTGTTGGCGAAGAAACCGGATGATCGGCTGCAATCGGCCGAGGAAGTGCTGGAATGGCTGTAGAAGGCGTGTTGCCGCAAAATATCTCAGCGTTTTTTGACACGAAAGCGCCGGATGCATGGGTGAATGAGGCCAGCGA
>Ga0114949_10002006_pt1 | contig 12545 bp, 7 predicted proteins | sample N074metaG_FD_83505 | JGI IMG/M metagenome (GOLD analysis project Ga0114949, IMG submission 83505) | Deep subsurface microbial communities from Kermadec Trench to uncover new lineages of life (NeLLi) - N074 metaG | ecosystem: Environmental > Aquatic > Marine > Ocean trench > Sediment | place... | reverse complement strand
GCAACCATATCGCCGTGTTCCAGACGGGTCCGTTCGGTTATCTGGTTGTCGTTTATGAAAGTACCGTTAACGGACTCCAAATCTTCAACCCAAACGCCGTCGTCTTCAACCGTTACCCTCGCGTGGTTGCGAGACGGATGTCCTTCGGTCAGTTTGATATCGCAGTCATCGGAGCGGCCAAACAGGGTCCTCCCCACAAGCTCAATTCGTTGGTCGCCTTTGACAAAATAGTATTCACTCATATTACATCTGTCCAAATCGCGATTGCGAATCCCAATAAACCCAACCCCACGCCGACCAGCACCGGGATCCACGGTTTGCTTGCCGGGGGATTATAATGAACCAGCGTCACAGTGACATCATCACGACCTTTCCTGTCCTTCACGAGTTCCACCAGATGATTAGCTGCGTGGTCGAGATCGGGCGCTTCTGCGAGTACCGCACCGATCTCGGCATGCGTGAGCACGTCGTTCAACCCGTCGGTGCACAACAGCAACCAATCGTCTCTCTGCAAGCTGAGCTGCACGGCGTCGGCCTCAGGTTCTCCAACGCCCAGGGTCTGCGTGATAACGTGGCGTTCAGGGTGGCTGGCCGCTTCTGCTTCGGTAATCTGCCCGGTATTGAGCAAGTGCTGCACCAGGGAGTGGTCCTTGGTCACGGCCTCGAGCGTCCCGGCACGCCATAAATAGCAGCGACTGTCTCCAACCCATACCACTTCAGCCTGGTTCCTGGTGATCTGCACCGCGACAACGGTGGAACCCATTCCAGCTTTTGCCACATCTCGAGTGGATACATCAACAACCGCTGCATGCGCGCGTGCCACCGTATCGCGCATCAATACATCCGACTTCGCGTCAGACAGCATGGTTTCGCATACCAGAGCACTCGCTACGTCTCCAGCGGCGTGGCCGCCCATACCATCGGCAACCACCCAGAACCCGGACGCAGCCAGGTTCCCGGTTGCATCCTCGTTGACCTTATGATTAGGACCCGGGTACGTCTGGGTCGCGTAATGATTCATCGATTACAACGCATTCAGCAATCGCCGTGCTGCCGCACGAAATTTCGAAGGGCTGAACGTCTCATCGGATTCAACCGTATCAAACAGTTCATCAAGCCGCGATTGCAGTCCTCGAGCGTCCCCGATATGAATCGACAGGGTTTCCAACCCCATAAACGCCTGCTCAGCTTGAGCAAAGTCGGTCAGTACTCCTTGAGCCGCAAGCTCTGCAATTGCCTTGCGGGTGGCGGTACTGCGATCGTCACCCGATTTCAACCAGTCTTGCTGCTTCAACCAGGCTGCAAGTTCCGATGCAGCTCCGCGTACTGCATCTTCTCCTTTTTGCCCCGCCTGTAACAAGTTGTCGGTAAGCTGGGTAAGCGTCGGTACAACGGCCGTATTGCTTGCTTCGGCCAATGCGCGGATCATCAACAGGTGCTGATCTTGCAGCCTTGGTGAGCCAGGTAACAAGCCCTGACCGCGCCGACTGGCGGGCCAACGCACATCATCCATGGGATGGTGACACGCGTGACAGTCGTAAAACGCAAAGTCCGGAAGCCAGCCATCACCCGGATACAGCGGTGAGTTCAACAACTCCACATACCTGGTTGCGGCTTGTAGCTGGCCGGCTCGCCATACCTCAAAGCCGCTCGGTGCACCTTTACGCTCGCGGTAGTCTGCGTCGACCGAAAAGTGAGGTGGCTGATTCTGGGTAAAAGCTTCGAGTTCGAAGCGGAGTCGCGGATGACCGGCACCCATGATCTGATGGGTCGCAAATTGATTTGCCGTTCCCAGATGACACGACAAACAGATCTGGGCGCGGACATTGATATCTTCGGTTGCGAGCATTCCTTGAGCGAGGTTCGATCGATGGGTCGCATCCGGTTCGGTATGTGTTTCAATCCAGCTTTCGGCGCCACCATGACAGGCTTCGCAGCCGACACCGTCGCTGATCTGAAATTTAGGGCCACGCTTACTCGTCTGCACGTTGTCCGCATGACAGTCGAGACACATCTTCGCGCCTTGAGCGCTTGGCAGCCCAAGTTTGGCTGCAATCGTTTTCGACTCGTCGGTCAGCAACGTCTGGTAGGCACGAGCGTGGCGATCGTCCGCGCTCCAGATGCGAAACTCGTTGAGCCATACGTTACTCTGTTGATCTTGCGCTCCTTTGCCATGGCAAACGCCTGCGGCACAGCTGGCAACCCCCAGGTGCACGCGGGTATCTATCGGTGCGGCCAGGGTCTGGCCCGAGAGTAGAATTACCACAACCCATAACCGGGTCATCAGCGTACCTCGTCGGGGTCGTTGGTCACTACCCAAGGCACGCCGTCGTGCAAGTACAAACGCCTCATCTCCTCGCTATTGAGGGGTCGAGCACCTTTTCGCCCAAACACCGCCACCTGTCCACCGGTTTCATCGACGCCACGATCGCGCTCCAGGCCTTTGGAGAGGCTGAGTGCCGGTGTGCGGGTCGGGTAACGGGCGATGAGTTGAGGTTTTGGTTCTGGACTGTAGCCGTACAACTTCGGCTGAGTGTCCGGGGCTGTCAGCTGCACCACCTTCAAGCCCCCGACGCCATCGGCAATGTACGCGAACAAGCTCGCGTTGGTGGTAGCGACAATCACATCACGGGCATCGATAATCTGACCATTCGCCGTAAACTGAGAAGCCAGGCGCATGTTCGTGGGCTGTTCAACGTCCACGATCACCAGACCATCACTGCCTGCTGCCACATAAGCGTAGGTACGAGCAACAAATACCTTGTTGGCATCGTCCAGCGCAACGAGATTATCTGCAATCAATTTGGGTGCCGCGGGCACCGTGACGTCGATCGCCTGTAAACCATCTCCCGTCGTCACGAACAGGTAACGAAACTGCAATGCCGCCGCGCGAGGATCGTTGAGAGCTAGGGTTGCCATCAACTTCGGGGTGAGAGGTTGATCCAGATCGACGACAACGAGATTACTATCGGTAAGTATGTACGCAATGTGGCCACCCAGCGTAATGAAGCGAGCACCGCGCAATACCCCATCCCCATTCCAGGTTACGGCACGCTTCAAACGATTATTGCGCGGTTCGCCATCAACGAGGGTATCGACATTGATGAGAATTAAACCCTCCTCGGCATCGGTGACGAATGCGTAACTGTAGACTGGGTGAATGGCCTGTTCCTGGTTGATGACCCGCATCAGGTCACCCGTGTTGCGCGCCGGATTGATCGGCTGATTGGTCGGTAACGCGATGCACGTCGCGTTGGCTGAGTTTACCCGCGTGTCCTGGCCTAACGGGCTGAACGGCGACGAAACAATACGCTGAGAAAATCCCTTGTTTGCCACATTGGCTACGTCGTAAACCCGGGCACCATCGCGGCCGGCTGCTACATAGAGATATTCTCCGCGCAGTTGCAGGCAGCCAATAATGCCACTGGCGTGATCGTAGGCCGTCTCGAGCACACGATCCCTCGCTTGGTGTTCCGCGTACCAATCCGGGTACGCATAACGTTGCAGATAGCTGCCGATCACCGCCTGGGGTTCGTCCCACTCGGTAACCTGCACAGCCGTTAGCTTGCCTTCACCACCGACCCAGGCGTGGTAGCCGACGAAGTTCACGAAGTTGGTACCAAACATCAGTAATTGCGCGAGTATCGCGTTGTTGTCGTTTTTCTTCGACAAATGGCAGTCTTCGCAAGCCTTGGTTTCAGTCTTACGTACGGTGTGCGGAAAGTGTGGGTTAAACGCTTGCGAAGAGAAACCGCTGGCCGCGATTGGTGGCTGTTGTATGTAAATCTTTTCGCGATTGGAATTCGTGGAAGACAACACGAGAGCCGATGACGATCGAACCGGCACGATTTTACCGCCCTTTGCCGGTCCTCGCCTCCCCAACAGAAACATCTGATCCCGAGCAACCTGCGGATTGTACGTCGCGTAGTTACGGGCAATGCCGCCTTCGTAGTGAAGGCGTTCGGTTTTCCAATTGGCTTCGATGGGTAGATGACAACCGCCACAACTCGTCGTCCAGGAGGTGTGGCAGGTATGGCATTCCATATCGTCGTAGTTGTGGGCAAGATCTTCCGCAAGAACATCCGGCCCCCAACGTTGGGTACGGGTGTCCTTACTCATCAGCTTGGCGCGCGCAGCCTTGGCATTGTAGTTTGGGTGCTCCGGATTAACGCTCTGCTTGACCAGGCTCAACTCCCACTCGAGCTCCGCATCGAGCATTGAACGCTGCAGCAACTTGTCACCCTGCCACAGGAACCGGCGCCTCCCATCCGGTGTGCGCAACAGGGCCATATCAGTACCACCGGCAAGTGCGGCAGGACCGGACGTGTACAGGTTGGGCAACACCTGTGAAGTTCCGTGGCAGTCCTTGCAATCAATTTCTACTGCAAGCGCCACCTCACCATAAATATGGCCGTTACCATGATTGTCCTGGGCGAAGTGGCAGTCGACGCAGTGCATGCCGACATCCGCATGAATAGATGACATGTGGACGGCCTTGTCAAACTTGTTCGGATCGTCGTCGCTGACGATGTTGTTGTCAGCATCCAGCAGGTTACCGACACGGTCGCGCTTGAAAACCGCACGAAAGTTCCAACCGTGCCCATGATAGTCGGCAAACTGAGTATCACTTAACAGTGGGTTGAGCTCGGAAACCCGTTTCAAAAACTCCCTGTCAGCCCATTTTCCACGAGGTGCGGCACCTTCCGGATTGCGTTCCAGAACTTTGCGAGTCTCTTCGGCGTTTGGATACTGCTGAGTGGCCGGCCACATATGCGGAGCATCTGCTTCGTAATCCCACATCGTGTAGCCAAGAAAGGTATTCATGAACATGTTTGGCTGGTGCATGTGGCAAACCATACATTGGCTCGTGGGTATGGCTCTGCTGAACGTGTGGCGCAGCGGATGTCCTGAGACGGATTTGTCGATTGTCGGATCGATGGTGATCGACTTACCTTCGTTTCCATATTGCGCGTACGCCGCGGAATGTTTCGGATCACGGTCGTTCGCATACACCACGTGACAAGCAGCACACCCCGAATTTCGATAATCGCCGGGTTGATCGTTCGTTCCCATGAACCAGGTCAACGGATCGTTCAAGCGCGTCTTCGTCAGGTTGATTATCGGAACAGAAATGCGCGCGCCGGTGCCTGGACCACGGTTCGACTGGCGAATGTCCGGCCGACCCGGTTCTTCCAGCCGTTGCAATAGACCCAGAGCGTCGGGCAAGCCGGTCTCCGGAAACAAGTTGCCGATGTTGCGTCCACCGCGCTCGAACACGCGGAAAATGTCACCAGGTTTAATGCTCTCCCAGGCGGGAAGTGGCAGAAGTTCAGGCAATACCCCCGTGGCTGCGACAGCATCCCTCAGATTTTCCGGCACAACCGGTCCTTTGATGATCGCAGCGGTACCGTCACTGGTGTACGACTCACCGAGAATGTAGTTCTTGAATGGCAGAATGCCATTGTTGTACGCGGCTCCACCAAACAACATCGCACCGGTTGCATGAAGACTGCGGATGCTCTTCTCTATGATGTCTTGATGACAGGCACCGCAAGATTGTTCTACGACGCGGTAATCCGACGGGTTCATGAAACGAATGAATTGTTGTGCTTCTCGATTTAGCAGCGTGTAGGTGCGTTCCGGGTTGGCGCTGGATGGAAAGTGCCAATCGCCGGGATAGCGCGGCAGGACATGGGCGCTGTCACGCAGGTTTTCATATGCGCTGGACCCGGGGGAAACGCCGATGGCACGGTTGACGTTGTGGTCACCCCCGTGACAATCGGTACATCCGAGGTTGACGGCAATACTCAGATGCATGCTGTTGCTGTCGGTTTGTTCGTGACACGTAAGACACCCAACGCTCTTAGCGTCGGCGTTGGCTTGAGATTGACGGGCGGGCGCAGGTTCCGCAGTCACGTAGTCACGTTCAACGGCTTTTGAACCTTCGCTCGAGTGTGCGACCAACGGACTCGTTAGCGCCATGACAAAACCGACCAAGTATCTTAATTTGATCATCTAGAACGCCAACACCAGGTTAAACATGAAATAGTCCATATCCTCGTCGGGAAACAGATCGTCGAAGCCTTTTCCCGCGATGAGCCTTGCATACGATGCACGCATGACAATATTCTGACTCATGAAAGGCCGGTAGGTGAGGGAAACGGAAACATCGTGGCCGATCTCCGTGTCGATCGGTGCCTGGTTGCGAGCCGCTTCCAGTACCGCCGTGTCGTCGAACCGCAGGTAATTCCAGTTCAGCGATACCCGGAGTTCGGGCAGCACATCCAGGTCGACTCCCGCCCCGATGAGTAAGATGCCGGGGTGGGTAAAATTCGATTGCCCCTCTTCTTTGGAAGAACGCAGGCTCGGTATCACGCTGTTGCGGCCAGACAGTGCAACCCGCCCCCCACCGATCAACGGTATCGCCTGGCGAATCCAGTAGCTGGTATCGCCGCCAGCGAACTGGGGGTTTTCGAAGATCGCATCGAATCCTGTCGCCTTGTCGTCATAGGGGTCGTCGTCACCGGACGCGTACAACAGCGAAATCCGGGGTCTGATCCAGTCGAAATCCATGGAGGCTTCGGCGGCAAAAAACAGGCTCTCGATGTCAGACTCAACCGCGGCAAAGGTATCGGGGTCTGTCTGACCAAACGCAAAATAGATCGATGCCGTCAGGTTGAGTCGTCCGAAGTGGCCATCGCCGTTTAGTCCGAGATACGTGACGTCATACTCGCGTGGGCGTTCCATGCCAATTGACGCAGGTCGTTGAATGAAACCGTTCTCGTCGAAGTAAAACTCATCTTCCCGGTTGCGATTGTGGATAATCGTCGCCTGGGAAACAAAACCCCGAACGGGAAAGTCCTGCCAGTAAAGGTTGGCAACGAACACATCGTCCTTGCGCAGGCTTTTGCCGAGATCGTTCAGGCCACTGTTGGTGTCCTTCTCTACGCGGCGAAACCATGCCAGGTTGTATTGAAAGACGTTGTTTTTACGGTTACCAAACAAGCGCACGCCAAGCTGGTTGTCTTGAAACAGGAAACCCCGAAAGTCAGAGGAGAAAGGTTGAATGCCGATCCGGACGCTGTCGAAATCATACCTGTCGGAAACGTTGCGCAGATGTTTGTCGACAAATAAGGCCTGGATTCCGACATGTTCGTCATTGCGCGTACGCCCGTCACGCGGATCGACGTTGACCGCCGTTATCTCGTCGAGTTTGACGCGGTTGAAACTAACCACGGGGGTAAAGCGGAACTCCCACTCCGGAGGTTGGAAGACAGTGTCACCCTTGTAGTAGACGAACTCAAAGGCAATATTCTCAACCGTAACCAACTGATCAGCGCTGCCAAACACGTCAATTTCACCCGGACGGCCGGTAGAGTTACCGCCAACCGGGGTAGGCACGTCCCGTATTTCGATCAATGTCTCCGCTATCAACCCGAAGTTGAAAAACCAATGGCCATCAACCACCGGAACATCGGCTTTCAAGGTGTTCCGGTTATAGGGATCAAACCACCGATTCTGGTATCCGGGGAGACCATCGACTATCCGCCACCGGTCGGGCAACGCGACGCGGGGAAGATAATCGCCGGGGCCGGGCGGCGGTACCACGGAAACAGGATTGGGTTCGCGTACGTTCGGAACCACCGTGGGCCGTCGCACCAGTTCGGTACCGCGGCGTCGATAGGTCTCATCTGCATCAATGGTTTCGGTTTCCGCTGGCTCCGTCCCGGGGCAGGGCACACGGGTATATCCGGGCCGGCGCCGCCTGACGATGCGACCGTCTTCACCCTGGTAACACAGTTCTACGGTAGCCGCAGCGCTTGTTCCAGCGGTGGCATTCGTTTCAGCCGCCGCGCTTACTTCGGCCCCGCCAACAGCCAAAGACAGGGCTGTCAGCCCGACGGATCCAACTAAGATGGTTATTTGCCGTCGCACACGTTGTCCTCTGCGCTGTCGATAAAGGGCGCTTGCGGGCATTGTACATAACGCAGTCGCACGTTCATCGGCGTGAGTTGATCGGCCCGCATGCTCACCGGTGCGTTATTGACCGTGCCAAGGAGGGTACCGGCATTGTGCAACCCCAGAAACGCGATCATGTCGTCCTGGTCGACACCGTCTCCGGACACGCCGATACCACCCAGCAGCGTGTTACCACGATAAATCGGCACGCTACCGGGGAAGATCTGAATACCGTTTGCCGCAAGCAGGGGGGTAGGTGTGGCAATCGCAGAACTCAGATCGTCAGCGAGTTCGACACCCGCACAGTTGCCACCAACGTCGGGCAGACCCACACCTGCAACAAACAACACATGCTGAAGAACGGCGTTCATCACCAGATCCAGCTGTAAACCGGTCGAAAACGGGCTCCATTGTCCCGCTGGTTTGCTGAACGGCCCTGCCGGTCCGCTTTCGATACCATCGGGATAAAAAGGCCGGGACAAGTTACCACCCGCGCGATCGGAGAATGCGATCGCGCCGTCTGCAAGGGCCGTGGGCAGGCCAAGGAAGGCTCGCAGTGCCGTTACATAGTCACCCAGCACCACCGAGGTCACCACGCCCGTAGCAACATCGGTTGTTTCGATGTACTTGGCGTCGGGTAACCCGTTAAGGAAATCGGCGGCGGCGGCGGAAGAAAAAAGTGACGCCGTACGGGCTTTCTGCAGGGATACATCAGCGCCAAACACGGGTGCGTCACGACTTCGCACAATGCCGAGGACTACTCCGTTGGTATCGACGATGCTGATCGTTACGCGCGCGATATCTCCCAGCGGCCGGCGAATCTGCGCCCGGGAACGTTCAGCAACCGCAAGTGCTTCACTCAGTATCGAACGGACTTCGCTGGTGGTGAGACCACCGTCGGTTCCCGCCATGGGGGCAAAGCGGAGCTGGTTGGCATTGTCGACAAAAACGAAGGCGTCTTGCCCTAAGAAGTCGACATCGTTGTCCGCACGAATACCCGAAATCGACGTACCAAAAGCAGTACCAGCCTCCACAACACCAACCGTATACCCGGGGACCGCGATCAAACCTCCATCGGCCAGGGTGAGATTCGCAAAGGTCGCGCCGTTCGGGTCACTGGTTAAATCGGCAAAATCGACGTCCGAGAACCTGAGCGTCTTGCCATCCAGGGTGATGCGGTCGGCACGTCGGTTTGTTGGCGCACCAAACCCAAAACTCGCAGCAAGCGCAATCAGTTCATCGTTCGACCTGTCGGTATCCGAAATGTCCGCATCCGCCCCATAGCGACCATCGCTGATTACCCCGACACCGCCAACGACGGTGCCCGCTTCGTAAAGCGGGAATCCTCCAGGATCCGCCGACAAACCGAGCGGCGAACGTTTGGGCCCGGCATCCGTCGCACCACCGTTAAAGGCGAGGGTGAAATCAGAGCAGGCGAGCTGGCTGAACTGCACGCCAAACAACGGTCCACCCGGTTGATTGTCCTCCCCGGGATTGAAGTGATCCTGCACGATCTGATTGGCCGTGCGAGTGCTGAACGCGTTGCCTTCTGAGGAGAGATATGCGCCGGTAATGGCTTTGGCGATGGCCGCCTGATCATCAAGAGTTGCCGTCGGAACCCCCGCAACTGGCAACATGATCCCTTCCAGTCCCGAGCTAATGAGCGCGACACCGCTGCTGTCGGTTGCCGTTGCGATCTGTACCGTCTGGGCGCTCATACGAAACACCGCCAACACGTTGCCGACCCGGTCGACGACGGCGATGGTTGCACCAACGCCTAAGGCGTTTGCTTCACCCACTGCCTGGGCAATGATCTGCTCCACATCGGCAACACTCAAAAAGGCCGCAGGTGTTGCGCAGCTGCCGCTACAATTGCCCGCCGTCGTATCGGTTCCTACGGTACTGCCACCAGATCCACCACCGCAGGCAGTGAGCGCAAGGTATGCCAAGACGGCGGGAACGATGCCGTACCGCCGTCTCATAAGGTTTTACTCTGCAGTGTCAAGAGGCTGCGCAATTCTACCGACGGATGAAAAGCATGACAGGATGCGCACTCCAACGCGATCTGCCGATCAGGACCTTGCTCGTCGTGACAGGCGAAGCACTGGTCAATTCCCGGAATCAGCACATCGACGCTCGTAGCGGAAGTTGGCGCGGCATGGCAGGTAACACAGCCCGCATCTCCGCTGATGCCGTCTTGTATGAGCTGCACATGGTGCTTGAATCGCGCATTGAGAAAAAAATTCTCCGTTAGCTGTATCGGCCCCACATGATAACGAACCATCAAATCGACGTCACCGTAGTCGACCACCTCATGGCATAAGACACACCCTCGTTTGGTGAATTGCACGTTTGCCTCAATCGCCGCACGTTCCAGCGCGCACGCTTGCGCAGTATCCGTGCACCGTCTGAGGTCGGCATCTTGATCCGGTATACGCCGTCGCGGCACCTCGCTTGCCTGTTCGTTTTTCAAATAGGCTCGCAGGAAGTGACCTTCCATCGTCAGGATGACCTCTTCGGGATCGCCGTGGGGAAGGTTTCTCAAAGGTGCCGCACTGTCGAACTTGAGGTCATGGCAACCGATACAATGACGCTCCATGTTGATCGGCGCGAAATGTTCGTCATCCGCTCGGGCGGTGTGGCAGCTCGCACACGACAGCGGTCGTCCGGTTCCGAGGTCTTGAACTTTTCCAGCATCAAGATGTACCTCGTGGGAAAATTGCAGGTTCGATCGCTCTACCGCCGTTGCCAATGGCACGCTCTTGAGCGCCCAGTCGTACGCCTGCCCCGAGCCTTGATCAACCAGCGTTGGCGTGACCAGGTCGAGTCGAAATTGCGGATGATTACCCGGACTGAAGCCGTGCACCGGTTGAACCACTTGATTTGGCCAATCGGGTTTTGCGTGGCAGTCCGTGCAGAGCGCACTGTCGGTTACCGTCAGGTAAACCGGTTCGTGGTGCTCTTGATGACAGCTTGCACAACGAACTTCATCGAATCCGACTGTCTGGTGTAATTCAGGAAGCGTGTGAAGGGAGGCTTGCAAGTGACACGTCGTGCACACCTCATCTTCAACACGGGTAAACGAAGACGTATGACAGCCACCGCAATCATCTCCCAGAACAATGGCGTGAGCCGGGTGCAGCGGCCCGGACGACCAGATCGAATCGTTTACGAAATCCGGAAGGTAATTCGCGGGCACGACCCAGGGTACGATCAACCCAAACACCGCAACAAGCACAACGGCAATCCAGGCAGGACGTCGCTGTTCCAGCCAGGTATGTGCCAATCTGGTCTTGAATGCGCGCTCGAATGCACTCGGATCGATATCGGGATTGAAATGCAACTCGATAGCCGCATCGAACCCGGTTGGTGATTCGATGCCGGTGAGCCGATGGCCCGCGATTTCGACTTCGGTGCCGACCTCCACAATGACCTGTGAGACGGACTCTCCATCAACCTCGACCGACAACCCCGAATCACATTTGAACAGCAGACCTTTCCTGCTCTTCGACAAACGCCCGTGAATCGCAGCAGCCCCCAGGAGCTGCACGTGGCATTGCGTTGAACTGCCAACCAGCACCTCATCGACGGACAGCGCCTGGTCCCGTACCTGGGCCTCACCCTTAGCCGCGGCTACCACCTCTTTGATCAGTAGTTCCAAACCGCTACCAGTAAATGAACGTGACTACGATATGAACGACGACCGCGGTCAGGGTTGCCGCCGTCAGCGGCACATGAACGTATAACCATACCTGCAACCAACCCTGCAGACGGATGTCCTTGTGGAGCCGTTCGATGACGGCCTGGCGCCGACAGAGAATAACCAGTAAATCCTGCAACGCCGTAACTTCATCGTGTTTGTCCGCCCGCGGAATGCGTTTGGAGACGAGATCAATGAGCGGCGCCTGATGGGGATTGGGTTGCTGGACACCATCGAGCGTCTCGAATCGTGACAGGTCTCTTGCGAACAACTGACTCAAGACACCACCACCAATCGCGGTGCGTTGGATCCCGGAGATCGCCGCAGTCTGCACCTCCGGACCGCAGGAACGCGCGGTCTTTATGCCCTGCTGATTCAACTCATAGAGTTCTCCGAAAAGCTGCGATCGGTTTTGCCCTTGCTGATTGTCGGCAATACGTCTTGGATAGGAGAGATACGTAAAAAGTCCCACCACCCCGCTGATGATGACGGCGAACATCAGTACGTAAGCCAGCGTATGAACGTTCCAGCCAAATTGCAGGCCTGCATGTAAGGTTGCAACGACCAAGACACCAACGCCGAGATACACGTGCAACGATGTCCAATCCTGCACGGTTCCCAGCCTGAAGCGATAACTGCGTTTGCGAACCCCTAAAAGGGTGAGCCATACGATAAGCAGCGCAGCCCAGACGCCGAGCACCAACCCCTGCCAGGTACCGCCGTTGGCTGGTTCATTGCTGCTTGTCTGGGTCGCGAACACACCGACAGCAACGACGATACTGCCCATACACCACCAGAAATACCGGTAGTTTCGAACGCGCATGATGTTGTCAAACATCTGGTTCTTCCAGGTGCAGGCGCACTAACCCAACAACTCGATGAACTG
>Ga0114949_10002003_pt1 | contig 12552 bp, 11 predicted proteins | sample N074metaG_FD_83505 | JGI IMG/M metagenome (GOLD analysis project Ga0114949, IMG submission 83505) | Deep subsurface microbial communities from Kermadec Trench to uncover new lineages of life (NeLLi) - N074 metaG | ecosystem: Environmental > Aquatic > Marine > Ocean trench > Sediment | place... | reverse complement strand
TGGCACAGGCGATCACTATCTGGCCGTGCAAGTGCGGACGCCGATCTCGTTGGATGCTCAGCAGCGCGCATTGTTCGAGCGGCTGGCGGAAGTCGAGGGCGACCCGACCGCGGACCGCGGCCTGTTCGACAGGGTCAAGGACATCTTCAGCTAGTGTCCCCGGGCCAGGCGGATCTCGGCCGGAGTTCGGGGTCCTGCTGGGGCGCGCTTGTTCTGGATACCCCCGAGTCCCTCGAGCCCACGCTCGTGGGTCGCCTCTCGGCCGTGTGCCTCGGCGCCGAATTCTGCCGGACCGAACCCGGGCACGGTCGGCTCACCATCTACCTCGGATCGCTGGCCGAAGCCCGCGAGGCCGCGGAGTGGCTGGCCGAGGTGTTGGAGCTCAACGGGCTCGATCCCGCGCAGTGCGGGTTGCGGGTGGAGCGCATCGACGACGGGCGGTGGGTCGAGCGCTACCAAGCCGCGCTCCGGCCATTTCCCCTGGGCCGGCGATTCTGCGTCGATCCCGGCGGCGGCGGCGAGGCCCTGGCGGGGCGGACGCCGATCACGCTCGTGCCCGGTCGGGCATTCGGGACGGGTGAGCACGCCACGACCCGGATGTGCGCGGGCCAGCTCGAACGGCACGTGGTGGGCGGCAGCCGATGGGTCGATCTCGGGTGCGGCAGCGGCATTCTGTCGCTCGTCGCGCGCTTCAGTGGGGCGCAGCGCGTGCTGGCTCTCGACGTCGATCCGCAGGCTGCCGAGGTGGCGGCCAGCGTGGTCCGGCGGAACGGGGAGGCGCACGCGATCGGAGTCGTCTCGGGGGGTGGAGGCTGCGCCAGACAAGGGGTCTGGGACGGAGTGGTGGCGAACATCACCGCGTCGCACTTCGTGCACTCCGCTGGTCTGACCGCTGCCATGTTGCGCCCCGGCGGAATTCTCATCGCGTCAGGCTTCCTCGCGGAGGCGGCGGAGCGGGGCGAGGTTCTGGCTGCGCTGAGAGGGGCTGGCCTCGTCGAGATCGGTCACGAATCGGACGAGGGCTGGAGTGTACTGGTCCTGTCGCGGGGGAGCTGAGGCGGTGGCGCGAATGTGGCGTGTGTACCACCCGGGCCTGCCCCCGGAGGCGGGTGCGGCTCGCGGTCGGCCCGGAAAACGGTTTCGAGGTGGAGCAAGTCGAGGCCCGAGTCGGCGAGGGCTGGGTCCGAGCGGGGCGGGGGCCGCGGATTCTCCGGGCCGACACGGCGGGGGTCATCGCCGCGTCGATCGTCTTGCACCACTGGGGCGATCTGGGGGCGGGATGCGGCCCGCAAGAGAGCTGTTGACAGCACACCCCGTCGGCCCAAGATTTGAACCATCGACGAAGGTCATCTTCTTCCTCCGGAGTCCAGTCCAGTGATCGAAGAAATTCTCAGGAAGGCCGTTGCACTATCGGCTTCCGATATCCACCTCAAGGTCGGGAGCCATCCCGTGATTCGTATCGAGGGGAAACTCGTGCCCATGACGGGGGAGAAGCGTCTGGCGCAGGAAGACACCATCGGGATGGCCTTCGGCATCATGAGCGCCCGCCAGAAGCAGAAGTTCAAGGAGCACCTCGAGCTCGACCTGGCGTACTCGGTTCCGGGTCTGGGTCGCTTCCGGGTCAACGCATTCCAGCAGCGCGGCACGGTCGGCCTGGTCGTGCGCGCAATCCCGATCACGATCCCGACGACCAAGGCGCTGAACCTACCACCGATACTGGAGCGGATTTCGCAGGAACGGCGCGGATTGATTCTGGTCACCGGGACCACCGGTTCGGGTAAGAGCACCACGTTGGCCTCGATGATCGATTTCATCAACTCCAACCGCACCGAGCACATCATGACCATCGAGGACCCCATCGAGTTCCTGCACCGGGACAAGAAGAGTCTGGTCAACCAGCGCGAAGTGGAGGTCGATACGAAGACGTTCTGCCTGGCGCTGCGCTCGGCGCTGCGGCAGGACCCGGACGTGATTCTGGTGGGGGAGATGCGCGACTACGAGACGATCGAGACCGCGCTGACGGCGGCCGAGACCGGTCACCTCGTGATGTCGACTTTGCACACCGTGGACGCGACCGAGACCGTCAACCGCATCGTCTCGGTGTTTCCGCCGCATCAGCAGAAACAGATCCGCATTCAGCTGGCCGCGGTGCTCAAGGCCGTGATCTCCATACGCCTGGTGAGCACGAAGGACGGCGAGGGGCGCGTGCCCGCCGTGGAGATCATGCGGGCCACCGCTTACATCCGAGATTGCATTGAGAACAAGGAGAAGACCAAACTGATCCCGGCTGCGATCGCCAACGGCAAATCACAGTACGGGATGCAGACGTTCGACCAGTCGCTGTTCGAGCTGCTCAAGCAAGACCTGATCAGTTACGAAGAGGCCCTGAGGCAGGCCTCGAACCCCGACGACTTCAAGCTCAAGGTCGACGGCATCCAGTCGACGTCCGAAATGGTCACGGAGGCGCAGGAGCCTTCCTCTTCGTGCGATTCAGGCAAGGCCGACTGGCCGTTCGAGTTCGGTCCCGGCTAGCGAGTAGTCCCCGACCGTCGCCCCTGCTACATTGGCGGGCGGCGTGAGCGAACGAGATTCCAGTCGCGGCTCTTCGACCTCCGGCGCGGCAGTCCGACTACTGGCGCGCCGGCCGCTGAGCGAGCACCAGTTGTGTCGTCTGCTCGAGACGCAGGGGCATACGGCCGCTGCGGTCGAGAGCGCCTGCTGCCGACTGCGTCAGGCGGGCTACCTGGACGATCGGCGGTTTGCGATGGACTTCATCGTCACGCGGGCCGAGCGCCTGGGCCACGGACCTGAAAAGCTCGTGGCCGATCTGCTTCGACACGGGGTCGGGGCCGACGTGGCGGACTCGGCGATGCACCTCGCGATCGAGCGCGGCGACGTATCGCCGCGAGAATTGCTCCGGGCCCGCATCCGCCGTCGACTCGCAGGCGGGTCACAGCAGCTTCAGCCCCGGGCCTACGCACGCATGTATAATGCCTTGCGCCGCGCGGGCTTCGAAGAAGAGTCGATCGGACGAGAGTTGGAGCCGTATCGGGCGCGACGAGAGGACGGATGACCTCCCGTGAAACCCGCCGCAAGTTCCTGGAGTTCTTTGCCTCCAGGGAGCACCGTGTGGTGCCCAGCTCGCCGCTGATCCTACCCAACGATCCGACGTTGCTGTTTGCCAACGCCGGCATGAACCAATTCAAGGACGTGTTCACGGGACGCGAGCCCCGGGACTATCCCCGCGTCGCGTCAGTGCAGAAGTGCTTACGGGTGTCCGGCAAGCACAACGATCTGGAGACGGTCGGTCGTACGCCGCGGCACCACACCTTCTTCGAGATGCTCGGGAACTTCTCCTTCGGCGATTACTTCAAGCGCGAGGCCATCGCACTGGCCTGGGAGCTCATGACCGACGTCTTCGGGCTGCCCCGCGAGCGAGTGTGGGTCACCGTGTTCGGTGGTAGCCCGCGATTCGAAGCGGACGAGGAGGCGTTCACCGTCTGGCGCGACGAGATCGGGGTCGCTGCGGATCGCATCCTGCGTCTGGGGGAGACGGACAACTTCTGGCGCATGGGCGACAGCGGTCCGTGCGGTCCGTGCACCGAGTTGCACTTCGATCTCGGCGAGGACCTGACCTCCGCGGACCCCTCGACCCCCGAAACGGACAGCCGCCGGTTCATCGAGCTCTGGAACCTGGTGTTCATGCAGTTCGATCAACGCGACCCGGACACCGTCGTGCCGCTTCCGACCCGCAGCGTGGATACGGGCATGGGTCTGGAACGCATCGTTGCGGTGCTGCAGGACAAGCGGAGCAATTTCGAGACCGACGCGTTCCAGCCGCTGGTCCGTCTGATGGCCGAGCGCTCCGGCAAGCGCTGGGGCGAGTCGGAGGAAACCGACGTTTCGCTGCGCGTGATCGCGGACCATGCGCGGGCCTTCTGCTTTCTCGTCGCGGACGGTGTCGTGCCGGCCAACGACAAGCGTGGCTACGTACTGCGACGACTGCTGCGCCGTGCGATTCGGCATGGCCGCAAGCTGGGAATCACGGAGCCGTTCCTGCACGACATCACACCGCTGGTGGTCGAGCAACTCGGCGAGGAGTACCCCGAGCTGCATTCGGCCGCTGACGCAATCCTGGAGGTGGGCCGCCGAGAGGAACAGCGCTTCGCGGAGACGCTGTCCACGGGACTGGCGTTGCTCGAGAGCTCGCTGGCGAAACTGAAAGCCACCCGGGGCCGGACGATTCTACCGGGCAAGGACGTCTTCCGGCTCTACGATACCTACGGATTCCCGCTCGACCTGGCCCGCGACATCGCGGCGGAACGCGGGATCGAGCTGGACGAGCGCGGCTTCGAGAGCGAGATGGCGCGGCAGCGGGCCCAGGCTCGCGCGTCATGGAAGGGCGACAGAAAAGAGCAGATCGCCGAGAGCTACTCGGAGCTGGCCCGGCAGTGCAGCACGCGCTTCGAGGGCTATGCGGCGACGAGCCTGGACGGCGTGGAGATTCTGTCGCTGCTCGACGAGCGCGGCCAGCCGGTGGAACAACTCGTGGAGGGCCAGGGGGGGCAGATCGTTCTGGCGGCGACGCCGTTCTACGCGGAGGCCGGAGGCCAGGTCGCGGACACGGGACAGCTCATCGGTTCGGCGGGCTGCGCCGCAGTGCGTGACGTCCAGCGGCCGGCGGCCCAGCTGTTGATCCACCACGCGAGAGTCGAGACGGGACGCCTGGCCGTCGGCGACGAGGTTTGCGCCGCGGTGGACGGAGCGCGCCGCAATGCCATCCGACGCAATCACACGGCGACTCACCTGCTGCACGCCGCACTGCGCGAGGTCGTCGGGACCCACGTGAAGCAGGCCGGATCCCTCGTGGCTCCGGACCGGCTGCGTTTTGATTTTTCCCATTTCTCCGGTCTTGCCCCGCGTGCGCTGGCCGACATCGAATCGCTCGTGAACGACAAGGTGCTCGCCGACATCCCCGTGCGGACCGAGCAGACGGATCTGGACACCGCGGTGCGCAGCGGGGCCATGGCGCTGTTCGGAGAGAAGTATGCGGATCGCGTTCGCGTGGTGAGCATCGGTGATTTCTCACGGGAGCTGTGTGGCGGCACGCATTGCGATCGCACGGGCGAGGTCGGACTGATCAAGCTGATTCAGGAGCGCGGCATCGCATCCGGAACGCGGCGCGTGGAAGCCGTGAGCGGTGGGGGCGCCCTGCAACGTTTTCGAAAAGAGCACGCCATCCTGCGGGCGTTGGAGGAACGGCTCTCGGTGCCCAGCGAGCGCTTGCTGGCCGAGGTGGAGCGCAGGCTAGATGAGCTCCGGACGGTCCAGCGGGAGCTGCGAGCGGACCGCTTCTCGCTCATCCGGCGCGAGCTGATGCAGCGAGCGGAGAACGCTCCGCAGGCCGGCGGCGTGCGGGTGCTGGTCGAGCGGGTCGACGGCATCGGAGGCCGGGAGCTGCGTGAGCTTGCAGACAGTCTGCGCCAGAGACTAGGTTCTGGCGTGGTGGTCCTCGGGCGCGCAAGTGGCGAGAAAGCGTCCCTGCTGGTAGCCGTGACTCCCGACTTGACCGACCGCCTGCCGGCAGGGGAGCTGGTGCGTGGCCTGGGTCGAGTGATCGGCGGAGGCGGCGGCGGACGGCCGGATATGGCCGAGGCCGGGGGCAAGAACGTCTCGCGCCTGGACGAGGCTCTGCAGTCGGCCATCCCGGCCGTGGAGCAGCGCATGGAGGCGACGGGTTGACGAATCGGGCACCAGCGCTGGTCGTGGCGCTCCTGGCCTGCTGCCTGGGCAGCTCGCGGGGCGGGGAGCCGATGCTGTACGTGATCGAGGGCGATCGGCTGATCTTCACCAACATCCCGAGTCGCGCGAACGCGCGGCCCGTTCCGGGATTGTCGGGTGAGACAGGCGCGAGGGCGGCGGCCCCCCGGCTGCCCCCGACCATTTTCGACGCGTATATCGAGCGCGTGGCTCGCGAGAACGGGCTGTCTCCCGACCTGATCAAAGCGGTGGCACTGGTGGAGTCCGGACTCGATCCGCAGGCGGTCTCGCCGAAGGGTGCGCAGGGACTGATGCAGCTCATGCCGGAGACCGCACGCCGGTACGGTGTGACCGATGCGTTCAATCCGCTTGACAACCTCGCGGCCGGGGCCCAGTACCTACGGGGCTTGCTCGACGAATTCGACGGCGACCTGAAGCTGGCACTCGCGGCGTACAATGCGGGGCCCGGAGCGGTGCGCCGCCACGGCGGTGTTCCGGCCTACACCGAAACCCTGAACTACGTTCGCAAGGTGCACGAGAAGCTGGGCCGACGGGTTCCCCGGATGGAGCCGGCGAGCCAGAGCTCCAGACCGATCGAGTACCGGGTGCTGAGTGACGGCTCCGTGCTGTTCAGCAACCAGCCGGGGACGCCGGAGTGAGTTCCGGGCGATCGGAAAAAATACAAATTCCAGAAGAGTCGACGAGATGCGCCAGGTTCCGGAAAATGGGCAAAGCGGGCACATCGCCTATTTCTTGCGGACACAATATCCGCAAAACTTGTCGCCAGCCGTTGACGACATGGTATGGGTGCCGGTAAGAAGGGGGGAGGAGTTCACTTGTCGCAGGGGGCCGAATGAGCCATTCAGGCATGCAACGAGTGGGTCGACGGAAGACGGAGACGGAATCGACCGTCGAGCCCGCCATGGCAGCGGGAGCTGCTCGCCTCGGGTCTTACTTGAGAAAGCTGCGGCAGGGCTACGGCTACACGCTCCGCAAGGTCGAGGAGCATGCGGTGTCTCTCGGCGAAGCGATCGACAACTCACAGCTGAGTCGATTCGAGAAGGGCAAGGCCGTACCGTCGTTCGAGAAGCTCCGGGCCCTCGCCCGAGTTTTCAACGTGCCAGTTCAGAACTTCTCGGACGTGCTGGATCTCGAGGAGTACCAGCAGCTCAAGCCGGAATCGAGCAACTATGCCGCACTGCTGAAGGCGGGTTCCGAGTTGATGAGCAAGGGCGAAGCGGGGCGCGCATATGTGACCTACGAGCGCGCCCTGGAAATTGCCGAATCGATCGACGGTACGGGCTCGCGCGAGATGGCCGCGGAGGCACGCTGGCGCACCGCCTGCGCGCTGAAAGCACTCGGCAAGCTCTACATGAGCGAGCACGAATTGCGCGAGATTCTGAAAGACCGGCAGCATCTGGCGCCCAAGACACAGTTGCGCACCTTGCTTCAGCTGGGCTATCTGTATCGGGAGCTCGGAGACCTCTACCTGGCATCCGTTCTGGTCCGCGAGTGCCTGGAGTTGGCTCGCGAGCAGGGCGATCTGGCGACCCAGGCGGGCGTGCTCAACTCGCTCGGCAACATCCTACACGACGAACAGCGGCAGGCAGATGCCGGCGAGAGTTACCACGAGGCACTGGCCATTCTGGAAAAGCTGGAAGGCTACAGCGAGATGAAGGCGACCGTGATGACCAATCTGGGCGGCTGCCTGGTGGCCACGGGTCGTTTCGAGCAGGGGCTGGAGATGCTGCGCGAGGCTCGCGGCCGGGCCCAGCAGACCGGATTCCTGCGCGTGGCGGCGCTGGCGCTGACGCACATGGCCGAGGCCTGGATCCAACAGCGAGATCATACGCAAGCGCGGCAGTTTCTGGTGGAATCCGACGCACTCGCCTCGCGTGCGGACGGCTGCCTGCACATCCAGTTCCTCAACGCCTACCACCGCTGGGCCATCGTGCGGGAAGAGGACAATCGTACAGGTGAAAAGATCGCGTTCGGGCGACTGCGCCACCTGCGCTCTCTGATTCAGAGACGCTTTCCGGAGGTGGACGCATTCGACCGACACGTGGAGAGGATTCGGAGGTGATGATCATGCGATGTAACTGGCTGGTCGCGGCGCTTTGCTTACTGGCACTGGTGGTGTCGGTATCAGCGAGTGCGGAGGTTCGTGTGATCACGGATCGGCGCGGAGCGTACGAATCGACACGGGTACTGGTCGACGACAGGGGCGCCGGCGTGTGGAGCGCGGCGCGTACTCGCATCGCGGACACCAGGAGCGTACTCAACATCCGAGGGGATCAAAACGGAGACTTCTTCCCCACGATCAGAGAGAGCACCGTCGAACCGCACCACCCCTGGGTCGTGTGGAGTCGGCTGAACCAGACGGAGTACGATCTCGCCTGGTCGCGCTGGAACGGCGCTCGGTGGGAGCCGATCCTCTGGGTCCAACCGGCGAACAGCCCGCCGGGTGACGACCTCGACTCCGACCTGGGCTTCGATGACGTCGGTCAGCCCTACGTCGCCTGGTGGCGCGATGAAGGCGGAGTGGGTCGGGTCTACCTGAGCAAGTATCTGGGAACGACGTGGATGGAAGCCTATCCGGTTTCGGGTTCGGACGTGGACGGGCGCTACCCCGGCATCGAAGTGCTGGAGGGTGGAACCCTGATCATCGTAACGTATGACACGCCCGATGGGCCGGTCGAGCAGGCCGTGAATTTCGATCTGCCCGAGACCATCACCGAGGACATCAATCCGCTGGATTACGTGGAAAACGTCGGCAACGCGGTTCCGACCAACTAGACTCCCGCCGATTCCTCATCGATCGGATTGCCTGCCTGTGCGGGGCGTGGTAGTGTGCCGCCTGGCCGGTGGCCGTCCGGATGTATCTAAACCTTCCGAACACGCTTACGATTCTACGGATCTTCCTCGTCCCCCTGTTGGTGGTGGTGCTCCTGACCCCTCCATGGGCGACGGTCTGGGTCAAGCTGCAGGTTCAGGAGAGCGCTGCGCTCCACTGGTTGGCCGACCTCGTGGCCTGGTTCTCCGACTGGCGCGAGGTAGTGGCCGTCGGGATCTTTCTCGTTGCGGCGTCGACGGACTGGCTCGACGGGTACCTGGCACGCAGACGCGGCGAGGTCACGACGCTCGGCAAGTTGCTCGATCCGATCGCCGACAAGCTCCTGACCGTCTCGGCCTTCATCTCGCTCGTCGAGCTGCGGCTGGCCCCGGCCTGGATGATCGTGGTCATCGTCGGCCGCGAGTTTGTGGTCAGTGGACTGCGCAGCATCGCGGCGACTCGCGGCGTGGTGATCTCCGCTTCCGGCTGGGGCAAGATCAAGACCGTCAGTCAGGTGATCGCGATCACGTTGCTCATTCTGAGCAACACGCTCGAACGCTGGGTGCGCTACGGGAACCTCGGCAAGGCGGCACTGTGGGTCGTGATGGTCCTCGCGATCTTCTCGATGTTGCAGTATTTCGTTAACTTCGCGAGGCGCGTGGGCCTGGGGGAGGAGCGGTGAGACATCCCCTACTGACCCACCTGCGAGGCAAGCTGATCCGGGGCCTGTTCCTCGTGCTGCCGCTGTTGATCACGGTCTGGCTTCTCGGATTGCTGTTCGACATCGTCAACCGAAACGTCACTCCGTGGGTCCGTCGACTCGTGCTGCGGCTCGGCACCGATGAGTTGGAGGGTCTGCTCGCGCGATTCGGGATCCCCGTCATGAGCCTGTTTCTGACGGTGCTGCTGATCTACCTGATCGGGCTGTTCGCCGGCAACCTCGGGGGGCGGAGGCTCGGGCGGGCCTTCGAGTCGGTGATCCTGCGGATTCCGGCCGTCAACTGGATCTACGGCTCGGCGCGCCAGTTGCTGGACGCCTTCGGCGGCGGCGGGCGACGGACGTTCTCGAAGGTGGTGATGCTCGAGTATCCGCGCACCGGGCTGTGGACCGTTGGATTCCTGACCACCGACGTGGAGCACCGGCTTCCCTTGCCCGACAGTTCCGGAACCGCGATCAGCGTCCCGGTGTTCCTTCCGACGACACCGAACCCGACGTCCGGATGGATGGTGCTCGTTCCCACGAGGGATCTGCGCGTGCTGGACATGACGGTCGAGGAGGGACTCAAGCTGGTGGTATCCGGCGGGATCGTCGGGCCGCCCGACCTGGGCCCGCTGGTCCGGCGATGGGATGCGGATTGACAGCCGAGCCGTCGGTTTTCTATCGAACGGTGCGCGGCCTGTTCCGCCTTCTCGCGGTTCCGCTCTTCCGTTTTCGAGTGGAGGGGGTCGAGAGCTTGCCCGCGGAAGGGCCGGGCGTGGTGGTCGCTGCCCACCGATCCTGGCTCGACCCGGCCTGTGTCGGCGGGGCCTGTCCGCGCCCGGTCCGGTTTCTGATCATGGATACCGTCTATCGCCGGATCTGGGCCCGATGGTTCTACGAGCGCATGTCCGGCATCCCGGTCCGGGTGGGCGGGGGCGTCGAGACCCTGCTGGGCTTGCGCGGCGCGCTGCGCGCGTTGCGGGCGGGAGAGTTGGTCGGGGTCTTTCCCGAGGGACGCGTCATGCCGGAGGGCCCGCTGCAGCCGCTTCACGCGGGAGCGGCCCTGCTCTCGGTGCGCGGCCGGGCTCCCGTCATTCCGATCTTCATCCGCGGATCTGCGAAGGCCTGGCCGCGCGGCCGGCGGTATCCCTGGCCGGCTCCGGTCAGCGTGCACGTGGGTCGGCCCATCCCGCCGCCGAGCGAGCCGGGGCGCGACGCGGTCGACCGTTTGCTGGTGCGCATCGAGGCCGCTCTCAACGCTCTTTCAACGAGTGTGGAGGAGCGGTGAACGCGGAGCTCGTCACCGTCGGCAGCGAACTGCTCCGGTTCGGCAAGCGCGACGGGAACTCGGAGTGGTTGGCCCGGCAACTTCAACGAGTCGGGGTCGAGGTCACCGCCCGGACCGCCGTGGACGACGACCTCGAGCGCATCGCGTCCGTCGTGTCCGCCGCCTTTCGGCGTGCCGACGTCGTGTTGATCACCGGAGGCCTGGGTCCGACCGACGACGACCGGACCCGTGAAGCGCTGGGACGTGCGTTGCATCTGCCGCTCGTGCTCGACGAGTCCCGGGTCGAACAATTGCGCAGGTTGTACGAGCAGTACGGTCGACCTCTCGGAGCGGCGGAGACCAAACAGGCCCAGCGCCCGCGGGGTTCGAGCTGGATCGACAATCCACTGGGATCGGCCGCCGGCGTGCTCGTCGAGCACGAGGGGCGCATCCTGGTGGCCCTTCCGGGCGTGCCGGCGGAGATGCGGGCCATGTTCAGCGCCACGGTGCTGCCGCTGTTGGAACGTGCCGGGCTGCAGCCGCTGCGCGCGCTCACACTGAAGATCGCCGGTCACACCGAGAGCTCGCTCGACCGTCGACTGCGCGACCTGTACGCGATCAGCGGTCTCGACGTGACCGTTCTGGGGGGAGTCGAGGGGCTGGAATTATACGTCCGCGCGCGCAGTGTTCGGGGTCGCAACGACGAGGCCGAGAAGGCCCTGGCGGAGTTCGAGCGGCAGACGAGGGAACGGCTGGGTGCCGACGTCCTGGGTACCGGCGAGGAGGGACTGGCGGCTGTCGTGGGTGCGCTGTTACGGGAGCGCGGACAGACCCTGGCCACGGCGGAGTCCTGCACGGCAGGGTTGCTCGGTGCCGCACTGACGGATGTTCCGGAGTCGTCGAAGTGGTACCGCGGGGGAGTGATCGTATACGCGGACGAGCTCAAACCATTGCTGGCGGGCGTGCGGGCGGAGACGTTGGCCGATCACGGTGCCGTCAGCGAAGCGGTGGCCCGCGAGTTGGCCGAAGGCGTGCGCCGGCGCTGCGGAGCGGACATGGCGCTGGCCCTGACCGGGATTGCGGGGCCGGGCGGCGGGACCGCGGAAAAGCCGGTGGGTCTGGTGCACGTGGCGCTGCAGGACGATCTGTCCAGCTTGCACCGGCGCCTCCGTTTTATCGGTGACCGCGACACCGTGCGCCGGCGGGCGGTCACAGCGGCGATGGACCTCGTGCGCCGGCGGTTGCTGGAACGTGGATGAGGTTGTTTCTGGCCGCCGGGCTGCCGGACGAGCTGCTCGGCCAGGTGGATGAAGTTCGAAGCAGCCTGGCCGGGAGGCTCGACGGATGGCGCTGGGTGCGGCCGGCGGGCGTCCACCTGACGTTGTGTTTTCTGGGTGAGGTCGCGCCGGAATCCGACCGCAGGGCCCGTGGAACCTGGTGCCGCGTGGCCGGCGCCGCGCGGCCGTTTCGGATTCGGCTGGGCCGAGTCGGTCATTTTCCGGTGGGGGGCCGACCCCGCGTGCTCTGGCTCGGGGTCGAGGAAACGGACCCCGGTGATGCCCTGGCCGCTCTCGCAGCGGAGGTCGGGCACGCCGCCCGGGCCCTGGGCTGGGATGCGACATCACGACCGTTTCATCCCCACCTGACGCTGGCCCGCGGAGGGCGCGGAGGCCGCCCGGACAGGCCGCACGTCGTTGCGCGGCCCGCCGGGAACGAGTTCCGGGTGCGGGAGCTGGTGCTGTACTGCAGCCGCCTGGAGCCCGGCGGGGCGCGCTACACTGCACTCGAGTCTTTCCCGTTGGGCCACCCGGCGGGCGGAACGTAGTGCCGACCGAGCGCGGAACCGTGCAGGAGGACTGAAGTGGCCGGGTCACAAGTCGCAGTCGTGGGCGGGGGCGCGTGGGGTACCGCGCTCTCCGTGCATCTCGGCCGTGCGGGCTCCCCGGTGCACCTGTGGATGCGCGGAGCGGACCTCGTGAGCCGGATGCTCGA
>Ga0114949_10002002_pt1 | contig 12561 bp, 11 predicted proteins | sample N074metaG_FD_83505 | JGI IMG/M metagenome (GOLD analysis project Ga0114949, IMG submission 83505) | Deep subsurface microbial communities from Kermadec Trench to uncover new lineages of life (NeLLi) - N074 metaG | ecosystem: Environmental > Aquatic > Marine > Ocean trench > Sediment | place... | reverse complement strand
GTGCGAGCTGTAGTATTCGCCCTGAAATTCAACGGAGCTTTCACCCCAGTAAGCGCGTATGAGATCGATCGCCTCGTCCATCCGCCGGCCGCGATTGCTGAAAGATTCTTCCAATGCGTCGTATTCGGCTTGCTGCCAGCCAACACCGACCCCCAGCCGCACCCGGCCCCCGGAGAGCGTATCCAGGGTGCTGATCTGCTTGGCCACGAGTACTGGCTGGCGCTGCGGCAGCACGAGTACTTCGGTGCCGAGGCCGATTCTACTGGTGACCGCAGCCACATACGACAGCATGACGATGGCCTCCATGATGGGCATCTGCGGGGGATAGATCGGTGCTGCGCGATCCTCGGTGGGATAACCCATCACCACGTGGTCGAACATGTCCAACTGGTCGTAGCCGATGTCTTCGATTGCTTTGGCAAGCCGCATCACACCCTGCGGTCCCTCGCGATAGGCCACGCTCGGAAACTCAACACTCAACTTCATAACCCGTCCATCCCTTATCCTTCTATTTCTCTGTATCAATGAGTTCGTCATCTGCGGCGCTAACATAACTGCTCTGGCAGTTCAGGTAAAAAGTCTTTAGCCTGCGCGCTTCGCAAGCGACCACCATTGAGTATGTCCGCCGTCCAACCGATCCGCCCTGCCGCCACCGTGATTATCGTTCGCGAAGCGGCGGTCAGTTTCGAGATTTTCATGCTACGCCGCACCAGCAAGGCATCCTTTGCCAGCGGCATGTACGTTTTTCCCGGTGGTCGGGTGGACGGTGATGATCATCTGCACAAGTACGATGCGCACCGAACCGGTCCCTCCGAGGCACAACGGGCACAGCAGTCAGCACTGGGCATGGAATGGCGCGGCTACTGGGTCGCCGGCATTCGTGAGTGCTTTGAAGAAGCGGGCTTGCTGCTGGCCTACACGGGTGAGGGCGATCTGCTGAGCTTTAACCAAGCAAACCGTGACCGCTTCGAGAAATATCGCCAGCCGTTGCACGCAGGCGACACGAACATGATCGAGATCTGTGAACAAGAAGGCTTGAGCCTCGCGGTAGATCGCATTCATTTCGTGAACCGGTTTGTGACACCCCTGGGCAGGCCGAGGCGGTTTGATACGCGATTCTTTCTGGCGGAAGCGCCGCCCGGACAGACCGGCTGGCACGACGACAAAGAGACCGTGCACAGTATCTGGATTTCGCCGCAGGAGGCTCTGGCACGAAACGCAGCGAAGGATTTCGATCTGATGAACGTCACGCGAATTCAGCTGGAGATGCTCGCTCGCCGCGAATCCAAAGCTGCGGTCGTGAACTGGGCTGAGACCAAGGATGCTTTCCCGGTGCACCGTCCGGTCCTACCCGTCGATCTTTAAAGTCGCACCAGCAGGCCACGACCTTTGTCACCTCTTTTTCCGATAACGAGAAGCGTCAATTGTTTGATTTTTGAGGCTGTTACAAACGGCGCGTTTTCTTCATGATAGCGGTCGGACCGGCAATCGACTAAGACATTTGGATCCAATCAGATATACCTCGGAGCTGAAACGTGAAGGTATGCTTTCGGTGCCGCTCAAGCTCGCACAGGGGTTGGGCGCGCTGCCGGACGCGTTCAAAGACTACGCATTCAAGACTTTTCTGCTGCTGTACTACGATCGCGTGCTTGGCATGCCTGCTTCGTGGGCTGCGGCGGCGTTGTTTGTCGCGCTGGTGGTCGACGCGGTATCCGACCCGCTGGTGGGTTCGTTGTCGGACAACTTCCGGTCGAAACTTGGCCGCAGGCATCCCTTCATGTTTGCTGCGGCACTGCCTTTGGGACTTGGTATCTTTCTGCTGTTTTCGCCACCAGGCAGCCTCGATGAGGTCGGCCTCTTCTTCTGGTTGCTGACCTTCACCATCTCGACCCGGGTCGCAATGACGTTCTTCTACGTGCCCTGGAGCGCGCTCTTTGCCGAATTCAGCGATGACTATGTCGAGCGCAGCGTGCTCGCTTCCTATCGCATGCTGGTGGTTTTTATCGGACTGCTGATATTCGTCTTCAGCATCTATTCACTGATCTTCGCGAGCAATGAAGCGTATCCGGAAGGGCAGCTCAATCCTGATGCTTATCCGAACTTCGCGATGGTGCTGGGGATCTGCATCGCACTTCCGGCATTTTTGACGACGTGGTTCACCCGCAAAGAAGTGCCTTATCTGCTGCAGCCGGTGGAGCCCAGTCGATTTTCGGTTGCCCAGACCGTAAGCGAGGTTCGCCTGGCATTGAGCAACCGAAATTTTCGTGTCCTTTTTCTCTGTGTGCTGGTCACGTTCATTCTTGGCGGAACCAATGGCGCGTTTGAGATCTACATGCGCACCTATTTCTGGGGCCTGGCAAGCGAAGACTTACGCTGGTTTGCACTGTCTGCCATAGGCGCGATCGCCGTGCTTGTATTGATTCCACCGTTACAGAAACGCTTTGACAAAAAGAACCTGCTGGTCGGCGGGCTGTTCCTGCTGCTGTTCGATGGCACGGTTTTAGTCTGCCTGCGCTTTGCCGATGTGTTGCCGGACAATGGTGATCCGCGACTGCTGTGGCTGCTGGTGGGTAATGGCATTCTAAGGGGCGCGCTTTATGGCGTGCTGCTCGTGATGTTCATCTCGATGCTCGCAGACCTGCTCGACAAGCAGGAGTTGGATACGGGTCGCCGCCAGGAAGGTATATTCATGGCGTCGATTTCGTTTTCCGCCAAAGCGACAAGCGGGTTCGGGTTACTGCTCGCTGGCGTATTACTCGAATACGTGATCCGGTTTCCGCAGGGTGGCGCGGGAGTCTCGCCGGCCGATCTCGATGCGCAGACCGTCTTTCGCCTCGGGCTGATGGACGGCATCGTGATTCCGCTCTTCTACATCATTCCCTTTACCTTTCTCGCCCGCGGATATGACCTCACCCGCGACGATCACGAGCAGATTCAACGGAAATTAGCTCTGGTGCGCGACAGCAGGCAGAAAGCTCAGTCTGGCGGCGCCACCTAGGTTATGCATAATCCCCGTATACCCTAGCAACCGGGGAAGACCGTGTCAGACATTGAAAACGCATACGAGACTCTGTCAGCGCGCATTGGCGAACAACGCGAGCCGTCGCAGTGGTTTGAAGTTACCCAGGATCGCATCAATGATTTTGCCGATGTGACCATGGATCATCAGTGGATTCACATTGATGAAGACAAGGCGAAGGCAGGTCCTTTCGGGACAACCATTGCCCATGGCCAGCTGACGCTGTCGATCATGAGCCACCTGCCCCGCGAAGAGAGCGTCGGACTGCCGCAGTTGCCGGGTCAGAAGCTCACGATCAACTACGGTTTCGATCGCATTCGTTTCCCGACGCCGGTACCCGTCGGCTCGATGATCCGCACGACAAGCACCTTGAAGCGTGTGGAAATAAAGGGTGAGATGATCGAAACCATGAACGAAGTGGTGCTCGAAGTTCAGGGGTCTGAAAAACCCGCAGTGGTCGCTGAAAGTCTTGCGAGGTTGGTTTTCTGATGGATGTAGTTTCGCTGTTCGACCTCACCGGCAAGGTAGCGGTACTCACCGGCGCATCCAAAGGCATAGGCAAAGCTCTGGCTGAAGGACTTGCGCTTGCCGGTGCGAAAGTAGTGGTATCCAGCCGTAAGATAGACGGCTGCCAGGCGACGGTTGCTGGGATAAACGAACTGTGCGGCGAGGATCGCGCAATCGCGATTGCCTGCAACGTCGGCTACAAAGATCAACTGCAGCATCTTGTGGACGAGACTCACAACCAACTCGGCAGTATCGACATTCTGGTCGGCAATGCCGGGGTGAATCCGTTTTTTGGTCCTTCGGCAGAAATTCCGGACGAAGCATTCGACAAGACCATGAACAGCAACGTGAAGTCCAATCACTGGCTGTGTCACATGGTCCTGCCAGACATGGTTGAGAAACGCAATGGCACAATCATCATCACATCCTCCAACGGCGCCTTTCTGCCGTCGACTCACCTGGGTGCCTACGCAATTTCCAAAGCAGCGGATCTGGCGCTCGTACGTAATCTGGCGGCTGAATATGGCTCCTACAACATTCGCGTGAACGCGCTGTGTCCAGGGCTGTTCAAAACCGATTTTGCCGCGGCACTCTGGCAGGATGCGCAGGGTAACGAAATACCGGCCGACGGCGTAACACTCCGGCGCTTCGGTGATCCTGAGGAACTTCGGGGGGTGGCGGTGTTCCTTGCTTGCCGCGCTGCGAGTTACATGACCGGCCAGGCTCTCATCATCGATGGCGGTCACGTGATGGTGCGTTAACGGTGAACCAATGATGGACATCCGACCCTACGACCAGGCACGGGATCTCAGAAATGCCGAGAGAATCTGGCATGAAATCGGCTGGGTGGAAACTCCGCAGCAGGCAAGCCACCTCAAGGATTTTCTCAGTGCCGGCAGTTGTCTGACGGGGTGCCTGCGCGGTGGCGTGGAGTGTCTGGTGCACACGGTGCCGGGTTCCATCCGGTATCTCGAGGAGGAACTGAAGCTGTGCGTAGTCACCGCGGTCACGACCAGTCGAATTGCCCGCAGGCAGGGATTTGCGCAGAAAATTACCGCGTTGCAACTGGCCGAAGCTGCACTCGATGGCGCCGAAGTGGCGGCACTCGGCATATTCGATCAGGGTTTTTACGACAAGGTTGGCTTCGGTACCGGCAGCTACGAACACACCTTCAAATTCGATCCCGCGACCCTGCTGGTCGATCGCGAATTTGGCGTGCCTACACGCCTGGACAAAGGTGACTGGAAAGACATGCACGCGGCGATGACCTCGCGCCTGCGCGGCCACGGTGGCTGTAACCTGGATCCACCGATTCTCATGAAAGCCGAAGCCGGATTTGCTGAAAACGGTTTCGGGCTTGGTTACTACAGCGGGGAATCGCTGACGCATTTCTTCTGGTGTGATGCGAAAGGTGAGCATGGCCCTTATGTCATTGCCATGATCGCGTACCGGAATAAGGATCAGCTTCTGGAGCTGCTGGCTTTGATAAAATCGTTTGCAGATCAGGTGTCTTCGGTGGAGATGAACGAACCACAGCATCTGCAGCTGCAGTCCCTCCTGCGCGAGCCGTTTCGCACCCGCCGTAATACCAGGAACTCCGAACATGCCAACCGTCATCACTCGGCTGCCTGGTGGCAGATTCGAATCCTCAATCTGGCTGGATGCCTTGCACGCCATCACTGGCACGGAGATGCCTTTGCGTTCAACCTCAGGTTGAGCGATCCGATCGAGCGACACCTGCAGGATAACAACTGGCAGGGTGTGGGCGGCGACTACGTCGTAAGAATCGGTGCAACCTCCAGCGTGGAAAAAGGTCTGCAAACCGGTTTGCCCGAGCTGACCACGAGCGTGAACGCATTTTCCCGACTCTTTTTCGGCGTAGTCAGCGCAAGCGGCTTAGGTTACACAGATCACTTTGAGGTCGAGGCACCACTGATGGCGCAACTGGATGCAGCCTTCTGCCTGCCCACTCCGAGAACGACATGGGACTTCTAGTCAAGCACCTGGTAGTCGATGACATTCCGGTGGAACTGCGGCGCAACAAACACCGGAAAACGCGAATGGGTTTGGCCTTTGATCCCGCGGGCACGGTGATAGTCGATGCGCCGATGGATACCTCGGACAGCGAGGTTCGCGCAGTCGTCCGCGAACATGCCCGCTGGCTGCGCCATCGGCTGGCGAAAGTCCGCTCCGAGGCGGCATGCGTGGCGCTGCCGCGACACGAAAGCGGCGAACTTGTGCAGTATCTCGGCAACGCCTTTGAGCTTCTCGTGAGCGCCGGTGACCCGTCGGTCGCACTCACACATCGTGAACCGCAATTGAACCTCTTCGAGAGCGTGCAGGGCATTCGTGGCAGATTGACGATCACGCATCCCGAGCCGACTGCGGAAAACGTTCGTGGTCTCCTCAACGGCTGGTACACACGGATGGCGCACGAAATCCTGGGTGAGCGTCTGGCGTACTGGCGCCACCTGCCCTGGCTCGACGGGGCAAGTCCGCCGTGGCGCATCCGTTTCATGCGCAGTCAATGGGGCAGTTGCAGCGCAGCCGGTAAGATCGCGCTGAATACCCATCTGATCAAGACGCCGCGCAGGCTGATCGACTACGTCGTGCTGCATGAACTGTGTCATCTGCGGCACCACAATCATGGCAGGCGATTTTATGGACTGTTGACCAAGTACATGTCCGACTGGTCCGCTCGCAGCACAGAGCTCGATCGTTTTCTGCCAGTCCTGCTGCACGAATGACCAGCACCGACTCGAAAGCCAACACGCCATCATTGAGCGACCTTGGCTGGTCGGATTTCTTCCAGCAGCAGGTGAGCCTCGAAGAGCTCGAAACCTATCGCCCGGGGCGGGTGTTCGCGGTGCAACGCACCGGTTTGACGGTGCAGCTCGAAGGCGCGGAGCTCGCAATGCCGCTGGGTGGGCGCTGGTTTCAGTTGCCGGTCGAAGAACGGCCGACAATCGGTGACTGGCTGCTTGTCGATACAGCGAAACAAAGCATTCACCGACTGCTAGAGCGTAAGAGCCTGCTGAAGCGGATGAGCGTAGCGCGACCCGGCGATCTGCAACTCATCGCTGCAAACGTCGACACGATGTTCCTCGTGAGTTCCTGCAACGAAGAATTCAATCTCTCCCGCATGGAGCGGTATCTGACGCTGGCACTGGATGCCGGAGTGCAGGGCGTGGTGGTGCTTACGAAAGCGGACCTGACGGACGACGCCGATTCGTTCGTGGTACAAGCCCGGACGCTGCGCAGCGATCTTGTGATCGAGCTGGTTAACGCGCTGGACAACGATTCGCTGGACGGACTGCGTGCCTGGTGTCAGCCAGGCCACACAATCTCGTTGCTCGGATCCTCCGGGGTGGGTAAATCCACGTTGATCAACTCGCTGGCCGGAGATCTCGTGCAATTGACGGCTGGTATTCGCAACGACGATTCGAAGGGGCGCCACACGACGAGCCACCGTTCATTGCATCTCATCGAAGGCGGCGGATTGCTGCTCGACTCTCCCGGCATGCGCGAACTCGCCATCGCCGACGCCGAAAGCGGCGTGCTGAGCATGTTTGACGACATTGAAGCCCTTGTGCGCGAGTGCAAATTTGCCGACTGCGCGCATGAATCCGAACCCGGCTGCCGCATCAAGGCCGCGCTGGAAGATGGATCGCTCGACGAACGTCGACTGGAGAACTACCTCAAGCTTAAGCGCGAAGAGATTTACAACACCGAAACGGTTGCGCAACGGCATGTCCGCAATCGCCAGTTTTCCAAGCGAGTCAAACAGGTCGTGCAATCCTCGCATAAACATCGAGATTGACTCGCCGGAAGCGTTGAGTTCGGGCAAACTGCGCCTCCTGATTATTCGATTCAACGCGTAGTTGTGTAAGTAGCTGCGCAAAAGGATGCATTCTTGGCCAACTTGATCGCCCCCGACGTGCGCCGGCAGCCGGTATCGGTAACGCGGAAGATGTCCGCGTCGCTGCCCGGTCTGCGCAAGCTCGCGCAGGACAAAGGCTTGAAAATTCACCACCTCGGTGCGGGTTATCCGCACCCAGAAGTGTCGGATCCGCGGGAGTTTCTCGAAGCGCAGAGCGCCTATCTCGAGCAGATGACGGCCAACGAGGGCTTGAATGATCCGCTGGCATTGCCCGAGCACACGCGCGAGGAGTTCGCCTACGGTGACACGCTTGGTCCGATGCGCACACGGCAGATTTTCTCGCGAGTCTATGGCAGCGACTGGCAGATCCAGATGAAACCGGAACTGCTCGTGCCAACTGTCGGGGCGACGGGTGGCATCAGTCTTATCTGCTCCATCTTCGAACATTCAGGCACGCCTTTGGCCTACATCACCGATGCGCCGACCTACGCGGGGTTCATGGCCCGTGCGGGTCTGTGTCAGCACGCGGCGATCTACAGTGTGGAAATGGATGATGAAGGGCCGCGCCCGGAGGTGTTCAAAAACCAGATTCGTGCCGCGCGAGAAGCCGGCCGGTTTGTGCCGTTCTATTACACGATTCCCGATGGTCATAATCCCGCGGGTTTTTCCTTCAGTGCCCACCGGCGTGAAGAAATTCTGAACATCGCGCAAGATGAAGGCATCCTCATCGTAGAGGATGCACCTTATTTATATATAAACTTCGCCGAGCAGGCCGACCGGGTCATGCCGTTCCTGTCTCTGGATCCGGCGCAAACGGTGCACCTGTTCACGGGTTCGAAAATCGGCTTTCCAGGTCCGCGGGTGGCATTCCTGTATTCCGAGGCGGAGCTCGAGATCGCCGACGGCGCCACAGCCACGTTGGCGGAACTCGCTCTCGTGCAATCGAGCGCAGACATCCTGTTTCATAACCCGGCTGCATTTCGCGGATTCGAAGCGTTGCTGCACGAACGCGCTGGCGCCGATGAACCCTTTACCGAACGCGATTCACTGTGGCCGGTCGCCGAAGGCAAGCTCGAGGTGTACCGGGAAAACCGCGCCATCATGTTGCACGGGTTCGATGAGGCGCTGGGTGCGCACAAAGATCTCTTTCACTGGACGGTGCCTGCCGCCGGATTCTTTTCGGTATTCACGTTCTTAGGCGGTGGCGTGCGCACCGACGACGATTTCATTCAGGCGATGGTGGCCGATTACGGCCTGGTGGTGATTCCGATGTACGACTTCTACCCGCCGGATGCACGTCAGCGTAATCCCGATGCCGGCTTTGATCAGTTGCGGTTATCGTTCTGCTTCAGCGAGAGCACCGGGGAGCAGCGGCGCAAAGACCTCAGCGAAGCCGTCGCTGCGTTCTGCAACGCGGTCAAACAGATCGCCGGAATCTCCGGGAACTAGAGTTTCCGCCGATTTGCCGATATTACGTTGGTGTTGAAACCGAGGACGTGCATGTGCCCGAGGTAGCGTGCATGTTCGATTTTGATGCACCGGTCGACCACCACGTCCAGGCCACCTGCTTCGGCGATACGAACTCCTTCTGCGCTGATCACGCCAAACTGCAGCCACAGGGCCTTTGCGCCGATCGCCACCGCCTGTTCGGCAATCTCAGGCACCGCAGCGGCAGCGCGGAATACGTCAACGATGTCCACCGGATCCGGGATGTCGAGCAGGCTCGGATAACTCTGCTTGCCGAAGATGGAATCCTCTCGTGGATTGACCGGCACGATATCGTAGCCGTGACGTTGCAGATAAAACCCGACGAAGTTACTGGGCCGCAGTTCATTGCTCGATAACCCGACGATCGCAACGCGAGACATGGCAAGCAGGTTCTGTATGACCTGCGGATTCCGATAGTCCGTGAGATTCATCGTGCTTCAAGCCTCCCTATGTGCAAGGCCGTTTGCCGCTGCAGCCTGCAGACCCTGCGCCAGATCCCAGATGAGATCATCGGCATCTTCGATTCCGACAGACAAACGAATGGTGCCGGGTCCGATTCCGGCAGCGGTAAGTTCCTCATCGGACAGCTGTCTGTGCGTGGTGCTGGCTGGATGGATCACGAGACTTTTTGCGTCACCAACATTGGCGAGATGGGAAAACAGAGACAAAGATTCTATGAACGCAAGCGCCGCTGCACGAGCGCCGACAATATCGAAACAAAACACGGCACCGGGTCCTTTTGGTAGATATTTCTCAACCAGTGCCGAGTAGGCACTTGTTTGCAGTCCCGGGTAGCTTACGCGTTCAACCTGCTGGTGGCTGTCGAGAAACTCCGCGACAACGCGTGCGTTACTGACATGCTGCTTCATCCGCAGGGGTAGTGTCTCCAGTCCCTGTGCGATGAGGAACGCATTGAAAGGGCTCATGGCCGCGCCGAGGTCACGCAGGGTCTCGGCGCGCAGTTTCATCAGGAAGCCGAACGTGCCGAACGTTTCATGAAAGGCAAGGCCGTGGTAAGCCGGCGATGGATCGGCAATGACCGGATAGCGACCGTTCGACCAGTCGAATTCGCCACTCTCGATGACCGCGCCGCCAATGCTTGTGCCGTGGCCACCCAGGAATTTCGTGGCTGAGTAGACCACGATGTCGGCGCCCCATTCCAGCGGCCGGTTGAGATAGGGTGTGGCGAAGGTGTTGTCGACCATCAGTGGCGTTGCGTGGGCGTGTGCGATGTCGGCAACCGCTTGAATATCGAGCACGTTGCCACCCGGATTGCCGATGGTTTCTGCAAAGAGCAGTTTGGTATTTTCCCGTAGTGCGCCACGCCACGCATCAAGGTCGTCGGGATCGACGAAGTCGAGTTCAATGGAGAGTTTCCGGAAAAGGTGCTTGAGCTGGGTAATGCTGCCACCGTAAAGGGCGGCTGAGGCGACTACGTGATCGCCGGGATTGAGCATCGTAAAAAACGCTGCCGACTGAGCCGCAAGACCGCTGGCAAAAGCGACAGCTCCCACCCCGCCATCCAGATTGGCGAGGCGCTCTTCAAACGCAGCCACGGTTGGATTCATGATTCGCGAGTAGGTGTTGCCGTATTCCCGCAGGTTGAAATAGGCCGCTGCGGATTCAGTATTTTCGAACACGTAACTGGTCGTCTGAAATATCGGCAGTGCGCGCGCGCCGGTAGCAGGGTCGGGTCTGCTGCCGGCGTGCACGGACCGGGTATGAAAACCGAAGGATTTTTCCTGCGGTGTGTTCGTTGATTGTTCGCCCATGTTGGCCTCCTGCACCGATGGTGGACTGCGTGGCATTCATTGACAATGCCCCCGTGTATTATGGCAACCGGCCGTGGCTGTACAGACTCTCATTCGTAAACCACCAGGAGTGATCGTGCGCAGAAGTTACAAGCGGGCCGGCATGAGCGTGCTGGTCGTGGCGCTGGTTGCTGGTTATTGGCTGTATCAGCGCTTCGGCACCGCCTCGATCGAGCTGAGTACCACACCCACGGGAGCGGTGGTTCGTCTGGATGGTGCGCGGCTCGGTCTAACCCCGCTCGCCGTTACCGTAGATGCCGGTCGCCACCTGCTGGTGATCGAACACAGTTACTTCGCGACTTTGGAAGAATCGATATCGCTGAGTCGAGGGGACCATCTGGCGCGGCATTTCGATCTTTCGGTCAGCGAGGGCACGCTGAGTTTGTTATCCAATCCACAGGGAGCCTGGGTGGAAGTTGACGGCGAGCGGCTGCGCGAACAAACGCCGACTGTGCTGACAACTCCCGCAGGTAAAAAAATCGTCCGGATGGGGTTGCCCGAACGAATTCCGGTAGAGCAGGAGGTAATGCTTGCCAGCGGTGAGCGAGTGGAGGTGAACCTCAACCTGAACATCGATCCTCATGGCAGCCTGACGGTTGCGACCCATCCACGGGGTGCTGCGATCGAACTGCCGTTGACTGATATTGCATACGTTCCTGGCGCGCGGCTGCCGATCGGTGAACACCTGATCCGTGTCAGCCATCCCGGTTACACGACCCGGGAGATCCGCTACAAAGTGCGTTACGGAGACAATCTGACACAGATCAAGCTGGAACGGCAGTTTGCCAGGCTCATCGTGCGGGTGCAGCCTGCCGATGCAGAGATCCGGGTGAGCTATCTGCTGGAGGGCAATCACATGCTGCGCAGCGTTTATCGCGAGACTATGAATGTGCCAGTGGGACAAGTCGAAGTCAGAGCACGCGCGATTGGTCATCGTACCGCCTTCTCCGAATTTCATCTCGGCGCACGCGGCCATACTGTGCGACTGAAACTGTCACCGATGGTCGTGGTCACGGGTGAGATTTTTCGCGATCGCCTGAAAAGTGGTGGCAGTGCGCCAGAAATGATCGTAATTCCCGCCGGTACGTTCACGATGGGTGATGCAACGGGATTTGTCAGCGAACAACCGGCCCGCGAGATCAGCCTGACGCAGCCATTCGCACTGTCGGTCAATGAAGTCACGATTGCGGAGTTCGAGACATACGGCCAGGCGCAAAGAAAAGAGTTGCCTTACCGCCTGGTCGAGTCACCGAAGATCGAGCCGATACGCTATGTCAGCTGGGATCGCGCACAAGCCTATGTTGACTGGCTGAGCGAGCAGACTGGTGAGAAATACCGGTTGCCGAGCGAAGCGGAGTGGGAGTATGCGGCCCGTGCGGGAGGCAGCGGTAGTTACTTTTTCGGAGAAGACGCGCTGCGGTTGTGCGAATTTGCGAATATTGCCGATCGCAGCACGAAAGAAATTTATCGCTTGTGGGATGTTGTCGCCTGTACCGATGGTTATCGAAAAATTGCGCCGGTGGGAATGTTGGGCGCGAATCCGTTTGGCTTGCACGACATTTATGGCAATGTGTCTGAATGGGTGGCGGAATGCGGCATGCCGTCCTACGAGTCTGCGCCGACCGACGGATCGCGCGTCAAAGGCTACAACTGTGATACTCACGGTCACCGGGGTGGTTCGTGGGATTCTCAGGCTGCAGAGATGCGCTCAGCGTATCGTAACAGTGCACTTGGCGCGGGTGACGACAGGGGAATCCGGTTGCTCAGAGAGTTGTGAGTGAGTCAGACCACTGCCGGGAACTGCCTGATGCAGTCACAGCCGGCAGTGTGCGCTTTGCTCACATGTGGGCTGGAAT
>Ga0114949_10002001_pt1 | contig 12568 bp, 10 predicted proteins | sample N074metaG_FD_83505 | JGI IMG/M metagenome (GOLD analysis project Ga0114949, IMG submission 83505) | Deep subsurface microbial communities from Kermadec Trench to uncover new lineages of life (NeLLi) - N074 metaG | ecosystem: Environmental > Aquatic > Marine > Ocean trench > Sediment | place... | reverse complement strand
GGTCAACATTCAGTGGGACAACGTGGTGGATGAAGTTCTTGGCGATGACATGGGTGTCACGGGCTTAAGAATTCGCAGCACGAAAGACGAATCGCAGACAACCGATATCGATCTTGCCGGCGTGTTCATCGCGATCGGCCACAGCCCGAACACCGGCCTGTTCGACGGTCAACTCGACATGAAGAATGGCTATATCACGATCAAGTCAGGTACTTCGGGCGACGCGACCGCGACCAGTGTCGCCGGTGTGTTTGCAGCCGGAGATGTCGCGGACCAGGTCTACCGGCAGGCCGTCACGTCCGCGGGATCGGGCTGCATGGCGGCCCTCGACGCTGACAAATACCTCGAAGCGTGACGCCGCGGTGTCCTGATGACGGTCACCATAAACGACGCTATTGACGATATTGACGCCAGCGATTGGGATGCGCTGGTCGGTGATGACTACCCGTTCCTGCAACACGCGTTTCTGCGCGCGGCCGAGGAAAGCGGCTCGGCCTCGCCCGATACCGGCTGGATTCCTCGCCATCTGACTCTGCAGCAAGGCGGTAAGCTTCGCGCGGCTATGCCGCTGTACGAGAAAAGCCATTCGTGGGGAGAATTCGTCTTCGACTGGGCCTGGGCACAGGCTTATGAGCGCGCCGGATTGAGTTATTACCCGAAATTGGTTTCCGCTGTTCCGTTTACTCCGGCACAGAGTTCGCGCTTGCTGCTACGCGACCCTGATGACCAGGAAGGTGCCACTGCTTTGTTACGGGCAGCGATTGATCTGGCCACTGATACCGAATGCTCCTCCTTGCATATCTTGTTTCCAACCGCGCACGACCGGCAGATGATGCAAGACTCAGACCTGAAAATTCGCAAGGACTGCCAGTTTCACTGGCATAACCAGGACTACACTGATTTTGACGACTTTCTGCTCACCTTCAGTGCGCAGAAACGGAAGAAAGTCCGGCAGGATCGTCGACGGGTTACTGACGCGGGCATCACGTTCCGCAGGATGCACGGCCGGGATCTGGACGATGCCGCATGGCGTCTCGTCTATCGTCTAATCAGTATTACGTTCATGCGACGCGGTTCGATGCCCTACTTTGATCTGAGTTTCTTTACGTCGATCAGTGCCAGCCTGCCCGACAACATCTTGGTGGTATTCGCGGAGCAAAACGGAAAAGCCATCGCAGCTGCTGTATTTTATGAAAGCCCGCACGTTCTGTATGGCCGCTACTGGGGCAGCGACGGATACTATGACGCACTGCATTTCGAGACGTGTTACTACCAGGGCATCGAGTACTGTATCGAAGCCGGCAAGCGCGTGTTTGAGCCAGGCACACAGGGCGAACACAAAATTGCCCGTGGATTTACGCCTGTCGAAACTTTTTCCGCGCACTGGTTGCGGCACCCGGAGTTTTTTGCTGCGATCGGAAATTATGTTGACGAGGAGTCGAGGCACATCGATCGCTACATGCAGTCGGTCGATGACCACAGTCCCTATCGCAGCGATTCAGGACGATCGTCAAAATGAGCGGCAATCGGGTAGCCTGGCTGAGTCCGTCAGATCCATCACGAGCATTTCCGGACATCGAGCTCGCGCTACGGGAACCCGACGGCCTGCTGGCAGCAGGCGGTGATTTAAGCAGCGAGCGATTGTTGTCCGCGTATCGATCCGGAATATTTCCCTGGTACGACGAAGGGCAACCCATCTTGTGGTGGTCGCCAGATCCGCGCTGCATTCTTCGGCCCGACGATATTCACATTTCCAGGCGACTCGCACAGTACGTACGGCGGTCGACGTTCGTGCTCAAATTCAATTGCGCATTTGCCGATGTCATTCAATTTTGTGCCGGTAAACGCAGATCACAGCAAGGCACCTGGATTACCACGGACATGGCCGAGGCGTATTTGCGCCTGCATGAGGAAGGTTGGGCACATTCGATCGAAATCTGGGAAAACTCCACACTTGTCGGCGGCCTTTATGGTTTATGTATCGGTCGCGTCTTTTTTGGGGAGTCGATGTTCAGTGCTCGCGACAATGCGTCCAAGTTCGCATTGCTCGGTCTCTGCCGGATTTTGTCCCGAAACGCGTTCGATTTGATCGATTGTCAGGTTGCTTCGCAGCACCTGGAGACCCTTGGGGCAAGCCTGATGCGACGTTCGGAATTCACGGAATTACTGCGCTCATCGTGCTACTCGGAGGCTCGATTCGACGGGTGGCCGGAAAATGGCCTGCCTGTCGCGAAATTACTCGACAAATAGCGACCCGTTGCGTTGCATTAACGTGGCCATTTCTGCACAATTCGCGGGCCTCCTGTAGCAGAGAGAACCAAAGACCTTGGCAAAAGAAGAAGCCATTCAGATGGAAGGTGTCGTTAACGAGACTCTTCCCAACACGACGTTTCGAGTAGAACTCGAAAACGGGCATGTTGTGACAGCCCACATTTCCGGGAAAATGCGCAAGAATTACATTCGCATTCTTACGGGTGACAAGGTGACTGTCGAACTGACACCCTACGACCTGTCGAAAGGCCGGATTGTTTACCGTGGAAAATGAATCGGGCCTAAAGGCCCTCCTACGGAAGGTGCTCGAGCTCTTTGAGTAACGGTTCCGCGTTCAACACCAGCGTGTCGTCGGGTCCGACCGAGATTCGCACATGACCGCCATCCGACAGACTTCCGAATAACAATTCTTCAGCGAGCGGCCGCTTGATGTGTTCCTGAATAATCCTGGCCATCGGGCGCGCACCCATTTTGGCATCGTACCCACGTTCGGCGATCCACTTGCGCGCGACGTCATCAAGCTCCAACGTCACATTGTTATTGCCGAGCTTCGCTTCAAGCTCGACAACAAGCTTGTCGACTACTCGCTTGATCGACTCAGAATCGAGCGTATTAAACTGAATGATCGCGTCGAGGCGATTGCGGAACTCCGGCGTGAACGACTTGCGAATAATCTCCATCCCGTCGCTACTGTGATCCTGCTGTGTGAAACCGATGGATGCACGACTCATTTCCTGCGCACCGGCATTGGTTGTCATGACCAGAATTATGTTTCGAAAATCAGCCTTGCGGCCATTGTTATCCGTCAGCGTGCCGTGATCCATCACCTGCAACAGCAGGTTGAATACGTCGGGATGTGCTTTCTCAACCTCATCGAGCAATACAACCGCATGCGGATTCCTCGTGACAGCCTCCGTAAGCAGACCACCCTGATCGAAGCCGACATAACCAGGCGGCGCGCCGATCAGGCGCGACACAGTATGGCGCTCCATATATTCGGACATGTCGAAACGAATTAATTCGACACCCATGCACATCGCCAGTTGACGAGTAACCTCTGTCTTGCCCACACCGGTTGGTCCTGCGAACAGGAATGAACCGATGGGTTTCTCGTCTTCGCGCAGTCCAGAGCGGGCCATCTTGATCGCCGCGCTCAGCGATTCGATGGCTTTGTCCTGGCCGAAAATGGTGAGCTTGAGATCGCGCTCCAGCGTGCGCAGTGCGTCTCGATCCGAAGAAGACACGCTCTTGGCCGGAATCCGCGCCATCTTGGCAATGATATTCTCGACCATCTCAACGGTAACGTGACCCCCACTCACATGGTCCGGTTTCAATCGTAAATGTGCGCCCGCCTCATCGATGACATCAATCGCCTTGTCGGGCAAGCGCCGATCATTGATGTGCCGAAACGACAGTTCCGCCGCAGCGCTCAGCGCGTCGGAATCGTATTTGACACCATGGTGTTCTTCGAAGCGGGACTTGAGCCCATGCAATATCGCAATGGTCTCCTCGAGAGTCGGCTCAGGCACGTCGATTTTCTGGAAGCGACGCGCCAGCGCATGATCCTTCTCAAATATGCCGCGATATTCCGTATAGGTCGTTGAACCAATGCAGCGAATATCACCATTGGCCAGCACTGGTTTGATCAGGCTGCTGGCATCCATAACCCCGCCGGACGCCGCACCAGCGCCGATGACGGTGTGAATCTCGTCGATAAACAGGATCGCGCCCGGATCTTCCGCGATTCCGGCGATCACTCCCTTGAGGCGCTTTTCGAAATCACCGCGATACTTGGTGCCGGCGATTAGCGTTCCCATGTCGAGTGCATAGATCGTACTGTCGCGCAGTACGTCAGGAACACGTTCCTCGGTGATCAATCGCGCGAGCCCTTCGGCCAGTGCTGTCTTGCCCACACCCGCCTCACCGACATAGAGCGGGTTGTTCTTGCGGCGCCGACACAGGATCTGCACGGTGCGTTCTATTTCGATCTCACGACCAATCAACGGATCGATCTTGCCTTCGATCGCACGCTGATTCAGGTTGGTGGTGTATTTTTCAAGCGGTGTGGATTCCGGCTTGGTTTCACTCTCCAACGAGGATGCTTGTTCGTCGTCATCAACGTCACTTGGCAATCGCGGCATACCGTGCGAAATGAAGTTGACAATATCGAGACGCGTTACGTCCTGCAGACCCAGCAGATAGACCGCTTGCGACTGCTTTTCGCTGAGTATTGCGACCAGGATGTTGGTGCTCGTGACTTCTTTTTTGCCACTCGACTGCACGTGAAATACGGCCCGCTGCAATACGCGTTGAAATCCCAACGTCGGCTGCACCTCAGTGTCATCGTCATCCGCCAGCAAGGGCGTCTGCTCGTCAATGAATTCGATAAGCTGACGTCGTAAATCCGAAATGTTTGAGCCACATGCTTTGAGAATTTCATGAATCCTCGGAATATCGGTGAGCGCGAGCAACAGGTGTTCGACCGTCATGAACTCATGACGATTATCACGGGCCTTCTGAAAAGCCTCGTTCAGACAGAACTCGAGTTCGCTACTCAGCATTCAATATTCACCCATCCTCAGGTCTCTTCCATCGTACACAACAACGGGTGCTGCTGTTGCTGTGCGATGCCCATGACCTGCGAAACCTTGGTCTCGGCTATTTCGAAGTTATAGACTCCGCAGAGGCCTTTGCCCTTTGTGTGCACTTCCAACATCACCTGGGTTGCCTGTGTGCGCTCCATGGTAAATACCGATTCAAGTATGTCGACGACAAATTCCATTGGCGTGTAGTCATCATTGAGCAACACCACCCGATACAACGACGGCGGCTTCAACTTTGGCTGCGCTTCCTCGACAACCACTTCAAGGCTCTCGCCTATCTCGATGTCGTCCTTTCGTTCACTCATTGCCAGTCAATTCTCTTGCTTCGGATTTTGGCAAATTCGGCCATGTGCCGGGCATTGCAGGTTATTATATATGGTCATGTGCTCGCGTTCTCCAAGCCCAGTTCACGGATTTTTTATCCTGCCGTTGGCCCGGGCGCTAGCCGGCATCCGAAAATCTCATGGCTGAGCACGCTATATCATTGCTTAATATGGTTTTTTTCGCCTTGTCGGGCTTGTTTGCAGGCAAGCTCAACCCGTATCATCCTGTCGCTGCGTTAATACTGAAACCGGGATTTATCAGACGATCAAACTCATTATGACGACCGAAGCGAAATGGTCCGATTTGGCCAGCCTGGATGGCACGAAGACGCTCGCGGCAGCCAGCGAACTGCTGCCGGCCTGGATCAGCCTGTTGCTGGTGATTGCGATTGCCTGGCAGCTCGCCCAGGTCGCCTGGATGCTGGTTCCGGCCCCGTCAGCGGGTGACCCGATTGCGACTTCGACGCAGATGTTGGCCGCCCGGAGTGCGGGCAATGTCACAGCGGACGCCCAACAGATATCTGCTGCGCACATATTCGGCGTTGCCGTTCGAGACGATTTCGCGCCTCCGCCAGTGACCGAGGAGATCGAAAATCTTCGCGATACCCGACTCACCAGCCTGTCACTCAAGGGCACAATTGCATCGAATCCGTCGGAGCTGGCCATGGCGATCATTGCGGACAGCAGTAACGAAGAAAAGGTGTATGCAATCGGAGATCCTGTTACGTCCGGGGCGAACCTGCATGCCGTGTATGCCGATCGGGTCGTTTTGAACGAGAATGGCGTGCTGACCAACCTGAAGTTGCCGAAAGACTTTCCAGCTGCCACATCAACACTCACGCGGCGAAATTCGACAATCACAAGCAGGGCACCGACCAGTGGTCAGAGTATTCGATCCGCGGTCACTCGGAATGTCTCAAAGCTGGCTGATGTCATTCGTCCGACGCCCTACTTCGTCAACGGACAACAGCAGGGCTATCGAGTCTACCCGGGGCGTAATCGTGCGCAGTTCACGGCACTGGGTTTGCGGCCGGGGGACTTGATTAAAGACATCGATGGCCAGGCATTGAATGACCCGACCCAGGCAATGCAGATTTTCCAGTCACTGGGCAGCACGGACCAGGTATCGGTTACAGTTGAGCGCAACGGCCAAGCCCAGGTAATCGTGCTTCGAACCAGCCAACTCGAATTCAAGGACGAAACCAGCAAATGATCCAATCGAGAATACGATCGGGCAGCAGATTAATTGTTGCCGTATTTGGCATGCTCTACCTGACTGCCTTGCCGTTGGCCTGGGGCCAGCAGGCAACGATCACGCCAAATTATAAAGACGCGGACATTCGCCAAATCATCGAAGCCGTTGGCGAGGTCACGCAGAAGAACTTCATCATCGATCCGCGTGTCAACGCCAAGGTCACAATGTTGTCATCGACGGCAATGACACCGGATGCTTTTTATGAGGCATTCCTGTCAATCTTGCAGGTGCACGGTTACGTTGCAATCAAGACCGGTGGCGTCATCAAGATTCTTCCCGATGCGACGGCCCGGCAGTTTGCGGGGCCGCTGGGTTCCAGCGGCGCAGCCGGCGCCGACGACATCGTAACGCAGATATTGCAGGTACATAATGTCGGGGCCGCACAGCTGGTTCCCATCTTGCGGCCACTGATTCCGCAGTACGGCCACCTCGCCGCTCATCCGGGTTCGAACATGTTGATCATTTCCGATCGTGCAGCGAATGTGAATCGTATCGTCAGCATCATTCGCCGCATCGATCAGTCCAACGACGAAGACATCGAGGTCGTGCGACTCGAGCATGCCTCGGCGGCTGAAATCGTTCGCATCATGACGGCCCTGACGCAAGGACCCCGATCCGACGGCGTCGCGGTATCCACAAGCCTCGTTGCCGACGCGCGAACGAACAGCGTCCTGATCGGCGGCGACAAGAGTGAACGCTTGCGCCTGCGGGCATTAATTGCCCACCTCGACACACCACTCGAGGACGGCGGTGACACCCGGGTGCGGTATCTCAGGTACGCCGATGCCGAAGAGCTCGCCAGCAAACTGCAGCAGCATTTCACAACACAGTTACAAGCCACCGCCGGACAAGCAGGTGCCGGTCCATCAACTAATTCGGTCAGCGTCTGGGCAGATCCTCAGACCAACGCGATTGTCATTAATGCACCGCCGAAGATGATGCGCTCACTGATGCTGATCGTCGACAAACTCGATATTCGTCGCGCCCAGGTTCTCGTCGAGGCCATCATCGTCGAAGTAATCGCAGACCGAACCGCGGAACTCGGCATCACCTGGGCCCTCGCAGGCATCGGTGCAAATACACCACTCGGGGTCACGAATTTCCCTGACTTCGGACCCGGCGTCGTACAGTTAGGCGCAGCAGCCGGCAGTGGCGGCGTAGTCGATCCGACAGGCTTTATTGGTGACGGCGGCACCTTCGGGCTGGGCCGCGTGAGCGATACCGGCGTCAGCTTTGCCGGTATTCTGCGCGCCCTGGAAGGCAACGCCGACACCAACATCATCTCGACTCCGTCGATTGTGACGACCGATAATGAGGAGGCAACTATCAATGTTGGCCAGGAAGTGCCCTTCGTGACTGGCTCTTACACGAATACGGGCAGCGCCGGCGGAGCGGTCAACCCGTTTCAGACAATCTCGCGCGAACAGATCGGCGTCAAGCTGACGATTACGCCACAGATCAACGAGGGTAACTCTCTGCTGCTGCATATTTCTCAGGAGATCTCGAATATTGCCTCGTCCGCACAGGGTGCCGTTGACCTGATTACCAACCTGCGCACTATCGAAACCACCGTGATCGTCGACGACGGGCAGATACTCGTGCTCGGCGGACTGCTCGAGGACGTGCTACGCGAAAGTGAGCAAAGAGTGCCGATTCTTGGCAGCCTTCCCATTATTGGCGCGCTGTTCAGGGTTCGCAAGACGGATATGGTCAAGACCAACCTATTGGTATTCATTCGCCCGACGATTTTGCGCGACGCATCGCAAGTAACGATCGAAACCAATTCCAAGTACAACTACATTCGTGACATACTTCGAGAGAACAGTGACGGCATCAAACTGATGCCGAACGTGGAATCATTCCAATTGCCACCGTTCGAAGAAGTGAATCGTTCGGGTCAGGACAACCAAGAAACCAGCGAAGAAGACGGCGATTGAGTTCCGATACCGAAATCGTTCTTGAAACGACATCAAACGATGATGCACCCGTCGATTCTGTTCGTGTGCTGCCGTTTTCCTTCGCAAAACGCCACGGCGTATTGATCCGCAACATCAATGACAACGTCGTCGATACTGTTTATCGACCGGGCGTGTCACCACAAAGCATTGCCGAAGTTCGGCGCTTCGCGGGTATGCCACTTAATTTGTCGCAAGTCACTGTCGAAACGTTCAATGCGTTATTGCAGGAGTCGTACGAGCAAGGAAGCCACAAGGCCATACAAATGGTCGACGGCCTTGATGATGATATGGACTTGTCGCAAGCCGCACAGGAATTGCAGGAACCGTCAGATCTACTGGAAAGCGACGATGACGCACCAATCATTCGTTTTATCAACGCGGTGTTGACCGAAGCTGTCAAAGAAAATGCGTCGGACGTGCACATCGAGCCCTACGAGAATCGGCTCTGCGTTCGCTTTCGGGTCGACGGCATATTGCGGGAGGTGCTCGAAACGCGCCGCCAACTTGCTCCGCTCGTCGTATCGCGCATCAAGGTCATGTCGAAACTGGATATCGCCGAAAAGAGACTGCCACAGGACGGCCGTATCTCCCTGCGTATCGCCGGACGAGCCGTTGACGTCCGCGTATCGACCATGCCCTCCGGACATGGCGAACGCGTTGTTTTGCGTCTTCTCGACAAGCAAGCCGGTCGCCTTGATCTCGAGTCACTCGGCATGGATGACGAATCACGCTCGACGATAGACGAGCTTATTCACAAACCGCACGGCATCATCCTGGTGACGGGACCAACCGGCTCTGGCAAGACGACCACTTTGTATGCCGCACTTGAACGCATCAACGACAACACTCGCAATATCATGACGGTCGAAGATCCTATCGAGTATTTCATCGACGGGATTGGCCAGACACAGGTGAACACCAAAGTCGAAATGACATTCGCCCGCGGACTTCGTGCAATCTTGCGACAGGATCCGGATATCGTGATGGTCGGCGAGATTCGGGATCTCGAAACCGCAGAAATCGCGGTACAGGCCAGTTTGACGGGTCACCTGGTGCTGTCGACCTTGCACACCAACACCGCATCCGGTGCAGTTACTCGACTTCGAGACATGGGTGTCGAACCTTTCCTGCTTTCCTCCAGTCTTATCGGTGTATTGGCCCAGCGACTGGTTCGCGTCCTTGATGACGACACCAAGATTCCGTATACGGCGACCGAATACGAATGCAAGATGCTCGATGTCGATCCGGCCAAGCCCCCTACTTTGTTCAAACCCGGCACCGGCTCTAACGACGGCTTCAAGGGACGAACCGGCATTTACGAATTGATTGCCGTCGATGACGAGATGCGCACAATGATTCATGACGGTGTTAGTGAGCAGAATCTCGAACGCCATGCGCGGACCATGGGCCCGAGCATTCGCGCAGATGGTCGGCGCAGAGTCCTCGCCGGTACCACCACGCTGGAAGAACTGTTGCGCGTCACGCGCGAGGACTGATATGGGCGCGTTCGAATTTGTCGCGCTCGATAAGGGCGGCAAAGAATCCAAGGGTCTGATCGAAGGCGATACACCCAAACACGTTCGGCAAATTCTGCGCGATCGAGACTTATTGCCGATCGCAGTCACCGAGGTAGCGCAAAAAGAAGCCCAGCGACAACGATCATTTTCTTTTCGACGTGGCATTTCTACCTCAGAGCTGGCGATTATTACGCGGCAACTGGCATCGCTGTCGCAATCCGGATTACCGCTCGAGGAAGCATTGCTTGCTATCTCGCAGCAGAATGATCACCCACGGACTAAAAGCATCATTATTGGCGTGCGATCGCGGGTTATGGAGGGTCATACGCTGGCCGACGGCCTTGGCGAATTTCCGCAGGCCTTTCCCAACCTGTATCGCGCAACCGTTGCGGCCGGCGAACAATCGGGACACCTCGACGTCGTACTCGATCGCCTGGCGGACTACACCGAGGCACGTCAGGAACTTCGACAACGCATCAATAACGCGATGGTCTATCCCATCGCGCTCGTGGTCATGTGCATCGGCATCATCGGTTTCATGCTTGCAACCGTTGTGCCGCGAATTGTCAGTGTATTCGAGAATACGTCAGGCGAATTGCCACCTTTAACGGTAGCGCTAATCGCTACAAGTGACTTTCTGCGCGATCACTGGGCATTGATTCTCATATTCATCGCAGCCGCTATTTTTGGCAGCTGGAAATTACTGCAGCAGGATGGCCCGAGACGCCGATACCATCGTTTTCTGTTACGCATGCCTATCGCCGGCCGATTGACACGCGGCGTGAATACCGCACGGTTCACACGGACGTTGAGCATTCTTGCCGGAAGCGGCGTGCCGATTATCGATGCGCTCACAATATCGGCCGAGGTCATCGAAAATCTGCCGATGCGCGATGCCGTTACCGAAGCGACACTTAGAGTTCGCGAAGGCGCATCGATCAGTAAGTCACTTGCAGCAAGCAAACTGTTCCCGCCGATGATGATTCATTTGATTGCAAGCGGCGAGATTGGTGGCAAGCTTGAGGAAATGCTTACGCGTACTGCCGATTATCAGGAGCGCGAAGCCGACGGATTGATCGCCACATTGCTTGGAATTTTGCAGCCGTTACTAATCGTCATCATGGGTGCCGTCGTCATGACGATTGTCCTGGCAATTCTCCTGCCTATCTTCGAAATTAATAACCTGATTCGCTAACTCGTACCTTGCACCGCCTTTTTATTCGCGCTATACCAACCGGAACCTGGTCTGATTCGTAGTTTTATCAGGCTTGTTGTCCGTGGAACTGATTATTGTGAGAGGTATTTGCAATGAACGGCGAAGTAGGTAACGAAAAAACTTCAGACAAAGTCGACGGCGAGAACGTCGATACTTTCGAGGAAATCGATACGGTTGAGAAAATCGACTCCGTCGAGGAAATCGACACGGTCGGCGATGCCGACAATATCGGTGAAATATCGGTTGAGATCAATGTCGAAGAACTCGTCGCTACTGTCGAAGCAACGAGCGGTGACGATGTGTCGCAGAAAGCTGAAATCAAGAAACGCCTTGATGAAATGGAAGATCAGCTCGACACGGATGACGCTTTCGGCAGCACCTACAATTTCGACATCGACAAAGACTTGCCTACCTGAAATCTCGCGACACGGTCAGCAGGTTTCCCAGCATCTCCGTGTGATCGATGAGTTGGCTGGCGATGACGTGAATCACTTCACCCTCGATCTGTAGTTCTCCCTGAATACCCATGAGCCGCGCATTCAGGAGTGCAGGACGATGGTCTTCTGCAACCTGTTTCCAGACCACCAGGTTGATATGCCCGGTCTCATCCTCCAGCGTGACGAAGGTGACGCCACTGGCCGTTCCAGGCCGCTGTTTGGTAATAACGAGACCTGCAACATTCACGGTCGATCCGCTGACGAGATCAGGCAAGCGCTCCGCCTGCAGGTAGCGATAGCGATTCAGCCGGTGCCGCAGCAGATGCAGCGGATGACGTTCAAGTGTCATCCCGAGGCTTTGGTAGTCGGCAACGATGTTCTGGCCCTCGGTCGGTTTCTTAAGCAGCGGCGTCGCCTCAAAGCGATCCATCGAGCTTAGCAGCGGCGTCGGCTTTTCCACGCCGGCGACCGCCCAGCGAGCCTGGTGGCGATCCCCTGCCAACGATGCTAGCGCAGCGGCTGATGCCAGCGCACCCAACTCACGCCGATCAAGCCCGGTCTTTTCAAGTAAAGCCTGAATGCTGCAATAACCAGTACCGTCCGCCGGTCGTGCAGCAACGATGCGCCGCCCGGCCTCTTTCGACAAGCCTTTGATTTGCCGCAAGCCCAGGCGCATCGCCGCGCTGCCATCTGCACATGCCTCCAGCGTACAGTCCCAGTGACTCTTATTAATGTCCACTTTACGAATTTCCACGCCGTGCCGTATCGCATCCTGGGTCAGCTGCGACGCCGAATAAAACCCCATCGGCTGGCTGTTTAATAACGCCGCAGTGAATGCAGCAGGCGCGTGACATTTGAGCCACGCTGAGACATAGACAAGCAACGCAAAACTGGCGGAATGCGACTCGGGAAAACCGTACTCCCCGAAGCCCTCGATTTGCCGGAATATCTGCCGCGCAAATTCTTCCTCGTAACCACGCTCACGCAT
>Ga0114949_10001999_pt1 | contig 12569 bp, 9 predicted proteins | sample N074metaG_FD_83505 | JGI IMG/M metagenome (GOLD analysis project Ga0114949, IMG submission 83505) | Deep subsurface microbial communities from Kermadec Trench to uncover new lineages of life (NeLLi) - N074 metaG | ecosystem: Environmental > Aquatic > Marine > Ocean trench > Sediment | place... | reverse complement strand
TTATACCATGCGTCTTTCGCATTCCCCATGACCGGCACCAGGGCCAGAATGCAGGCGGCCATAGATAAAACTTTCTTCATACTTCATTGCTCCCCGTTGATCGCCCGAAGGTCGGGTCAACGGCCGGAATTGTTGTCTGGAAACCGGGGTTGTCGGTTGGCTTATCGTTTTGTCTTCGCGCAGCCGGGCCGGCCATTAGCGAACGATGCTGTCGCGGTCGCCGAACACGAGGTCGCCAAAGTACCAGCGCACGCCGAGGTCGAAACCGGAATCGTTGTCGAAAATGATGCCGCGGGCGGTGACTGCCACGCCCCAGCCGACCCGGTAAACCAGGCCGATGGTGGCGTCCGAATTCTTGATGTCAGGCGCGCCGTCGTAACTGAAGTTCTGATACTCGTAGCCCACCTGGAACTCGGCACGTGGAGAGATTTGCGAGCGGATCATCACCTCGGCCGACCAGGCGGCGCCACTGAGGCTCGGCTGGGTGGAACCCGGCGTCGTCGGTTCGAGCTTGTCGATATCGATGTAGTTGCCGCGCAGGACGAGGTCCGTGCGGTCATTGAGCCCGATTGTGTCGAAGCCGATATTGACCCCGAGGCCAACCTTGTAGCCGGTCAGATCCTGGTCGATCTCGGTTCCGTTGCTGTTGGTCGCACAGCCCGTGCAGTCGCCACTGAAGTATTGGCCGGCGACATGCAGCCAGGGCAGAATGCCAATCGACCCCTCGATGTTGGCGCCCTCGATCGTACCGTTGTTGAAACGCTCGTCAACACTGGGATTTAAGCCGTACTTCACGTCGGTCCATTCGTAGCTGGCGGCGACGTAGGTATAGCCGGGTCCGGGTCCGGCTGCCCCCGCAGCAGTTGTAACCATAACGGATGCCATCAAGACTGCCCATGCCAGGCCTCGTCTGGCCCCGAAGTAGCGCGAAATCATATTTATCCCCCTGGACGGTTTGCTGACGCTGGTTATAGGTTGTCCGATGGCGACTATAGCGAATCAGCCGATGGCTTGCCACAGCCGGTCCCGGGCTGTTTTTCCTTTGGCCAACGGGTGAAACCCACTTTCCCTGCAGTTTCGAGTAGCCTATCATCTGCGGTCGTAGAGATTCGGGCCTTGCCTTGCGCACGTCGCCGGGGTGGTCGGCATCGGCGGAAGATGCACCCGTCAGCGCATTGCTGTGTTGAAATGGGCTGGCGTATCCCGGCGGGGGTCAAAAAAAATTGGATCGGACTAGGCTGGATCCATTCCAGCGTCGGCGACGTATATTGTGAGCAAGGGGAGATTCATGTCGAAGACAAGATGTCTGGTCAGCGCCAGCAGTGCAGCATTGGTCGTGTCGGGCTTTATGCTGGCGGTGCCGCTCGTTGGTTGGGCACAGCTCGAAGAAATTGTCGTAACTACACGAAAGAAAACGGAGAATCTGCAGGACGTCCCGATCGCAGTCGACGCGATTTCCGCAGAGCAGATCGAGCGACAGGGCATCTCGAGGATCTCGGATATCACCAAGCTGTCCACCAGTGTGCAGTTTGACCAGTCATTCGGACCGCAGGACATCCGGATCGCGGTTCGCGGCCTGTCCAACACGCGCGGCCGATCGAATGTCGCCTTCCTGATCGACGGCGTCGACGTCACGACGGAGAATTTCATCTCCGCGGGTTCGGGTCTTCTGGCCAACCAGCGGTTGCTGACTGACGTCGAGCGCATCGAAATCGTCAAGGGTCCGCAGAGCGCCCTGTACGGTCGAGCGGCGTTTGCGGGCGCCATCGCTTATACGACCAAGGATGTGGGCGACGAACTCGAGGGTGAGGTCCGCGTCGAAGCCGGCAACTACGGCGTAATGCAGGTCGACGGCTCGGTCGGCGGGCCGGTGGTCGGCCTCGAAGACGTCCTGGGCGTCCGCGTGAGCGGCGCCTACTGGAAGAGTGACGGCTTCTATACCAATGCGACGACCGGCAACCCGCTCGGCGACGAGGACGGCTGGGGCACGGCCCTGACAGCGGTGTGGACGCCGACCGACGACGTCAAGGTCAAGCTGCGAACCGAGTACAGCGACGCCAAGTACGGATTGCGCCCGAGTGTCCGCATCGGCGGCGGCATCATCGGCCGGAACCAGGAGTTCTTCGAGTACCCGGTCGATCCCGACCTGATTCAGGGCACCAGCTTTACGGCAACGAAACTCTCCGACTTCGGTCAGTTTTGCCCGGAGGAGCTGAAGGATCCGACGAAGGGCGACGGCATCTGCCAGTCGACGCATTTCGGCGGCGCCTCCGGCCTGCAGCCGGCGCTGGACGTCGATCCGAGCACGGGCACGGACTACAAGGGCACGACCACCCAGTTATTCCGCACGACGTTGAACGCATCGATCGACTACGAGTTCGGCACGTTCACGTCGATTACCGGCTTTACCGACTACGAGGCCACGGACGAACTCGACCAGGACTACCAGACCTTCGACGCCAGCGCTGCAGCGTTCGGGATCGACTGGTCAGCTCACATGCAGGGCCGCTCGGCACTGGAGACCGACCAGTTTAGCCAGGAACTGCGCTTCGCGACGGCCTTCGACGGGCCGCTTAACTTCACGCTTGGCGGCCTGTACTGGCATGAAGACCGCGCCCAGGATGACCTGAACTACATCATCTCCTGTATCGAGTACGGTAAGGCCGGAGTCGGCGTCGTCTGGCCCGATCCCGCCGCGTTCGTCAGCGGGATCTGCGACGGCGAGAACGGTACGATCACCGACTGGCAGGACCGCCATTTCGACCAGTTCCCGTGCCTGTACGACGATCAGGGCGACCCGATTCCTGCTACCGACCCCGATTCCCGGTCCTCATGTGTCCAGGGCCCGCGTACGCCCAGCCCGTGGCGCGCGACCACCGAACACTGGTCGGCTTACCTCAATATCGCCTGGGACCTCAGCGACACGTTTCAGCTGACGCTCGAGAATCGTTACGTCAACGAAGACTTCGACATCCTGCGCCCGAACTTCAGCTCCTGCTCGAGCCTGTTCTTCCCGTTCGGTCTCGATCCGGGGACCGCCCCCGGGCGCGCCGAGGGGGATGTCATCGCAGGCGCCGAGGATATCGTCTGTACTGCCGAGAAGCGGCTGAACCCGAATATTCCGGCCGCGACGCTGGATCCGCAAGGCAACAACTGGACCCTGATCGAGGGCTCACAGCGTTCGAGCTTCAACACGCCGAAGATCACCTTGAACTGGCAGCCGACCGATTCGGCGACGTATTACTTCTCGTGGGGCAAAGGCATCAAGCCGGGCGGCATCAACACGCTGGCGGCCGGCGGTTCGGCGACGACCATCAATGACGAGCGCTTTGAATCCGAGGAGGTGCAGGCCTGGGAACTCGGCTGGAAGACGGACTGGGAAGTGGGCGGCTTCCTGCGGTTCAACGGCGCGCTGTTCTTTAATGACTACACCGACAAGCAGATCGGTACGCAGATCGTCTCTCCGCTCAACGACCAGCTGCAACCCCGGGTTATCAACATCGGGGGCGCGGAAGTCTGGGGCCTCGAGCTGGAAGCGATCTGGCAGCCCGAGTTCCTCGAGGGCCTGGTCCTGAGTGCGAACTACACGTACCTCGATGCTACGTTCACGGACTTCAAGGACACCACCCGTTCGATGGTTCGTGCCGCCCAAGCCGGCGAGTGCAATATTGTGACGAAGGATGGCCAACCCTGGCAGAGTGTGGAGCCGGCGTTCCGGTTCTGCGAGATCGACCTGACTGGCAACCGACTGGAGCGTACGCCCGAGAATGCATTCGTCGGCAACTTCCAGTACACCGCGCAGTTCATGGAGTCGGACTTCGACTGGTTCTGGGAAGGCACGGTCACGTTCGAGGATGAGCGCTTTCTCAACGCGGACAATGCCAATGCCGTGGACAGTTACTGGCTCGCCGACACGCGCATCGGTCTGACCGGCGAGAAGTTCGAGTTCCTCGTCTATATTAATAACCTGCTGGATGACGACACGATTCAGACCGGCGGCACCGGCCCCGACTTCGCGGAGCAGGTCACGGAGCTCGGCTTCACGTCGGGCTTCGGAGCCTCGCAGTCGTTCGCGCTCCTGCCGGATCCGCGGACGTTCGGCGCGCGTCTGACGATGCGCTTCTGATCGACTGAACGGATCGAGCACGTCACAGCCCCGGTTGGTTACGAGCGAGGTTTTTTTCCTGAAGCCGACTCAAGCGACTAAGGTCTGACCAAGGCGACGCATGCGGTGCGGTCAACACACGCCGTAAAAGAAGAACGACTTGCAGATATGGCTCTAGCGAACGAGAAAGTACCGGTGGATCGCGCCAGCTCGGCACGCGGACCGCTGTCGGGCCTAATGGCGGGTATCGAGGCTGCGCTGAGCTGGAGCGAGGCACACCAGGACGCGGCGGGTTCCTGGTGCGGTACGCTCGAATCGAACGCGTGCATGGAGGCTGAATGGCTGCTCGCGTTTTATCTGCTCGGCTACGACTATGCGCACCGGGATGCGTTGGTGCGGGGTATCCTTCAGCGCCAGCGCAGCGACGGCGCGTGGGAGACCTATTTCGACGCGCCGTCCGGCGATATCAACGCGACGGTCGAGTGTTACGCGGCACTCCGGGCCAGCGGCATCTCGCCCGACACGGATGAAATGCGCCGCGCCCGGGCCTGGATTCAGGGCCATGGGGGCCTCGGTAACATCCGCGTCTTCACGCGGATCTGGCTGGCGATGATCGGCGAGTGGCCATGGAAAGACGTGCCCAACCTGCCGCCCGAACTTATCGGTCTGCCGCTGTGGGCGCCATTCAATATCTATCACTTCGCATCATGGGCCCGGGCGACGATCGTCCCGTTGACGGTGTTGTCGGCGCGGCGCCACGTCAAGCGACTGCCGCCCGCTTGTCGGCTCGATGAATTGTTTCCGGGTGGGCGCGAGCACTTCGATTACTCACTGCCTCGACGGGGTCGTCGCTGGTCATGGAGCGCCTTCTTTCGAGCCGCGGATCGCGTTCTCCATGCGCTACAAAACGGGGGCTGGACGCCGGGCCGGGATCGCGCCATTCGCACCTGCATCGACTGGGTGATTCGTCATCAGGACGCCGATGGCGCGTGGGGCGGGATCCAGCCGCCGTGGATCTACTCGCTGCTCGCGCTGCATGCCGAGGGGCGTGCACTCGACGACCCGGTGATCGCCCGCGGTCTCGAAGCGCTCGACCAGAACTGGTATTACGAACGTGACGACGCCCGCATGATTCACGCCAGCGAGTCGCCGGTCTGGGACACCGCGCTGACCGCGCTGGCGATGCTTGACAACGGCGCGCAGGTCGAATCTTCGCGCGCATTGCGCAGCGCGATCGACTGGTTGCTCGCGAACGAGGTGCGAGTGCGGGGCGACTGGTCCGTCAAGGCGCCGAAGGTCGCGCCGGGGGGCTGGGCCTTCGAACGCGCCAACCTGAGCTACCCGGACATCGACGATACGGCGGTCGTCCTGATCGTGCTCGCACGTGTTCGTCGCCAGTTGACGGGCGATTCCGTGTGGGGCGGGGAACTCGCTGCCGCGATCGATCGCGGCATGCACTGGATGCTCGCGATGCAGTCGTCGAACGGCGGCTGGGCGTCGTTCGACCGGGACAACGACAGCGAGGTGCTTGCGCAGGTTCCGTTCTGCGACTTCGGCGAGGCGCTGGATCCGCCGAGCGCGGACGTGACGGCGCATGTCCTCGAGGCGCTGGGCGAACTGGGGTTCGATCGCACCGCGCGTGCCGTGGCACGCGGCCTCGCGTTCCTGAGGCGCGAGCAGGAAGCGTCGGGTAGCTGGTTCGGCCGTTGGGGCGTCAATCACATTTACGGCACGGCCGCGGTGCTGCCGGCTCTGCGGGCTGTCGGCGAAGATATGCGAGCCGATGACATCCGGCGCGCGGCCGCGTGGCTCGCGGCTCGGCAAAATGACGATGGCGGCTGGGGTGAATCCTGCGCATCGTACATGGATCCGGCATGGATCGGACGCGGCGTCAGCACCGCATCACAGACTGGCTGGGCGCTGATGGGGCTTGTCGCAGCCGGTGATGAGAGCCATTCGCAGGCCATCGATCGGGGCGCGAGCTTCCTGCTGTCTACGCAGAGAGACGGGACCTGGCACGAGCGGGAATACACGGGCACCGGCTTCCCCGGCTACGGTGTGGGTGCGCGCACGGCGCTGGACAATCCCGGGCTCGGTCAGCGGCTCGGGCAAGGCGCGGAGTTGCAACGCGCGTTCATGATCAACTACAACCTCTATCGCCACTACTTCCCGCTGATGGCGCTCGGCCGGGTCAACGCCGGCCGGTAAACGAAGCGCGCGGGCGACACCGGTTCGGCAGCGAGCCGTTCGAGCAGGGTGTCGATCGGCAGGATTCGGCGCGTCAGACGTTCGACGTTGCCTGACGTGAGTACCAACGTTAGGTATATAGCTTAAACTATTGGAAAAAAACGTATAACAAGCGACTTCTGACCCGTCCGGGTCTGATAGACTCAGCCTTCGCGGAGCGCGGGGGTACGCGACATGTGTTCCAGTGGCACTTCAATACTGGTGCCAGCCTCGTGCTCCACATACGGCAGTTCCGGCGCCATCGGTCCGGTCAGTCGCGGTCCGAACAGGAAGGTCTGCAGCGCCGTCAGCGGGTGGTTCAGCATCTCCTCGACAGCCGTGCCCTCGTACCCGCAGTGCGCCATGCAGTTATTGCACTTCGCGTGATTGCCGGTGCCGTAGCGCTGCCACTCGGTCGTCGCCATCAGCTCGTCGAAACTCGCTGCATAGCCCTCGTCGACCAGCAAATAGCACGGTTTTTGCCAGCCGAATACGTTGTAGGTCGGGTTACTCCACGGTGTACAGGCATAGGTGCGGTTACCCGCCAGGAAATCGAGATACAACCCGGAATGGTTGAACGGCCATTTGCGACGGCGTTCTCGACCGATCGTGAAGATGTCGCGGAACAGGCGCTTGGTCTGCCGGCGACCGAGAAACACGTCCTGGCGCGGCGCATGCTGATACTCGTATCCCGGCGATACGGTGATGCCCTCGACGCCGAGGTCCGTCACGAAATCGAAGAAGTCGGCAACTTCCTCAGGATTCTCGGTCGAGAAAAGCGTGCAGTTGACGTTGACGCGGAAGCCGCGTTTCAGGGCGAGCCGGATGGCGGTCACGGCCTTGTCGAAGACACCGTCCTGACAAACCGATTCATCGTGATGTGCCCGGTCGCCGTCCAGGTGAATGGACAGTGTGAGGTAGGGCGACGGTTCGTACTGATCGATCTTGCGCGTCAGCAGCAACGCGTTCGTGCACAGGTAAACGAATTTCCCGCGCGCGATGATGCCGCGGACGATCTCGGGCAATTCTTTGTGGATCAGCGGTTCGCCGCCGGGTATCGACACGATCGGTGCGTCGCATTCGTCGACGGCAGCCAGCGCATCGGCAACGCTGACGCGCTGGCGCAGGATGTCCTCGGGGTAGTCGATCTTGCCACAGCCGGCGCAGGCGAGATTGCACTGGAATAACGGTTCCAGCATCAACACGAGGGGATAGCGTTTCCGCCTTCGGAGTTTCTGGGTCAACAGGTATTTTCCGACCCGATATTGCTGCAGCAGTGGGATACCCATGGGGGTCTAATATAGCAGAACACCTGGCTCGTAAATGAAGACGCGACGAGCGGGTACCCGGTCGAGAGTCACGGGGCGAGCAGCGCCGCGCCACCGTCGCAACACACCTCCTGCAGCACCCTGGATGCGGTTCTCAGTCGTGCCACGATGCGCAGCAGGCCCGGCAGGTCTCCCGGATGGCGTAACAGGGCCGAGAACACGCGCGCCGGTTGCGGATTGCCCGCGTGGTCGAGTGCCACTGCGATGATCGGTGGGATCGCATCCTCGCAGGCGTCCAGTACGACGCGCAGCGTGATGAACGGGATGTGGGTGCGGGATGCGGCGGCGGCAAGATCGGCCGATTCCATGTCGACGGCCGCCGCACCGGTCGCAGCATTCAGGCTGCGCTTTTCACCGGGGTCGCGGACGACCCGATCGACGGTAACGAGGCTGTCCGTGCGCACGTCAAAGCGCTTTGACAGGGCGGCCTCGATGCGGCCATGCCAGTCGCGGTCTACCCGCAGTGCGTCGCGATCGGCACGCATGATGCGCTTCGGCAACAGCACGCTGCCCGCGGGCAGATGGTCGGCGAGCCCGCCGGCCGTGCCGATCGAGACCAGGCCGGCGGCCCCGATATCCGTCAATTGTGCTACCAGGCGTTCGATGTTCAGGGGCCCGATCCCGGTTTGCAGATACCAGGGTCGGCGGGTGGCGCCATCCGCGTGCGCGAGACTCTTGCAGGCTTTACGCTCGGTGGCCGTGGCGACAGCAAACACGATGGGCCGGTCTTCGCCCGGTGAGTTGTGCATGTGGGCTGCGAGTGTCAGCGGCCGCGGATCAGGCCACCGGGTCGGAGGCGAGCGGGGCACCGGGCGGCGGGCACAACTCGCCGCGCGGCGCCAGCGGCAGTCCGCGGCTGGCGGCCGTGAATAACGCACGCGTCGCGCGATTGCTGATCTGCGCGACGTTGCAGGCAACGATTGTCGCCTTGACGGCGCGCCGCGAGATCTTGACCTCGGCGCTGGCTGCATAGCCCGGGTTTTCGTGAATCCTGCGCAATGTCAGCACCGCCATGCCGATCGCCCACAAGCAGAATCGCCGGATGCCGCTTTCATTCTTCGGAATCAGCTGCGTGTAGCGCAGCGCGGACTGCAGGTGCGCGTGCGCGATGCCGACGAGTTGCCCGATGCCCGCAACCATGGCGTCGCTGTCCCGATCCTCGATCGCCCGGGCAAGACCGCCGTCGAGGTCGCAAAATACGCTCTGTGGCAGCCAGCACGTATTCGCCTCGCGGTCTTCCCAGACATCTTTCAGAATGTTGGTCATCTGCAGCCCCTGCCCGAAACAGACCGCGAGGGCCATCATTTCATTCCGGCGCGGTCCGAGTGTCGGGCAGTACTCGCAGAACAGGTCGGTGAGCATCTCACCGACGATGCCGGCGACGAAATAACAGTAACGGTCCAGATCGATCAGGCTCGGTAGCCCATCGAGCGTCTTGTGACGCTGAAACTCGGCCATGCCCTGGCCCATTCTCTCTACGCAGCGTGAAATCGCACGCTGCTGGTTGTCCGTGAAGGTTCGGGTGATGCGCAGCACGATCGGTGCGCCGCGAATGAGCTCGCGCTCGCCTTCCGGAGTGTCTGTGGCCAGAAGCGGTGCGAGCCGCGCGGCAAACTCACCGGCGTCTGCTCGTGCGCGGACGACGGCGAGGAATTCAGCTATGCATTCGGCCTTCGTCGCGCCGTCCATTGTCGTGTCGTCTTCGATCGTGTCGGCGAGCCGGCACAACAGGTAGGCGTTGGTGACGACCTCTGCGAGGGGTTTGGGCAGCTGCGGTATCGTCAGGGCGAAGGTGCGCGAAACGTCCGGCAGTATCCGGTTCTGGTAGGCGAGGTCAGCATCGTATGTCGACTGTGCGCGCGGGTTCGTCATAGTCAGATTTCTCGACGTGGCAGGCGAGGATCGTTCGTCTCCATGCTTGCTGGTTGAGAGTTTACGGGTTGCATGCGAACGGGTGCTTGCTGAGGACCTTTCGGGCCAGTATGGCCGACGCGTCTTGCGTTGTCATCCGCTCGTTGCGGTCAGTCATATGCAATCAGGCTGTCGATCCGACAGTCGCCGAGTTTTGCGCGGCCGTTCAGAAAATTCAGTTCGATAACGAATGAGCAGCTGACGATTTCGGCGCCTTGCTCGCGAACCAGCTGCGCCGTAGCGGCCGCGGTGCCACCGGTGGCGATCAGGTCGTCGACAATCGCGAAACGAATCCCCGGCCTCAGGACGTCTCGGTGAATCTCGACGCGATCGGTGGCGTATTCCAGCGCGTAGTCGACGCCAACGGTTGTCAGTGGAAGCTTGCCGGGTTTGCGCACCAGGTGTAGTGGCAGTGACAGTCGTGCGGCGACGGCGGCGCCGAAGATGAACCCGCGCGATTCGATCGCAAGAATCTCCTCCGCCTCCGACGCTGCGAGCCGGTCGGCGAGCAACTCGATCGTGTGTGCGAATGCGGCCGGGTCGGCCAGCAGCGGCGTGATGTCCTTGAACACGACGCCGGGTTCAGGAAAGTCGGGGACATCACGGATTAGTCTTTTGACGGCCTCGATATTCATTGGTCAATCCTTGATCTCCGATCAGGGTTCGGCGGTCAGTTTCGTTACGTCTAACGGCATCGTTTATCCCGCTGATTGGCCTGTATTCTATCCATCGGTTCGGGCTCGCGACAACGCGGTTCCGCTGAATCTCGATCCGGGGCCGGTCCCGCGAGCGGGGTCGGCCGCACGCTCCGGGTGCGGGGAGATCAGCGGCGGCAATGCGATGACGTTGGCGAAATTCGACGGGGTGCGACCCACGGCAATGATCTGCTCTATGGGGAAAAATTAATAACTAATAAACAAGTAGTTATATAATCTTTATAAGATAGAATCGAAGTCCTGAATCGGCCCGATTCAGCCCGCGAGGCGGCGCTTGATCAGGTGGTCGATCGACAGCTTGCCGGGTCCGTGGAAGAACGTGACCGCCAGCATCGTGCCCCACAACAGGTGATCCTTGACCCCGGCCGGATTGATGTCCGGGTACGAAATCATGGCGACGTAGTTCAGCACGAACAGCGCCAGCGCGCCGAAGCGCGCGCCGAGACCGAACACGAGCAGGACCGGTGCGATCAGTTCGCCGGCCGTGGCGAGGTATGCCGCCAGTTCGAACGGGATGACGGGGACCGCGTACTCGTACTCGAACAGCATCAACGTCGTGTCCCAACTCTGGATCTTCGTCATGCCGGAGTTCCAGAAAACGCGCGCGACCCACAAGCGCAGACCGAGGTCGAGCAGGGGCGTCATGGCACCGAGACCGCGGATGGACTTGTTCAGTACCGTTACGACCGGGCGGGCGGTGAGCGAAGACATAGGGTGACTCCTGTGGAGTTGTTCATCGTTGCGCGTCTGGTGCGGCCACCTCGAACCGGGGTCCGCACAGCGGTCTTGGGGTCAAACAGTTACTACTCCGACACCGCGAATTATCGATAGTTCGGGGTGGCGGCTCAAGCGGGAACAGGTCAGGTTCCGGTTTGGGTGTCATGTTCAGGGCCCGGTTCGTGGGTCCGGGAGAGGGGGGATTTCATGTTACGCGTGGCCATTGTCCTGATTTTGTTTGCGACGGCCTTTGTGTTCGGCCAGTCGTTTGCCGATGTCATGTCCGGCGAGGCCGGCGCCGCGGATTCGTTCGGCCACAACTTCGTGCTGTTCCTGCACGAGTTGTTGCTGGTGTACTGGCTCGGCCCCGATATCGCGGTGTTCATTTGGAGTCGCAGCGCGGTCAATCCCGCACTCACCCCAGAGCAACGCATAGCCGCGGGGCACATGATGACGATGATCGATCTTGTGCCGCGGGTCTGTCTCGCGCTGTTCCTGACCGTTGCAGGCATCCTGAGCGACACGTATGGCGTAACGCATCCGTTGTGGCAGATGGTCGGCATCGTGCTGCTCGGTCCGGTCTGGCTGGTGCTGATACTCGGCGCCTGGATGAAGCGGGGTACCGACGCCGGTGCGACGCTGGCGAAATACGATCTCTGGATGCGCGCGGCGCTGGTCGTCGGCATCCCGATCTCAGTGGCGTATTCGACGCTGACGGGCCGCCTGGCCGATACGCCGTGGATTGCCTACAAGCTCCTGATTCTCGCGGTCATCATTTTGTTCGGATTGCTCATGCGCTTGCGCCTGCGAGCTTTTTTCGAGGGTATCGACAAGCTCGAGTCCGACGGGCCCTCGCCGGAGGTTGACACCCTGATGGCAACCAGCCTGAAGCGCACGCGCCCGTTCGTTCATGTCATCTGGCTGCTGTTACTGGCGGCTGCGCTGCTGGGTATCGTGAAGCCCGGCGAGGCCGAGCGGACGGTGGCGACAGAGCAGGTAACGTTGCCGGGGTAACGCTGGGGCATGGGGGCGGCATCTGGCTGGCGTCACGCGCCAGTCCGGCAACCCGCAATTCCCGTCAGATAAATTTCGTCGTCGCGATGAAAGCGACCAGCGCAATGGTCGCGTAGGTCGCCCAGATGACGACCGCCGAGCGATCCATGCAGGCGGAGATCACCGCCTCGATCTCCGGTGTCGACCCCTCGACCGCCAGGCGCCCGAACGCCACACCGAGTGGATCGAAGACCATGATCATGACGACGATCATCAGGTTGATGAGCCCGTAGAGTCCGATCTTCCAGCTCAGCCAGGTTGCGTCCGGCGCGATTGGACCGCTGCCGAGCAATGACCAGGCCGCGATGGCGATCAGAAAGACGCCGACGGCGCCGGTCAGAAAATTCGTGATTCTGCCGAATCTGTGCCCGATCGGCTTGTCGTAGTGCCAAGCGCCGTACATGCTGATCGCCCACCAGGCGATTGACAATATCCACGTCAGAATCACGCCACCCGTGCCGATGTCGATCGCGCCGAGTTCCTCGGACAGCATGACGCCCAATGGCAGCGCCA
>Ga0114949_10001998_pt1 | contig 12572 bp, 9 predicted proteins | sample N074metaG_FD_83505 | JGI IMG/M metagenome (GOLD analysis project Ga0114949, IMG submission 83505) | Deep subsurface microbial communities from Kermadec Trench to uncover new lineages of life (NeLLi) - N074 metaG | ecosystem: Environmental > Aquatic > Marine > Ocean trench > Sediment | place... | reverse complement strand
TATTTGTTATTTGCTATTTGGCATTTGCTATTTGTCATTTGTTATTTGGGATTTGTTATTTGGGATTTGTTATTTGGTATCAGGTATCAGGTATCAGGTATTTGTTATTTGGGATTTGGGATTTGTTATTTGCTATTTGTCATTTGTCATTTGCTATTTATTATCAGCTTATGTTCATTTCAATCAATCCTTCAGGTGTGTTGACAATTATTTTTTTATTTTCCCGATCAACTTTTTGAATAAAATCATCAATCATCGGAATTAAAATTTCTGAATCATCCTTTTTTATAACAAACAGGGGTTGAGCTGTGGAATCATTGATAGAAATAATTTGCCCAACTATTCCAAAATGTATGTCTTCTAAAGTGAAACCAATCACTTCGTGATAATAAAATTTATTGCCTGTTAGTTTGGGTAACAAAGAAAAAGGCAGATACACGTCAGATTTCATCAGGGACTCAGCATCTTTTTCGGTATACACATCTTCAAATTGAACACGTAATTGATTCCCTTTTTGCAACAAACTTTTTTCGATAAAAAATGGAATAAAATTCTTTCCTAAATCCACAAAAACAGCGTCCATATTTTGATACAATTCAGGCTGATCCGTATCTAGTTTTATGATGACTTCTCCCTTAAAACTGAATTTTCTAACAATTTTTCCAAGGTAGAAACAATCTTTTTTTTCCATGATAGAAATTATTGATTACAAATTTAGTCTTTAATTATAACTTAAATTTTGAAAATGAGACCCCGCTTTTTCGGGATTATTTCAACCAAACACTAACTAAGCTGATTGCATCAGTTACTTAGAAATGGGTTTCAATAAAAAAACCTGATAAATGAATATCAGGTTTTAAAAGTATATAATAAGGATTCCTTATTTTTCTTCTTTAGCTTCTTCAACTGCATCATCAATAGTTTGAGGACCTTTATCTTCAGGAGCTTCTTCTGCTTTTGCGGCAGCTTCCTTAGCAGCTTTGGCATCAGCTTTAGCTTTTATTGCCTCATTTTCAATTTCTTCAGCAGCAGCTTTACGTTTAGCGTTTACTTCTTTTTCGGCATCTAATGCTTTTATTTTTGCATCATCACTGGCTTTTGTCAAGTTAGTTTCTTTATCAGAAACTTTTTTTTCTTTTTCATCTACCCAAGCCTGAAATTTTTCTTCTACTTGTTCTTCAGTTAAAGCACCTTTACGAACACCTACTAATAAATGGTTTTTCAACATGGCACCTTTGTAAGATAATATTGCTCTCGCAGTATCCGTAGGTTGTGCACCATTTTGCAGCCACTTTACAGTCGCATCAACATTTAATTCAATTGTTGCAGGGTTGGTATTAGGATTATAAGTCCCTAGTTTTTCTAAGGATTTTCCATCACGTTTAGAACGAGCATCGGCAGCGACCACCCAATAAAATGGTTTGCCTTTTTTTCCGTGTCTTTGTAGTCTGATTTTTACTGGCATAATTTGTTAATTTTTAAGGTTCTCGACCTAGGTTATTAATTAATATTCTACTTTCCCGAAGTAGGGCGCAAAAGTAATAAATATATTTGATAATGTAAGGTTTATATGAAGTATTATTTTAAGAAATAGTATTTTTTTTTGCTGTTCAATTAAGTTTGAATAATTAAAACCTATGTTAATAAATAGGCCATTATTATCAATGGGGAAAACCCTGAAATAACTACATTTAAACTTTCAATTTTCACCAAAATATTCTATCATAAATGTATTTAATATTTGATACAGAAACTACTGGTTTACCCAAAAAATGGAATTCGCCGATTAGTGATACGGATAATTGGCCAAGATGTATACAAATTGCCTGGCAATTACATGACGAAATGGGTGAGCTTATTGAACATCAGGACTTTTTAATAAAACCTGAAGGATTTAATATTCCTTATGATGCTGAGCAAATTCATGGCATTTCCACCAAACTGGCTGATGAAAAAGGAATTTCATTGGCAGAAGCACTCAAGCATTTTAATGAAGCATTATCAAAAACAAAATTTGTTGTAGGCCAAAATGTAAAATTTGATTTGAATATTATGGGTTGTGAATTCTACAGGTTAGGAATTACAACTGAATTGAATAATTTACCGGTTTTGGATACATGTACTGAGAGTACAGCACAACTGTGTCAAATTCCGGGAGGAAGAGGAGGTAAATTTAAATTACCAACTTTAACTGAATTACATCAAAAATTATTTAATACTCCTTTTGCAGAGGCGCATAATGCAACTGCCGATGTCGAAGCTACTACTCGTTGTTTTTTAGAGTTAGTACGGTTGAAACAATTCTCCTTTAGTGAATTACAAGCAGGAGATAATTATTTTGAAGAATTTACAGCGAAAAATCCGGGTTCTATTCCACTTATCGGATTAAAACATACGAATTTAAAAAAGGAAAGTAAAAAACTAAAGGAGAAAGAACAGAAATCTCAAAGCCGGGATTTTCAAAAAGAACCTTCCGATCAGGCAAATTTGAACGATGTTCAATTCGCTCATTTACATAATCATTCTCAGTTTTCAATTTTACAATCAACATCGAGTATTTCAGGCTTGGTGAATGCTGCTGTAAAAGATAATATGCCAGCAGTTGCTTTGACGGATATTGGCAATATGATGGGTTCATTTCTTTTTGTTAAAGAGGTTTTAAATTATAATAAAAATGCAGAAACTCCTATAAAACCAATTCTTGGATGTGAATTTAATGTATGTGTAAATCATTTGGATAAAAAATTAAAAGACAACGGATATCAAATAGTGTTGCTTGCAAAAAACAAAAATGGCTATCACAATTTAGCTAAAATGTCTTCGATAGCCTTTATTGATGGTTTTTATTATGTTCCCAGAATTGATAGAGAAATTATCAAAAAGTACAAAAAAGATGTTATTGTATTGAGTGGCAGTGTAAATGGCGAGGTACCAAATAAAATTTTAAATATTGGAGAAAAACAAGCCGAAGATGCATTGTTGTGGTGGAAAGATGAGTTTGGCGATGATTTTTATTTGGAATTGAATGATCACCAGCAAGAAAATGAACAACATATCAATGAAGTATTAATCCAATTCTCAAAAAAACACCATGTAAAACTTGTTGCTGCAAACAACACATTTTATTTAGAAAAGGAAGATTCAATTTCGCATGATATATTATTATGTGTGAAAGATGGTGAGAAAGTAGCAACACCCAAAGGAAGAGGTAGAGGCTTTCGATATGGTTTACCAAATGAGGAATATTACTTTAAAAGTCAGGAAGAAATGAAAGAACTTTTTCAGCATGTTCCTGAAGCCATTATAAATATTCAAGAGATTGTAGATAAAATTGAAATATACCAATTGGCTCGGGAAGTATTGCTTCCGAAATTTGATATTCCGGGCGAATTCATTTCTGATGAGGATGAAAAGGATGGAGGAAAAAGAGGAGAAAACGCTTATTTAAAACACATAACTTTATTAGGATCCAAAAAACGATACCCGGATATTAGTGAAGAAATAAAAGAGCGGATCGATTTTGAGTTAATGATTATCGAAAATACGGGGTATCCGGGTTACTTTTTAATTGTTGAAGATTTTATCAATGAGGCACGAAAAATGGATGTTTCTGTTGGCCCGGGTAGGGGTTCGGCAGCCGGTTCGGTTGTGGCCTATTGCTTGGGGATAACCAATATCGACCCGATTAAGTATAATTTACTTTTTGAGCGATTTTTAAATCCTGATCGGGTTTCTTTACCCGATATTGATATTGATTTTGATGATGAAGGTAGGCAAAAAGTCATTGATTATGTAATAAATAAATATGGTTCAAATCAAGTAGCTCAGATCATAACTTATGGTACGATGGCAGCAAAATCTTCCATTAGGGATACTGCCAGAGTATTAGATTTACCTTTACAGGATGCAGACAGGATAGCAAAATTAATACCATTAATTAAATTAAAAGACATTTTTGGCTCTGATGCAAAAAGTAAGGCAAAGGTAAAAAGCTTGCGAAGTGAAGAGGTAGAAAATGTCAATGAATTAATAAAGCTTTCTGAAGGCAAAGACCTTATTGCCGATACAATCAATCAAGCCTTAAATTTAGAAGGATCTGTTAGGAATATAGGTACTCATGCCTGTGGGGTTATTATAACTCCCGAGGATATTACGAATTTGATTCCGGTGGCAACCGCAAAAGGAACGGATATGTTCGTTACCCAATTTGATAATTCTGTGGTTGAAGATGCGGGTTTATTAAAAATGGATTTTTTAGGATTAAAAACCCTGACCTTAATCAAGGATACCGTTAAAATTGTAAAAGCATTGCATGGTAAAGATTTGGTTCCAGATGATTTTCCTTTAGATGATGAAAAAACCTATGAGTTGTTTCAAAAAGGAGAAACAATAGGAATTTTTCAATATGAATCTGCTGGAATGCAAAAGCATATGAAGGCATTAAAACCTACCGAATTTGCCGATTTAATAGCGATGAATGCCTTGTATCGTCCCGGACCAATGGAATATATTCCGTCGTTTATCGATAGGAAACATGGGAGGGAAAAAATCATTTACGATCTTCCCGAAATGGAGGGCTATTTGAAAGAAACGTATGGCATTACAGTTTATCAGGAACAGGTGATGCTATTGTCACAAAAATTAGCCGGATTTACCAAAGGCGAAGCAGATTTGTTGCGTAAGGCAATGGGTAAAAAAATCTTTTCCTTACTTGAAAAACTAAAACCTTTATTTATTGAAGGAGGTAAAAAGAACAATCATCCCGAAGATATTTTAGAAAAAATTTGGAAAGATTGGGAAGCCTTTGCGGCCTATGCATTTAATAAATCACATTCTACTTGTTATGCGTTTATAGCGTATCAAACGGCCTATTTAAAAGCCCATTATCCTGCAGAATATATGGCTTCAGTATTGAGTAATAATATGAATGATATCAAACAGGTGTCATTTTTCATGGAAGAATGTAAACGAGCCGGGATTGAGGTGTTGGGTCCAGATATTAATGAATCGTTTTACAAATTTTCGGTGAATAAAAATGGAGCTATTCGATTTGGAATGGGAGCCATTAGAGGCGTTGGCCAGTCAGCCGTTAAGGCAATAGTCAATGAAAGGAAGAAGAATGGAAATTTCAAATCAATTTTCGATGTGACCAAGCGTGTAGATTTACGTTCGGCAAATAAAAAAGCCTTTGATGGTTTGGCATTGGCAGGAGGATTTGACTCATTTGAAGGCACCATCAGAGCCCAGTATTTTGCTTTGGATGAAAAGGGATTGACTTTTATAGAAAAAGCCATCCGTTTTGGAAATAAATTTCAGGAGAGTAAGAATTCTGCACAGGTTTCTTTGTTTGGGGAAGCATCTGAGGTTCAATTTGATGAGCCCATTATTCCGCAATGCGAACCATGGAATATCATGGAAAAATTGTCCAAAGAAAAGGAAATGATTGGAATTTATATCTCCGGACACCCCTTAGATGACTATAAAATGGAAATAAAATATTTTTGTAACGGAAGATTAGATATGCTACAAAATATTGACAAATTAGAAGGTGTTGAATTGACTTTTGCAGGAATAATATCAGATGTTCAGCATCGAATTACCAAGAGCGGAAAACCCTGGGGCTTATTTACCTTTGAAGATTATAGTGAAGCCTATGAATTTAAATTATTCAATGAAGATTACTTAAAGTTTCGTCATTTTATAATTCCCAATACGTTTTTATATATTAAAACTGTTATGCGAAGGCCTTGGCAAAATGGCGATGTACGCGTTTATATAACAGCGATCCAACAATTACAGGATGTGTTGAGTAAAATGGCAAAAAAATTAACCATCCACCTGGATGTGAATTCTTTAAATAATGAAAAAGTGGATACGATTCAATCGGTTTTAAAACAATATAAAGGAGATCAGCACTTAAATTTTGTTGTGTATGACAGGGAAGAAAAACTGAAATTGACCATGCCAAGCCGTACTTCAAAAATTAACATATCCAAAGAACTTTTGGATGAGTTAGGTGACAGCGATTTAAAATTCAGGTTGAATTAAAACGTATAATTTATTTTTTCTTAAAAAAACTCTGATTTGCTGGTGCACGTATTCTTTTGGCTATACCATGACCAAATTATTCGGATATTAAAATCTTATTTTTTACTACAAAGGTCACAAACCTACCTGCCATGCCTCCCGGCTTGGTAAACCTACAGGCATGGGTTTTCAAGAAGTTTACCGAGAATATTTTGTGACCTTTGTGCCTGTCTTTGCGTTCTTCGTGGTTTCTCTCATCACTCAGTATGCGAATCCAAAAAAAGAAATTGTATACATATAATAAGGTTATGTAATTGTAAATCTGTCCCCCTTTGGGGGTTTTCAAAAGCCACCTTCTCAGAAGGTGTGATTTTTACTGATCTAAAAATTTTGCCAATAAGCTATGAAAATGATGTACGCCCTTTTCTTTTGAAGGAGAAAACCGACCAGCTTTATAAAAAGAAGAACGGACACCTTTTTGTACATTTTCAACAACAAATTCATCTTCACGTTGTACTTTTCCTAAACCATTTCCGGCACCTTTGTCCAATTTATTCGAATCGTAGATATAACTGATAAATGAAACTTTGGTTTTATTTAGATCTATTGGTTTTACAATATTTATAGATAAACCCCAGGGATAAAAATTAAACATCATATTCGGGAAGACCCAATAATAATAAGCCCCAACATTTTTACCATAGTCAATATGATCTTCAGGTAAATCAAATGTTTCTGTAGCATCATTGGTGTAACCTATTTGAAGATTGCAATAATCATAAATCTCAGTTTTATAACTTCCATAATCCAATACCTTATTTAAATCTTCATGAACAAAAGGAACATGAAATCCTTCTAGATAATTATCACAATACAAAGCCCAATGAGCATGGATTAAATAATCTTTGGAAATGGCTTCATTATATGAAAATTCATGCAAAGGTAAAAACCCAACACGTTCCTTCATTTTATCAATGACAAGATCAAAATCAAACATTGGATTTAAGCCGACAAACAATAAGGGACCCCATTGTTTTAAAGGAAACTGATGCAAGTTATCACAAGCTCTGGGAAAATCTTGTGCATCATTAAATTCAGGCATTGATTCAAATTCACCGTTCAAATTAAATTTCCTGCCGTGATAAGAACAAGTTAATTTTTTGGTCTTTCCGGGATTTAAGGCTACCAAATTTCCACGATGTGTACATACATTTGTCAAACAATTAATGGTGTCATTTTCATCTCTCGTAAGCAACATGGGTTCGGTTAGATAACTATCTAATAATACAAAGGGATGGATAGACTTAGGTAATTTTACCAAATTTTCATCACCAATCCATTGCCAGGATTTTAAAAATATTAACTCTTTAATTTTATTAAAAACATAATGGTCTTTATAAAATAATGCTGGAAGAGTTTCTGCCTTTGTTATATCAGGGTCAATATAGAATTTAGGAACCATAAATATATGATTATAATAATTTGTTTAAATTTAAGCAATTATATTTTAAATCAATAGGCTTAGATGAAAGCAAATTCACAAAAAATCGGACTCATTACCACAACTTCACTAGTTGTTGGCAATATGATTGGAGCAGGAATTTTTGTCCTTCCTGCTGCATTGGCAAATTATGGAAGTATTAGTATATTGGGTTGGGTTTTATCTGCAATAGGGGCTTTAATATTGGCAAAGATTTTTAGCAACTTCAGTAAAATTATTGTTGGTAAAAGTGGTGGTCCCTACACCTATTCCAAAGTTGGTTTTGGTGATTTTATTGGGTTTTTGGTGGCTTGGGGATATTGGATTTCCTGTTGGGTTGGAAATGCTGCCATAGCCATTGCAATAATAAGTGCTTTAAGTTTTTTCTTTCCCGTTCTGGAGACCAATCCCTATTATGCAGTTATTCTTGGCTTAGGGTTTATTTGGTTATTTACATGGGTTAATTCTAAAGGGATAAAAGAGTTTGGAAGAATTCAGGTTGTCACCACTATTTTAAAGCTGGTACCCTTGGTATTTATAATCATTATTGGAATTTTCTTTTTTAAAATGGATAATTTTCCAGCATTCAATTTAACAGGAGAAAGTAATTTTGCAACAATTCCAGTTGTCGCCGTATTGACATTATACGCTTTTTTAGGAATTGAATGTGCCACAATTCCTGCCGAAAATGTGAAAAAACCAGAAGTTATTATTCCAAAAGCAACCATGTTAGGAACCATTATTTCTACCCTTGTTTATATCTTTAGTACCATCATATTATTTGGGATTGTACCGGCAGATATTTTGCAAAAATCACCGGCTCCGTTTGCCGAAGCAGGAAAAATTATTGGAGGTGAGTATGTAGGTTATTTAGTCTCTGCCGGAGCGGCAATAGCAGCTATTGGAGCCTTAAACGGTTGGATTTTAATAACGAGCCAAATACCCATGGCAACGGCAAAAGATAATTTATTTCCGAAGGTTTTTAAAGAGGAGAATGCAAAGGGTGTACCTGTATTTGGATTGATCATCGGCAGTGTTTTAACGTCATTAGTTATGTTAATAAATTTTACTTCAGGCCTTGTTGAGCAATTTGAATTTATAATTTTGCTTTCAACGCTCACTTGTCTGGTTCCCTATCTTTTTGTTTCGGCTGCGTATATCATTGTAATGATTGAAAAAAGAATATATGTCAATAGTTATATAAAAACATTTTTGCTGGGTAGTTTGGGATTTGGGTATTCTCTTTGGACGATATATGGTTCGGGCCATGATACCGTTTTTTATGGATTTTTATTATTGTTGCTTGGAATCCCTTTTTATATTTTAATGAAATGGAATAAAAGAAACAAACCATGAATAAAACACATCATTCTGAATACTTAAAATTAAGTTCTGTTTGTATAAAACCGGTTGTAAATGCCTTCGTATCAAATAAAGTTTTAGATGAACAATGGCTGGATTTGAATTATCTGTCGAAGCCAATTTATGAATTGGCGGTGAAAGAATACCAAACTTTTGAGAATTATTTAAAAAAAGAAAGAGTTAACATCAATTATTTTCCTTTTGATAATAAGGTTAAAATAGACTCTATTTATTGTCGGGATGCCGCTATTGCAACCAATTTTGGAATGATCATTTGCAATATGGGAAAATCCGATAGGCTTCATGAACCAAAATCTCAAAGAAATTTTTACGAAAAAAATAATATACCAATTCTTGGTGAAATTAAATCTCCCGGAACATTGGAAGGAGGTGATGTCGCCTGGATCGATGAAACAACTTTGGCCGTTGGTTATTCCTACAGAACCAATGAAGATGGAATTAAACAATTGAAACAATTATTGAAACCTAGGGGAATTGAAATCATGACCGTAGATTTACCTCATTATAAAGGGAAATCAGATGTATTTCATTTGATGTCGATTTTTAGTCCTGTAGATAAAGATCTGGCGGTAGTTTACTCACCTTTAATGACCATTAAATTTAGAAATGAACTTATTAAAAGAGGATATAGCTTTGTTGAAGTTCCGAATACGGAGTTTGAATCTATGGGTTGCAATGTACTTGCAGTAGCTCCGAGAAAATGTATGATGGTGGATGGGAATCCCAAAACTAAAAAAGAACTGCTAAATAAGGGTTGCCAGGTAATCACGTACAAAGGCGAGGAAATAAGCCTTAAAGGAGGAGGTGGCCCAACCTGTTTAACTCGGCCAATTTTAAGGACTCATTAATTCAATTTGGAAATTATAAATTTGTATTTTTACAAGCAATAAACACGATCAATGAAAATACATTTTATATCAATTGGCGGAAGTGCCATGCATAATTTAGCACTTGCTTTACATGCAAAGGGAGATGAAATTACCGGAAGTGATGATGCTATTTTTGAGCCGTCAAAATCACGATTAGAAGCCAAAGGTTTATTGCCATCAGAAATGGGTTGGTTTCCTGAAAAAATAAATTCTGATCTGGATATCATCATTTTGGGCATGCATGCCAAGGTAGATAATCCCGAATTGATAAAAGCACAAGAATTGGGGCTGCAAATATTTTCTTATCCTGAGTATTTATACCAACATTCGAGGAATAAAACCAGAGTTGTAATTGGAGGTTCTCATGGGAAAACAACCATAACCTCAATGATCCTACATGTGCTTGATTATCACAATATTGAAGTTGATTATATGGTGGGTGCACAATTGGATGGTTTCGACAGGATGGTGCATTTGACCGAAGAAAACGAGTTTATGATTATTGAAGGAGATGAATATTTATCATCACCCATTGATCGCCGTCCGAAATTTCACTTGTACAAAGCCAATATTGCCTTATTAAGTGGTATAGCCTGGGATCATATCAACGTATTTCCAACTTTTGAAAATTATATAGAGCAGTTTGAAATATTTATTGAAACCATGGTGAATGGAGGAGCCATGATTTATAATGTAGAAGACCAAATTGTAAAAAAAATTGTTGAAGAGACGACAAAAACCATTAAAAAATACCCTTATAAAACACCTAGCTATTCTATAGAAAACGGCATAACATTATTAGATACTCCCGAAGGAGAAATTCCTTTAGAGATTTTCGGGAAATACAATTTGCAAAATTTAGAAGGAGCAAAAAACATATGCTTGCATATAGGTATTGGTGATGAAGAATTCTATGAGGCGATTTCAAGTTTTAAAGGAGCCAACAAACGGTTAGAAAAAATTATTGAAAATGAAACCACTGTGATTTTTAAGGATTTTGCCCACTCACCCTCCAAGGTAAAGGCGACTTCGGATGCTGTTAAAGAACAATATAGAGACAGAAGGGTTTTGACTTGTTTGGAGCTACATACCTATAGTAGTTTGAACGCAGATTTTTTAAAGGAATATCAAAATGCTCTGGATGCAGCGGATGAAGCGGTGGTATTTTACTCTCCAAATGCCGTAAAAATTAAAAGATTAGAGAAAGTAACTAAAGAGCAAATAGCTAATGCTTTTCAACGTGATGATTTGATCATTTATACAGACCCAAAAGAGTTTAAAGATTTTTTATTTGCTCAAAACCTGGATAATACAGTCTTATTATTGATGAGTTCCGGAAATTATGGAGGCTTGGATTTTGATGAGGTAAAAGACCTGGTAAATTAAATAAACATAATTTTCCGTAATAGAAATGGTATATGATAATTAAAATAAGTGACAGATGAGTTTTTTAACAGCCGAATGGAGGAAGTTGGCGATTGCAAATTATGAAATTGACAAGTCCGTTTTGACCGATTATATTCCGTTTGGAACCGAACTTGATTTATGGAATAATAAATGTTATGTGAGCCTTGTAGGCTTTATGTTTATTAATACAAAATTATTGGGTGTCAAAATTCCGTTTCATTCAAATTTTGAGGAGGTTAACTTAAGGTTTTATGTAAAGAGATTTGAAAATAATGAATGGAAACGAGGAGTCGTCTTTATCAAAGAAATTGTTCCCAAACCGGCCTTGACTTTAGTGGCAAATAGGATTTATAAGGAGAATTACGAAACTATGAAAATGGAACATAATTGGGAAGTTGATACCAAACACAGAACTGTGGAGTACAAATGGAAAAATAAATCAAAATGGAATTCGTTTAAAATTGTTGCTTTGAAGGAATCCCAAAAAATGGAGAGGCAAAGTGAGGCAGAATTTATCATGGAACATTATTGGGGATATGCAAAAATTAACAAAACGAAAAGCAATGAATACGAAGTAACTCACCCAAAATGGGAACATTATAAGGTTAGTGATTTTGAAATCAAAGTAGATTTTGGGAGCAATTACGGCAATGAATTTCAATTTCTTTCTGCAAAAGAACCAAACTCCGTTATGTTGGCGGAAGGTTCGGTAATTACAGTGGAAAATAAAAGAAAAATAGAGGTTGGATAGGGAATAAAAGTTGCTAAATCATAACTTTTTAATTCCAAATCAAAACCATTGGATCCAGCTATTAATAAATCCAAAAACTTTAACAATTAATCAAAACTAAAATTAGATACATTTATGAATTGGTATTTTGAAGTATTAAAAAAATATGCAGTATTTACAGGAAGATCAAGAAGAACTGAATATTGGTATTTTTTTGGGTTTAATTTTTTAAATTCAATTATTTTGAGCTTAATGGATTTAACATTTGGCACCTTTGATGTAGAGTCCGGATATGGGCTTTTGAATACCATCTATAGTTTGGCTGTATTGATCCCTGGAATTGCGGTAGGAGTGAGACGAATGCATGATCTTGATAAAAGTGGTTGGTATGTTCTTATTCCATTTTACAATTTAATATTGGCAGCAACCGAAGGAGAAGTTGGCGAAAACAAATATGGTTCGGATCCAAAGGATACAGACTTGAATATTCCGATAATGTAGGGATTTTATAGTTTGAATAGACAAGAATTATACATTAAACCCGCTTTATGCAGTAGAAAATCCCTGCCTTTGGCTTGATAAACCGGCAGGCTGGTATTACAGCTTCCAACCACATCAAAATATGACTTTACTGTGTTTTAAAGTTTAACCATAACGACCCGCGAGCATTCGGGGT
>Ga0114949_10001997_pt1 | contig 12582 bp, 14 predicted proteins | sample N074metaG_FD_83505 | JGI IMG/M metagenome (GOLD analysis project Ga0114949, IMG submission 83505) | Deep subsurface microbial communities from Kermadec Trench to uncover new lineages of life (NeLLi) - N074 metaG | ecosystem: Environmental > Aquatic > Marine > Ocean trench > Sediment | place... | reverse complement strand
TGATCGCGACATCTTCGTCGCAAATTTCGCCGGCGCGCTGGTAGGCAATATCGGCGCGTGCATCGCGCGGTTGGTTGCGCAAGCGGTCGCGCATGTCGTCGAGCGCCCAGCGCAGATTGACCGCCGTCGGGCGCGTGGCAATCAGCGTTTCATAAGCCCCTTCGAGCGCGGTGTCGGACGCGTCCGTGCGCATCGCCAGGGCCATCCCGTAGGCTGCCGCCGCACCGATCAGCGGGGCGCCGCGGACCATCATCGTCTCGATTGCCCGCGCCGCTTCGTCGAGCGATGTCAGGGTCGCCACCTCGAACTGGTGAGGTAGCCGGGTTTGGTCGATAATTCGCACCGACCAGCCATCGTCATCGCACCAAATCGTGCGGTAGGCCTTTCCATCGACTTTCACCGCGCTGTTCCCGGTCCCGGCAAAACGATCAACATCGCGCTTTGTGGATGACGAACGTCAACACGCCATCGTCCTCGGTGGCGCTTTCCAAAATGTCGCCGGTCGCTTCGCAGAAGTGATGGAAATCTTTCATCGCACCGGGGTCGGTGGCGATGACCGTCAGCCGCTCGCCGGCGCTCAAAGCCTTGAGCGCCTTCTTGGCTTTCAACACCGGCAGGGGACATTTGAGCCCAGACGTGTCGAGTACTTCCATGATTTAGTCCGACTGAAATTGTTCACGAGGGATTCATAGAGCGTTTATCGGGCACCGCCGCAAGCCCCAAAATTTCGTTTACTTGATTGACGGTTTTTCGAACATGCGAATATACTAATTTTTATGGACATCCAAGCGCTCAAGGAGAAGTCGGGCCAGGCGAGCCGATTGCTCAAATCGTTGGCGAACGACAAGCGGCTGCTGATCCTGTGTTACTTGAGTGAGACGGAAAAATCCGTCGGCGAACTCGAACGGTTGGTCGATCTCAGTCAATCGGCGTTATCGCAACACCTTGCCCGGCTGCGCCGCGACAATTTAGTGCAGACCCGGCGCGCGGCGCAAACCATTTATTATTCGATCGCCAGTCCGGAAGCCGACGCGGTACTGCAAACCCTCCACGGTCTTTTTTGTTCGGACGAGGCATCCGCCGCACAGGCTCCCGCCGCCACGGACCATCAGAGCGCATCGGGCGCTTGAGCCGTTAATCCGCCGACGGGGCCCGCCAAGGACATCTACGAGATCACACCCTAAACCCAGAGGCCCCTGAAAATGACCCAGCAAGTCACCTTCCTCGAACCCGCGGAGGTACAAGCGAAACTCAACGACGGCACCGCATACGTCATCGACGTGCGCGAGCCCAACGAATATGCGGAAGCGCATATCGCCGGGGTTCCCCTCATGCCGCTGTCGCAATTCGACCCCGGCGCGGTAACGCCGCCGGCGGACAAAACGCTGATTATCCATTGCCGCAGCGGGCGGCGTTGTGGTTTAGCATCGGAACAACTCATAGCCGCCGGCTACACAGGCACATTTTACCGCATGGCTGGCGGCCTTCTGGCTTGGACAGCCGCTGGGCTGCCCGTGGAGACCGGCGAAAGCACTTGAACCCCGTACGCGCAACCCTGCGGCCTAAGCTGACCGAACGATGAATATCTATCTGCCCATCGCGGAAATGCCGGTCGATGTCTTCCTGATTCTAGGCTTAGGCGGTGGAATCGGGTTTCTGTCGGGATTGTTCGGCGTCGGCGGTGGGTTTTTGATGACGCCGCTGCTGATCTTCATCGGCATACCGCCCGCTGTCGCGGTCGCCAGCGAAGCGAACCAGATTATCGCGGCTTCGGTTTCCGGCGCGCTGGCGCATATGCGGCGCGGCAATGTCGATTTCAAAATGGGCCTGATATTAACGATCGGGGGCTTCGCCGGTTCCGGCGTCGGCGTTTTGATCTTTACGCTGTTGCGCCAATTGGGGCAGGTCGATCTGCTGATCTCCCTGAGCTATGTGGTGTTCCTGGGCGCTATCGGCATGCTGATGCTGGTCGAAAGCAGCCGAACCATGCTGCGGCGCCAGGCGGGAACCGCGAGACGCGGCAAATTGCACCAGCATATGTGGCTGCACGGCCTACCCTTTAAAATGCGATTCCGCCGGTCGCGGCTGTATATCAGTGCGCTGGTGCCAATCGGCATTGGCTTCCTGGTCGGCATTTTGGCGGCGATAATGGGCGTCGGCGGCGGCTTTATCATGGTTCCGGCGATGATCTATCTGCTCGGCATGCCCACGGCCGTCGTCATCGGAACATCGCTATTCCAGATCATTTTCGTCACCGCCAACGTGACCTTCCTGCAAGCGACGACCAACCAAACCGTCGATATCGTCCTGGCGTTGCTGCTGCTGACCGGCGCGGTGATTGGCGCCCAATTAGGAACGAAAGTTGGCGGACGGCTGCGCGGCGAGCAGTTGCGCGGCCTGCTGGCGCTGATGGTTTTGGCCGTCTGCGCCAAGATCGCCTTCGACCTCGTATCGACCCCCGCCGACATATTCTCGATCCGTGAAATATCGGGATTTGGCGGATGATGGGCATTCGGCACGCCGCCATTTTTCTGTTTCTGGCAATCGGCGTTGCGGGCGCGCCGGCCGACGCTCAAACGCCAAGCGGCGCCCCAAGCGCGTCGTCGCTCGTGGCCGACCTCAGCGAAGATTTGATCGCCATCACCACGGGCTTCACCGGCGCCGATGTCCTGTTATTTGGGGCGACCGACGGCGCCGGCGAAATTATCGTCGTCGTCCGGGCACCGGAAAGCCGGGTCGTGGTACGCCGCAAGGAGCGGGTTGGCGGCATCTGGATCAACGCAGACCGGTTGACTTTCGACAAGGTGCCCGGCTTTTACCACGTCGCCGCATCGCGGCCGCTTGCCGACTTGTTGCCCGAAGCCGTGTTGGAGCGCGAACAGATCGGCGCGGAACGCCTCGCCCTGCCGCCCCTGTCGTCGGCAACTGAAGACGAGATCGCAGTATTCACCACCGCCCTCATTCGCAACAAACATCGCGATGGATTGTTTAGCGTTGAACTTGGCGAAATTAAATTTCTTGGTAACCGGCTGTTCCGCACTGAGGTACAGTTTCCGTCTAGCGTGCCGACCGGCGTTTATACCGCGACGGTCTATTTGGTCGATGGCGGCGCCATCATCGACCGTACCGAAACACCGCTGCAGGTGCGCAAAACAGGCTTCGAGGCTAACGTGTTCGAATTCGCCAACCAGCAATCGGCCCTCTACGGCTTGATCGCGATTTTAATCGCATTGGCCGCGGGATGGTTTGCCGGCATTGTCTTCCGCAACGTTTGATACAGCTATGACCGATCAACCGAATGTCTTTCTTGTTGTTGTCGATAATTCGCCGGAAATGCGGGTTGCGCTGCGGTTCGCCAGCCGGCGGGCAAAACGCACCGGCGGCCGTGTCGGTTTACTGCGCGTCATACGCAAAGCCGACTTTCAGCATTGGGCGGCCGTTGGCAATTTGATGCGCGAGGAAGCGCGCGACGAAGCCGAGCAATTGCTGCAGGAACATGCTGCGACCGTCACCGAGCTGACCGGCGGCGAAATGCCGATCCTCTACATCAAGGAAGGCGATATCAAATCCGCCGTGGTCCAATTAATCGACGAGGACAGCCAGATCCGCATCCTCGTTTTGGCGGCGTCGACTGGCAAACGCGGACCGGGACCCTTGATCACCTTCCTGATCAAAAAGATCATCGGCAAATCGCGTATTCCAGTCACAATCGTGCCGGGTGGACTAACCAACGACCAGCTCGACACGCTTACCTAAGCGTCGGCAATCAAGTGGGCGTACGAATCCGATTCTATGGAGTGAGAGACAATATGAGTGAATCTTCGAATGCGCTAGTGGATCCGGACTGGCTTGAGGCCCGTCTCGGCGATGCCAACACAAGGATCATCGCGCTCAACTTCACCGACAGCGTCAACTACGACCAGTCGCACATCCCGGGGGCCATTTTCTGGAACTGGAAGGAAATGCTTTGGGATCCTGAAATACGGGATTTCCCCACGCCGGAAACATTCGCCGAGCGCTGTTCGGCCGCCGGCATCGGCAACGATACCACCGTCGTGTTCTACGGCGACCCATCGGTGCAGTTCGGCACCTATGCCTGGTGGGTGTTCAAATATTGCGGACACGAAAACGCCCATGTGCTCGATGGCGCAAAAGTCCGTTGGGAAAACGAGGGGCGGCCCACGACCCAGGAGACGCCGCAAATCGCACCCGCGAATTACACCCCAGTGCCAAACCAGAACACGGCAAACATGCGGGCGCTGCGCGATGACGTGCTGGCCGCGATCGACGATGAAAACACGGTGATCCTCGATCACCGCTCGCCGGAAGAATTTAACGGCGAGCTGCTAAGCCCGCCAGGGACGCCGAACCATGGCGGCGAACGCCTGGGCCACATACCCGGCGCACAGCACCTGCACTTCGAGGATTTGATCACCGAGGACACGTCGTTTAAGTCCGCCGACGAACTGCGCGCGCTGCTAGAGACCCGCGGGGCGACGCCCGATAAGAACATCGTGTCCTATTGCCGCCTCAGCCACCGCGCGACCCTGGCTTACTTCGCCATGACCCAGTTACTCGGATATGAAAATGTCAGGAGCTACGACGGCTCGTGGACGGAATGGGGCAGCTTGGTGGGGGTACCGGTCGAGCGCTGATAGCGAGCGGGCGAGAAATCTAGAGCGGCCGCTTTTCCAGGCCTCCCCTCATTCACAAGCCCGGTGAATGCGGGTAGGTTCACCCGCCGCGCCTCGCCATTCGTATTGAAGATGATGACATGTCCCAAAGTACTTTCCTGAATCCCGAAGACATCGACACCTCGCCGCCGGTCAGCGACGAGGTTAAGACCACGACCTGCTACATGTGCGCCTGCCGGTGCGGCATCAACGTGCATCTGCGCGACGGCGCCATCCGCTACATCGAAGGCAACCGCAATCATCCGGTCAACAAGGGCGTGCTGTGCGCCAAAGGGTCGGCCGGCATCATGCAGCATTACTCGCCGGCGCGGCTGTCGAAGCCCCTGAAGCGGGTCGGACCGCGCGGCTCCAACGAATTCGTCGAGATCGAATGGGACGAAGCGCTGGCGACAGCCACCGAATGGCTCGGCGACGTGCGCCGGAGCGACCCACGCAAGCTGGCGTTTTTCACCGGCCGCGACCAAAGCCAGGGGCTGACGGGGTTCTGGGCAAGCCAGTTCGGCACCCCCAACTACGCCGCCCATGGCGGCTTTTGCTCGGTCAACATGGCCGCCGCCGGCTTCTACACTATCGGCGGTTCGTTCTGGGAGTTCGGCGAGCCGGATTGGGAGCACACCCGCTATTTCCTGATGTTCGGCGTCGCCGAGGATCACGATTCCAATCCCATCAAGGCTGGCTTGGGCAAACTCAAGGCCAAAGGCGACGCCAAATTCGTTTCCGTCAATCCGGTACGCACCGGCTATTCCGCCATCGCCGACGAATGGCTCGGCGTGCGGCCCGGCACCGACGGTCTGTTCGTACTGGCGCTGGTGCACGAACTGCTGCGCGCCGGCAAGGTCGATCTGGAATTTTTGGTGCGCTACACCAACGCCCCCTGGCTGGTGTACCGCGCGCCGGGCGAGGCCCATGACGGGATGTTCGTGCGCAACACCGACGGCGACCCCTTGGCCGTCGACCAGAACACCGGGAAACTGGCGAGCGCCCTGGCAGCCGATATTGCGCCGGCCCTGCAAGGCAGCTTCGATCTGGCGCAACTGGACGGCGGCGATTTGAGCGGCGCCGCGGTGCCCTCCTTCCAATTGCTGCTGGACCGTTACCAGGACCCGCAATACGCGCCGGAAGCGGCCGCCGGGAAAACCGGCATCGACGCGGCGACGATCCGGCGCATCGCCGCCGAGTTGGCGCACGCCGCCTTCGAACAAACCATCGAGATCGACACGCCCTGGACCGACTGGACCGGCCGCCGCCACGACAAGATGATCGGACGGCCCGTATCGATGCACGCCATGCGCGGCATCTCGGCCCACTCGAACGGTTTTCAGACCTGCCGGGCGATCCACATGCTGCAGATGCTGCTCGGCAGCATCGATTGTCCCGGCGGTTTTCGCTATAAGCCGCCGTTCCCCCGCCCCGCACCGCCGGGACCGAAACCGGTGGGCCGCAGCGACCAGATAGCTCCCGAAACGCCACTGCCGGGACCGCCGCTGGGCTTCATCACCGGGCCGGAAGACCTACTGGTCGAGGCGGATGGCAGCCCGTCGCGCATCGACAAGGCATTCTCGTGGGAATACCCGCTGTCGGCGCACGGTATGATGCATCTGGTCATCCGCAACGCTTGGGCGCGAGATCCCTACCCCATCGACGTGCTGTTCCTGTTCATGGCCAATATGAGTTGGAACTCGGCGATGAACACGTCCGAGACCATCGAAATGTTGACCGACATCGACCCCGACACCGGCGAGTACCGCATCCCCAAGATCATTTATTCCGACGCCTTTGCCTCGGAGATGGTGCCTTACGCCGATCTTATTTTGCCCGACACCACCTATCTCGAGCGTTGGGACTGCATCAGCATGCTCGACCGGCCGATCAGCAGCGCCGACGGGCCGGCGGATTCGATCCGCCAGCCGGTTGTGGCGCCCGACCGCGACGTGCGGCCGTTCCAGGATGTTCTGATCGATCTGGGCGCGCGCCTGGGCCTGCCGGCCTTCGTCGATGAGGCTGGCGATCCCCGCTACGCCGGAGGCTATGCCGACTACATCGTCAACCACGAACGCACACCGGGCATCGGTCCGCTGGCGGGGTGGCGCGGCAAAGACGGCGCATCCCATGGCCGTGGCCCGGCAAACCCCCACCAGCTCGACCGCTATGTGGAGAATGGCTGCTTCTGGAGCGCCAAACTGGCGCCCGAGCAGCGCTATTTCAAATTCGCCAACCAGAGTTACCTGCAATATTCCGCCGATATGGGCTGGATCCCCGAGGCCAAACAAATCGTCCTGCAAATCTACAGCGAGCCGCTGCAGAAATTCCGCCTGGCGGCGCAGGGACATGGCCCCCATCAACCACCCGACATCCACCGCGAGCGAATCGAGACTCATTTCGATCCGCTGCCGATCTGGTATCCGCCGTTCGAGGAAAGCCATTCCGACGACAGCACCTACCCGCTGCACGCGCTGACCCAACGGCCGATGGCGATGTACCATTCATGGGGATCGCAGAACGCGTGGCTGCGCCAAATTCATGGCTGGAACAAACTGTACGTCCACGCCGACACGGCACGCGAAGCCGGTCTCGCCGACGACGACTGGGCCTGGGTCGAGAGCCCCTATGGCCGCATCAAGGCGCAGATTAAAACCATGACCGGGTGCAACCGGGACACCGTGTGGACGTGGAACGCCATCGGCAAGCGGCGCGGCAGTTGGAACCTCGACGACAATGCACCCGAAGCGCGCCGCGGTTTCCTGCTCAATCATTTGATCACCGATCTGTTGCCGCCGAAAAACGGCCACCGCTACGCCAACGCCGATCCGGTGACCGGCCAGGCCGCCTGGTTCGATCTGAAAATCCGTCTGACCAAAGCGGCGCCGGACGAGGCCGGCGAGAGCGCGCCCCAGTTCCCCGTGCTCAAAAATCTACCCGGCGTCGAAAAACGCCCGACGATCCTGCGCTATGGCGCGAAGTTTCTGCCGGTGGGTAACTGGCGGCGGAAGCGGGGCGGATCATGACCAGCTTGCCGCAAACGCCGCCGGCGAAAAAGCTCGGCCTGGTCATCGATCTCGACACCTGCGTCGGCTGTCACGCCTGCGCCGTGAACTGCAAGGAATGGAACACCGGCGGCCATTCGGCGCCGCTGACCGATCTCGAACCCTACGGGGAGCAGCCGCTGGGTGTGTGGTTCAACCGGGTCCACACCTTCGAAGCGGGCGAGGGCGCGTCGGGCCGAACGGTCCATTTTCCCAAGAGCTGCCTGCATTGCGACGAGCCGGCTTGCGTCACCGTGTGCCCCACCGGGGCTTCGTATAAGCGTAGCGAGGACGGCATCGTGCTGATCAACGCCGACACCTGCATCGGCTGCAAGCTGTGTTCGTGGGCCTGCCCCTATGGCGCGCGCGAATATGATTACACCGACGGGGTGATGAAAAAATGCACCCTGTGTATCGACCGCATCTACAACGAGAACCTGGAAGAGATCGACCGGGTGCCCGTCTGCGTTTCCACCTGCCCGGCCTCGGCGCGGCATTACGGCGATTTGGGCGATCCCAATTCCGATGTGTCGAAATTGGTGGCCGAGCGCGGCGGTTACGATTTAATGCCCGAGATGGCGATGCAGCCGGTCAACAAATATTTACCGCCGCGACCCGCCAAAACACGTGTTGGCGACACCGGCGCTTCGGCTTCGCTACCCACACACGAAACAGCTTCAGCGGAGACCACAAACGGTCTTCTCGGCTGGGTCGACCGCGTTCTGTCGCGCTGACCTAAGGTTACGTTGCCGTGAACCCTGCCTATTCCGTTATATTTTTTACCACCGCCTCGGGCGCCGGCTATGGGCTGCTGACCTGTATCGGCCTGGTCGGCGTTTTCTTCGGCATGCCGGCCGACCGCTGGTTCGGCCTGGCTGTATACGCTGTCGCGCTGGTCCTGATCACCGCCGGATTATTGGCGTCGACCGCCCATCTCGGCCACCCGGAACGGGCGTGGCGGGCGCTCACCCAGTGGCGCTCGTCATGGCTGTCGCGCGAAGGCGTCGCCGCCGTCCTGACCTATATCCCGGCGGGGCTCGCCGTTATCGGCTGGGTATTGCTCGGGCGCAACGATGGCATTTTGGTGTGGCTGGCGGCGATTGCAGCCATCCTGTCTATCGTTACCGTGTTTTGCACCGCCAAAATATACCAAAGCCTGCGCGCCATTCCGCGCTGGAACTCGCCTTGGGTGACGCCGGTCTATCTGGGCTTCGCGCTCGCCAGCGGCGCGCTGTTGTTTCACCTCGGCGTGCGCGCCTTTGGCTTCGGCTTTCCCGGGACCGGCTGGGGTGCCGCCATTTTCACAGTGGCGGCATGGACGTTAAAGCTGGCCTATTGGCGCCAAATCGACGGCGCCGCGCCCCGCTCGACGGCTGAATCGGCGACGGGGCTGGGCCATCTCGGAAAGGTCCGGCTGTTCGAGGCGCCGCACACCGGCGACAATTATCTGATGCGCGAGATGGGCTACAAGATCGCCCGCAAACACGCGCGCCGGCTGCGGCGCATCGCGCTCGTCCTCGGCGGCGTCATACCCGTAATCCTGGCTGTCGTGGCGACCCAAATGCCGGACCTGGCTGGCGCGCTTGTGAGCCTGGTCGCCGTCATATCGGCCGGCGCCGGATTACTCGTGGAGCGCTGGCTGTTCTTCGCCGAAGCCGTCCACGCGGTCTCGCTCTATTACGGCACCGACGCCGTCTAAACCGCCAGCGACGGCATCTGGATGGGGCCGTCGATCAATTGATTGACGAACTGGTGGACGTAAGCGTTATCGGTGGTCTCGATTTCGTCGACCGCGCCTTGCCATATGATTCGGCCCTCGTGGAGCATGACCACGCGCTGAGCGATCTCGCGCACCACCGCCATATCGCTGACCACCGAAATCACCGTCGCGCCCAACTCTCTCACGCGGGCGACGATCAGCTCGCTGATGATGTTGCTCATGATCGGATCGAGGCCGGCGGTCGGCTCGTCGAGGAAAATGATTTCCGGGTCGGTGGCAAAGGCGCGGGCCAGGCCAACGCGCTTTTGCATGCCGCCGGAGAGTTCGGCGGGATACAAATCCGCCGTTTCGGCGGTGAGGCCGACCGCAGCCAGCTTTTCGACCGCCCGCGCCCGGGCCGCCGCTTTATCGAACCCCGGATCCTGCAGCAGGCGGAAAGCCACGTTCTCCCACACCGTCAGGCTGTCGAACAGGCCCTGGCGCTGAAACAGCACGCCGAAGCGTCGCATCCAGGCCATGCGCTCGTTGCCCGACAGGCCGACCGAATCGACGCCGTCGATTTCGATACGGCCCGCATCCGGCGGCACCAGGCCCAGGATCAATTTCAGCAATAACGATTTTCCGCTGCCCGAGCCGCCAATCAGCACCAGCGATTCGCCGTCGGCGACATCGAGCGAGATTTCATCGAGCGTCCGATTGTCATCGAATGCCTTGGTGACGCCAGTCAACCTGATCTTGGGATCACTCATCCGCGCCTCAATCGGCTTTCGGCCGCGGCGTCAAATCGCCCAACTGGCCGCGAAAAAAGATCAGCGGCTCGCCACCGGCACTCTCAAATCGCTCGACCTCGCCGACGATGATGACGTGATCGCCGCCGTCATGGTGAACCACATTGCGGCACTCGAAACTGGCGAGACAACCGCCGAGGATGGGGGCGCCGCCCAAGCCTTCGATATAGTCGATACCGTTGAATTTATCGTTGCCCGACATGGCGAAATTCATACACAGCTCGTTTTGCCCTTCCGCCAGGATGTGAACGCAGAAATGGCTGGCATCCTCGAGCACCTTCAGGCTGGGCGAGCTACGGTCGAGGCTCCACAGCACCAGCGGCGGATCCAACGACACCGAATTGAACGAGTTGGCCGTGACACCCGCCAGCGTGCCGTTCTCCCCCTTGGCCGTCACCACCGTAACGCCCGTGGCGAAATTACCCAGGGCATTGCGAAAAGAGAGGGTATCGAATTCCTGATCCGCCATTTAAATAATTTCCAGCCGGGTTGCATGAGCCGCCGCCGAACGGCGGCGCGGCGCTAAAGATACTGGCTAGAGCAGACGAGACCAACCCCGCAATGACCCCAAACTTCGATGGTGCACATGGTTGGAATAAGGCGTGAATTTTCGCAGCACTTCACAAAAAGCGAATCACCCGCCAAAACTGATTACAAATTAGGCAGTTTTTGCATATTTGGCGTGCACCAGCATGTCAGCCGCCACTCAGTACTTATTAAACAAAATAACGCCCGCTTTATTTTTGCTGCCGGGTCAGAACCGAAGTAAGTCTGTATTCGGCCCGAATATTCTTGATACACAAGCATACAATCGGACGGTAAACAATATAACTTCTAATATATTACGTTAAATCAAAGAGAAAGAAAATTTAGGGCCAATAATACCTAAATAATCATATGAGGTTTTGCCAAACAGCCAGACGATCAATTTAATCGCCCTTGACAACACTGCTATATATTGTGGGATATTTATTAGGATCCACTACATCGTGGGTTCTTAGACTTATGAGTCTTAAATCGCCCAAAGGGGGAAACATGCCAGAAAGTATCATCGAAAAAACAAAAAAGTGGATAGGCCAAATAACCGAGCTTGGCCTGCTGTTAGTGGCGCTTGCCATTGTGCTTCAAATTCTGATCGGAAGTAACCTTCCGTTTTTCGGCAACGTCGTTGGCAACCTGACCGAATTAATCAGCTCGCTCGGTGACAACGGTCTTATCGGCTTGATCGCGATCGCCATTATTCTGTGGCTGTTTGCGAAACGGAACCCAGGTTAAACCGCGTACGTCAACGTACGGCGCTCGATTGCGCCCCTGTAGTTACGCCGCCCCGATAGCAATATCGGGGCGGTTTTCATTGCAGCCCATCTGTGGAGCGCTACAGTGGAGTGGTGGTTCGACCATTTCGGATAGCAGGCATGCCAGTAACCAACCCCCGCGACGGTGTCGCAATTCAATACGAAAGCCAAGGCGACGGACCGCCTCTGATCCTCGTCAGCGGAACCGGCCACGACCTGAGCTTCTGGTCGGGGCAATTACCGTTCTTCGCACCTGAATTCCGAACAATCGTTTTCGATAACCGCGGCGTCGGTGGATCGAGCGTGCCGCCGTCGGGGTACTCTTTGGCTGACATGGCCGACGACGCCGCCCATGTGCTCGACGACGCCGGCATCGATAGCGCCCACGTGATGGGCTTTTCCATGGGCGGCCATATTGCCCAGGAACTCGCGCTGACCCACCCGGACCGTGTGCTCAGCCTGGGTATCCACCATAGCTGGACCCGCAACGGCGCCCGGCTCAAGAAATTTCAGGAAACCCGGCTGTTCCTCGCCGAGCATGACCAGCGGGTCGCCCTGACCGAGCTCAGCATGCTCGCCCTGCACGCCTCGGCCTATTACGACGCCCACGCCGAGGAGATGGAGGCCCATCGCCGGTTCCTGTTGGAGCAATCGCCGGTCAATGCAGGCTGGATCGGACAGTTGCAGGCATGTATCGAGGGCGACACCTACGACCGGCTACCGCAGATCAGCGTACCGACGCTGGTGACGTGCTCCGAACTCGACGTCATTGCCGCGCCGCACCTGTCGCAGCAAATCCATGAACGCATCGCCGGCTCGCAACTGCGCGTCCTCAAGGGGACTGGCCACGTGGCGCTGATGGAAGCGCCCGAAGAGTTTGCACAAATCTGCCTCGACTTCCTGAGATCCCTGCCCTCGGCATAGTCCCCTAGAGCCTATTCAGGTAAGTTGGAACCATTCTGGCGGAGCGGATTTGCGACAAGGGGGGTTTGGTGAAGAGCATAGCCGTAGCTATGGTCGAGCCGGAGCCCGCCGGCATTGCCGCAAAGCCGCCCGCCCCTT
>Ga0114949_10001994_pt1 | contig 12586 bp, 9 predicted proteins | sample N074metaG_FD_83505 | JGI IMG/M metagenome (GOLD analysis project Ga0114949, IMG submission 83505) | Deep subsurface microbial communities from Kermadec Trench to uncover new lineages of life (NeLLi) - N074 metaG | ecosystem: Environmental > Aquatic > Marine > Ocean trench > Sediment | place... | reverse complement strand
TTATATTTAGTTAATTCAATTAACTACCCCGACTGTTTAATCCCAACAAGGTGAGTTCCCGTCAAAACCTTACTAATCGTGTCAACTAAGCCCTAACTTTAGGCTCGCATTTAGGGATTCAATTTATTTTAACTTTGACCTATATACTTTAAACCAATCCATTCGTTCACTAAAGTATACTTCACAAGAGAGTTTACCCCTTAAAGATTTGTCTTAAAATTTCCAGTCAAAAAAGTTTATTTGTAGCAGTTGATTAACTCACAAATGAACCCAATTTCATTGTATCAAATACTCCTCTAAAATTAAGGAATTGTTATGGAGATCGTTGAATTAAAGACGTTAAAAATTTCTGAATTGACCAAAATGGCGCAAACCCTGAATGTTTCTGGCGCCACTAGCCTTAAAAAACAAGAATTGATTTTCCGGATCCTGGAAGAACAAACCAAACAAGAAGGGTTGATTTTCGCTGAAGGCGTTCTTGAAGTGCTGCCCGATGGATATGGATTTCTAAGATCGCCGGACTACAACTACTTGCCGGGGCCGGATGATATTTATGTCTCCCCTTCACAAATAAAGCGTTTCGGATTAAGAACCGGGGATACGGTATCAGGGCAAATTCGTCCGCCAAAAGAAAGTGAACGGTTTTTTGCTTTACTTAAAGTTGAGGCGGTAAATTTTGAAAACCCCGAAGAAGCGAAAAAGAAAATTCTCTTCGATAACTTAACCCCGCTTTATCCGGATGAGAAACTTGAGCTTGAGCATAAACCGCAGGATTTTTCTTCTCGGATCATGGACATGTTAACACCCATTGGTAAAGGTCAGCGCGGTTTAATTGTTGCCCAACCGAAAACTGGAAAAACAATTCTGCTGCAAAAAATTGCAAATGCTGTCAGCGACAATCACCCGGAAATCAAAATGATTGTTTTGCTCATTGATGAACGGCCTGAAGAAGTCACCGATATGCAGCGGTCTGTGAAAGCTGAGGTTATCAGCTCGACTTTTGACGAGCCGCCGGACCGCCACGTGCAGGTGGCTGATATGGTTTTGAAAAAAGCCAAACGGCTGGTTGAGTACGGCCAGGATGTGGTGATTCTTTTGGACAGTATAACCAGGCTGGCGAGAGCGCACAACGCAGTTGTGCCGCACAGCGGAAAAATTCTTTCCGGCGGCCTTGACGCCACGGCCTTGGAACGTCCGAAGAGATTCTTCGGAGCCGCCAGAAATATTGAAGAAGGCGGCAGTTTGACCATCATCGCCACCGCACTGATCGATACCGGTAGTCGTATGGATGAAGTCATTTTTGAAGAGTTTAAAGGAACCGGCAACATGGAATTACAGCTTGACCGCCGCATATCTGATCGTAGAATTTTCCCGGCAATTGATGTTAACCGGTCAGGCACGAGAAAGGAAGAGCTTCTTTTAAAAGATTTTGAAATTAAACGTATTTGGATTCTACGTAAATTCCTCGCAGATTTGACTTCTGTAGAAGCTATGGAATTTCTGCTTAGCAGGATGCATGGGACTAAGACAAATAAGGCTTTCCTGGAATCAATGAATACCTAAAGGTTGATTATTTTTCTTGCATTTCAGATACAGATTTCGTATATTCAACGCTTGAATTTTCAGACATAATAAAGAAATTGTTATTTGTAATTTAAGGAGTTCATGGTGAAACCTGATATTCATCCGGAATACAAAGTTGGTACTGTAACCTGTGCATGCGGGCATTCATTTCAAGTTCGATCAACCGTCGGTGATATGAATGTTGAAATCTGTTCGGCCTGCCACCCGTTTTTTACCGGTAAACAACATTTGGTTGATTCGGCTGGCCGTGTTGAGAAGTTTATGAAAAAATACGGTTTGGCTGATAAAAAAGCTGCCCAGGAAAAAGCAGAAGAAGTAAAGGCAGTTGAGGCAAAAGCCGCAGAACAAAAGGCGGTTGAGGAAAAAGCTGCAGCGGAGCGGCAAGCTGCTGAAGCAAAAAATGTAGCTGTGAAAGCTGAAACGAAAGTTGAGGCAAAAGCTGAAGCAAAAGCTGAAGAACAAGCCGAATCCGTTGGAACCGAAAGTAAAACTGAAAAGGTGGAAGATAAAGAAGCTGTGACCAATTCATAACTGAACTGTAGGTAAAAGGTAAGGACGGGATGAGAGCCTGAAAAAGGCCCATTCCGTTTTTTTATTTCCCCAAGGGTAAAATGATCACTGGTAGTTTGAAATTTTAATTTTAGGGTCTGAAAGTTATGAACGAGCAAGCACTACAAATTGGCGGACAAGCGGTAATTGAAGGCGTGATGATGAGATCGGCACAAATTGTTTCTGTGGCAGTTCGCCGGCAGGACGGCAGTATTTTAGTGCGGAAAAAATCGTTTGTTTCTTTTATCAAACGCTTTAAAGTTTTATCCTTTCCGATCCTGAGAGGCTCGGTTGTCCTGATGGAGTCTCTGGTTTTGGGAGTTCGAGCTTTGACTTTTTCAGGCGATGTTGCTGTTGAAGATGAGAAGAAAAATGAAAGAAAAAATAACAACAAAGACGCCATCCCGGAAAAGAGAGGTTGGCTGGCCAGTGTGTGGCTGGGGCTTACTGTCCTGTTCTCCTTTGGAATCGGATTGTTTATTTTCTTTTATGTGCCCCTGATTTTAACCGAATTGCTAGGCGCAGAAAGCGGATTCATGTTTAACCTGGTTGACGGTTTTCTACGCCTGTCGATTTTTCTTCTCTATCTCGGCGCGATAACATTGATGAAAGACATTCGCCGTATTTTTGAATATCACGGGGCCGAGCATAAGAGCATTTTTGCGTTTGAAAACAAAAAGGACCTTACACCAGCCGCCGCAAAACCGCTTTCGCGCTTTCACCCCCGATGCGGCACCAGTTTCTTATTCATCGTGATGGTGGTCAGCATTTTTGTGTATATGTTTTTAGGTAAACCGGTAGACCTGGGAGATAGATTGCTGCGTCTTGCTTTTCTTCCGCTCATTGGCGGCATTTCATATGAACTTATTCGACTGTCGGATGTCGGCGCAAAGAAAAGTTTTTGGCGGCCGTTCATTTTACCGGGAATGTGGCTGCAAAGACTGACCACAAAAGAACCTGATGAAAGCCAGTTGGAAGTTGCCATTGTGGCCCTGAAATGCGCTCTGGGTTTAAGCATCTCGGAACACCCGAACGTGGTTGTCGAGGGTGAAGAAAAGGCGCAGTTGGAGAACGTTCAGTAAACTAGAGCAGCGATTCTTAATTATCATTTCAACGGGTAATCGTATTGTTGTCTTAAATGCTGCGCCAGTCATTGATGGTCATTGTGTCATTAGCAGACAATAATTGACTTAATGACAACTAAATGACAGACTCCAAGGCAGATTTTGCGATCCTTTGTACGGACACTTTGATTACGCAGGCTTTTGGAATCACATTACTAGGATTTTGGCGGAGACTCAAATGTTAGAACAATTGGAAAAAATTGATAAGCGTTATCAAGAGCTTTGTGAGCTTTTAATGGATCCAAATGTCACTCAAGACCCTGCCAAATACAAAGAAATCGCAAAAGAGAGGAGTGGGCTGGACAAAACCATAGAAAAATATCATGAGTATAAAAAAGTTTTAACCACCTTGCAGGAGGACGAATCTGTTCTCAAAAATGACAGCGATGAAGAGCTGCGCGAACTCGCCGAACTCGAGCTTGAAGAACTGACACCAAAGAAGATTGATCTCGAAGAGGAACTCAAGGTTTTGTTGCTGCCTAAGGACCCCCAAGATAAAAAAAATGTAATCGTTGAGGTTAGAGCAGGAACCGGTGGCGATGAAGCCGGGCTTTTTGCCGGTGATCTCTATCGAATGTACAGCCGGTTTGCTGAAAGGATAGGCTGGAAAATTGAAGTGCTAAGTTCAAATCCGCAGGGCGTGGGAGGGTTTAAGGAAATTATTTTTATGATGAACGGGGAAAATGTTTACGGCGTGATGAAGTATGAAAGCGGGGTACATCGTGTGCAAAGGGTGCCGAAAACCGAGACCAACGGCAGAATCCATACTTCGGCGGCATCTGTTGTGGTGCTGCCCGAAGCTGAAGAAGTTGAAATTTCAATCGAGCCCAACGAATTGAAAATCGATGTTTACCGTTCCTCGGGACCCGGCGGCCAAAGCGTGAATACCACCGATTCCGCCGTTCGAATTACCCACATTCCCACCGGCATGGTGGTGACCTGCCAGGATGAAAAATCCCAGCATAAAAACCGCGCCAAAGCCCTGAAAGTTCTCAAGGCGAGGTTGCTGGAAAAGAAGCAGCGTGAGGAGCAGGAAAAGTTAACCGAGAGTCGTCGTTCCATGATCAGTTCCGGCGATCGCAGCGCCAAAGTCAGAACATACAACTTTCCCCAAAGCAGGCTTACCGACCACCGGATTGGCTTAACTCTCTACCGCCTCGACGAAGTGCTTGATGGTGATATTCAGGAAGTCATCGACAAACTCCGTCTCGCAGACCAGGCTGAGTTGTTGAAAAAGGCTGGTTAGTATTTTAGTTAATCCAATGACTCTGTTCTCAAATGCAAGCAATATTGTTGACTTTTGAAACGACAGTCCCAAATTCTTGTCCGAAAAAGGAATTGAAAAGGCGCGGTTGAATGCCGTGCAATTATTGGGAATACTTTGGAAATGAATCGCCTTGATTTTGGTTGAACTAGGATCGTTCGGTTGAAGCAATAAAAAAGCACGCAATAATGTTGATATAAGTAATTTTCGAACACAAAGCAAGGAGCATCGATTGCATCACAAATGCCAACCCTGTTCCATCAGGGCGCAGTTCGTAAGATTTTGCAGCACTGTTTTCCTATGTGGCGTAGTTAGCATTGTGTCGGCGAAATCTTCCAATCCCAGTTCCCCAAATTCACTTATGATGGCTGTGGCATGGAAGCAAACAGCAGCAGAGTACAAGGCACTGTATTATCAGGCCTACAACATTGCACGAATGCAAGTGGAGCGTGCGTTGTCTACTCGAACACCCGGGGATAAAACATTGGCAGTGTTAATGGATATGGACGACACCATCCTCAATACCGTAAATTACTGGGGATATTTGATTAATAATAACCAGGCTTTTTTTGACGATTCTATTTGGGATCGGTGGATCCCGGAAAACAAGGTGGTTCCTACGCCCGGGTCCGTGGACTTTCTTGCCTTCTGTAAGGACAATGATGTTGAGGTCTTCTATGTCACAAGCCGGAACCAGGGCGCGAAAACTTTCGAGTACGCGATGGATCACCTGAAGATCAATGGATTCCCCTACGCCGATGAAAATCATCTAACGGTTCTAACCGATACATCCAACAAGCAAAAACGGCAGGATGAGATAGGTAATGACTATGAAATCGTGCTATTTATGGGCGATAACCTCAACGATTTTAAGCGGGTTTACTACGTCACAGACATTGACGAACGAACCAAGCTTATGGAGCAAGACAAAGATCTCTTCGGGCGAAAGTTCATCCTGCTCCCAAACCCAACGGATGGTCATTGGATCAGGGCCGTCTTCGGCGAATCCGAGCCGCCTCCGACAAATACAAATCGTGAAATACTGAGGAAGGCGGCGACCAGATCGAGCTGGGAACAATAGATATAGAATAGCCTTAATGATTCTATCTTCAATGACAAGGAATATTGTTGATCTTTTAAACGACAGCTCAAAAATGTTGTCCGAAAAAGGAATTGAAAACGCGCGGTTGAATGCAGAGCAGTTATTGCGCCATACTTTGGGGATAAATCGCGTTGATCTCTACTTGAACCAGGATCGTTATTTGACTCAAACCGAAGCGGCAGCATTCAAGCGTTGCTTAAAAAGACGAGCAGACCGGGAACCTTTGCAATATATTCTTGGCGAAGCTGAGTTCATGTCATTACCTTTTGTTGTGGATGAGAACGTCTTGATTCCGCGTCCGGAGACGGAAATTCTGGTGGAAAAAACCATTCAAATGTGCAAAGAGAAATTCGCCTCAAAAGATCAGATTGAGGTTCTGGAATTCGGCACCGGTTCGGGGTGTATTTCCGTAAGTTTAGCAAAATATTTGGAGAATGCCCGAATAACTTCTTTAGATATATCAAGGGACGCTCTTAAAGTTGCTGAAAAAAATGCCGGCTTAAATGGCGTTGATGACCGGATACAGTTCATAAATCAAGATTGCACTTCATCAAAAATTGCAAACTATTTTCCTGACAAATTTGACGTACTGGTTTCAAATCCACCGTATGTTTCCCCAACAGATTTTGAAGACTTGCCCGAAGAAATCAAAAAGTATGAGCCCGCAGTTGCCCTCAGCGACAACCGGGATGGCTTAAGCTTTTATCGCAAAATTGCTGAGCTTTCACCCGAGCTAATTAAAACATCCGGATTCTTAATGCTTGAGCTTGGTTTAGGCCAGGCGGTGGCAGTAAAAGAAATTTTCGTAAAAACCAGCTTCAATAATATAAATATTTTTCAAGATCTGAACGAAATAGATCGAATCTTATTTTGTGAGTATGAATAAATAATCCTGTTGTGATGAGTTCTTGTCGAGCGTTGATTGATTCAGCTGCCAAAATTAACCTGGGAGTCATCTTGAGTTGGATTTCCGCTCAGCATGAGCTTTGTGTGGCGAATAACGAATAAACGAATAACTTGCTCAGCCTATTAAAGCTGAATACTTTTTAAGTACATGGAGGACTTAATGCTCAAACCAACCATTTTTCGTGAATATGACATCCGGGGAATCGCAGATGAAGATCTGGTTGATGAAAATGTCGTTCTGCTGGGTAAAGGAATCGGCACATTTTTGGGTCGGCAAGGTTCAAAGACTTTAGTTATTGGCCGGGATGTTCGGCTTTCTTCGCCGCGCCTTCGGGATGCGCTTATTAAAGGACTGCAATCAACAGGAGTCAATGTTATAGATGTTGGTGTAACCCTTACTCCCATTCAATATTTTGCTATTCTTCATTTAAACGCCGACGGCGGTGTCATGATTACCGGCAGTCACAACCCGATTGACTACAACGGTTTAAAAATCTCCAAGAAAGGCGTAGTGCCGGTTTATGGGGAGCAAATTCAGGAAATTCGCAAAATTATCGAGAGCGACGATTTTGCCACGGGCGCCGGAGAGATCGTCGAGAAGAACGTCATGGATGATTACGTAACGACCTTAAAGTCCAAGCTGAAATTTAATAAGAAACTCAAGATTGTCATCGATGCCGGCAATGGCACCGCTGGTCTTGTTGCGCCTAAGCTCTGGGAAGACATGGGATGCGATGTGGAATGCATTTACTGTGAACCTGACGGCCGCTTTCCCAACCACCTGCCCGATCCGACTGTCCTGAAATACGTAGTTGATTTGCAGGAAAAGGTTCTCGAAACCGGGGCAGACCTGGGGATCGGTTACGACGGCGATAGCGATCGCGTTGGGGTTATCGATGAAAAAGGCCGGATGATTTTTGCGGATACGCTGCTGGCGATTTTAAGCCGCGAGGTTTTAGATCGAAAGCCAGGTTCGGAAATTGTTTTTGATGTAAAATGTTCCCAGGCGCTTCCTGAAGAAATTCGGAAACACGGCGGTAAACCCCTGATGTGGAAAACCGGTCACTCGCTTTTAAAAGCAAAAATGAAAGAAATTAACTCGCCCTTGGCAGGTGAGATGTCCGGGCATATTTTTTATGCGGATGATTATTTTGGCTTCGACGACGCGATTTATGTTTCGGGCCGGCTCATGCAAATTCTCTCAAACACCGACCAAAAACTCTCCGAGATCGTCGATGAAATTCCACATTTTGAGTCGACTCCCGAAATTCGAATTGATGCGACCGATGAAGACAAATTTAACGTTGTGGCGGATATTGCGGATTACTTTAAGAAAAGTTATGACGCCATTGATATCGACGGCGCGCGGGTATTGTTTGGCGACGGCTGGGGGCTGGTTCGTGCGTCCAACACGCAGCCGGTTTTGGTCCTGCGATTTGAAGCTAAAACTAAAGACCGTTTGCAGGAAATCATTGAAGTCTTCAAGACGAAATTGCGGGAATATCCTTCAATTAAATTTTCGGATAAAGATTTTGCAATTGCTTAAATGTTTTCTTTATATTGGGTCAAATTGAATAATTATGGATAGCCGATTCTGGCAATATGTCATGCCCGCGGCAGGCGGGCATCCAGGTTTTTTTCATCTTAGGCTGCTTCTGCTTTGTTCTGGATTCCGCCTGCGCGGGAACGACTTTTTTTTAAAAACATTTTTTATCATGATTCAAAAAAAATTGATTTTACTTTCAATTTTGGTTTTATTTGCAAACACCGGTTTTGCCGGTGAAGAGATCATGCCCTTAAATCAAATCAAACCGGGCATGCGCGGGATAGGCAAAACCGTTTTTGTCGGTACTGAAATCGAAGAATTTGAATTCGAAGTTCTCGAAATTATTCCCAACTTCAGAGCGAAACGCGATTTGATTTTGACCAGACTTATTGGTGAAAAAATCGAGTACACTGGTGTTGTGGCGGGCATGAGTGGCAGCCCGATGTACATCGACGGCAAGCTCATCGGAGCGTTGTCCTACAGCATGGGCATTTTCATGAAAGAGCCCATCGCCGGCGTCACGCCCATTGAGCAAATGTTTGAAATTCTTGCCTGGGAAAAAGTACGTCCCGAGGAATTGGCCGCCGTTCGCGGGTTTAATGAATCCTATCTCGCAATGGCGGTCGGAGCACAGGAGTTCTCCCTGGAAAATATTCTTCCCCTCGAATTTAGGAGGGCCAAAAGGAAAACAAGCCTGGCCCGAATTAATCCTTTAGACACGCCGCTTATTTTTTCGGGATTCGAGAATTCGGTTTTAGAATTTTGTTCAACCGTTTTTGACGGAATGGGCGTGCAGGTTCTAAGCGGCGGCGGAACGTTCACAAATGAAAAACCAGATTTAGGACCTTTAGAACCTGGCTCTGCATATTCTATTGTTATCGTCGATGGCGATATGGGACTGCAAGCAACGGGCACTGTAACTTATGTAGATGGCAATAAAGTCCTGGGAATGGGACACTCGTTCTTGAACAGCGGCGCGCTTGAACTGCCGATGGGCAAAGCAAAAATTCTCACAACTCTCTCGAGTTTGATGTTTTCTACAAAAATGTCTGCGCTCACTGAAATCGCCGGGACGATTCACCAGGATCGCACAACCGGAATTATGGGCGTTACGGGTGAGTCAGCTAAAATGATTCCCATCCGGCTGCGTTTCCGCTCTAAGTTTCAAGACGACAAAGAGTTTAATTTTCGAATTGCAGAGGATCGCAGACTCTATTCTTTGACGCCGTTTATTTTCACCATTGTTTTAACAAATGCTTTGGAATCGGTCCGTTTGTCTCAAGGGAACCAGACTCTGAAACTGGATGGCAAAATTAATTTAAACGGTTACGAATCTATCCCCCTGCAAAATTATTATGCCGGCGGCAGACCTTCAACTTTCATCACGGACACGATTGAAGCGACCGGAGAAATCTCAGCAACGGTTGGCGCGCTTCTGTCTAACAATTTTGAGGCTCCGGAAATCGAGTCGGTTGAGTTGAATTTTGAGGCCCTGCACCAAAAGAATCTTGCCATCGTTGAAAAAATTGAAGTCGATAGAATGGTGGTTAAACCAGGTGATGAAATTAAACTGTCTGTTTATTTCAGAGAATATCAGGGTGAGGAACACAAAATAGACCATGTGCTAAAAATTCCGGAAGGAATTCGTGAACGGCGAATCTCGATTTATGCAGGAAGCGGTGGCACCCTCACCCGACAGGAGGCCAGAACGTCGCCGCAGAAGTTTAGACCCAAAAGCTTTCAACAACTTACGAAGCTGCTGAAAGAAAGACGAAAAAATAATTATCTGTTTTTTCAGATTCGTTTGCGAGACAAAGGAGTCCTGGTCGCCGGGGAAGAACTGCCTGCCCTGCCGCCTTCAATTCTTGCCGTGATGAATGCTCAGAAATCATCTGGGAATCTTTCTAACTTAAGAAATCGCGTTCTTTTTGAGACGAGTGTGGAAGTCAATTATTCCGTTTCAGGCGGTAAAACCATTTTAATTAGTGTAGAACCCAGGTAAAAATCAAGTAAGGGATTATGAAAAAAATACAAAAATCCTCGTTGTTCATGAAATTAATTCTTTTAGCCTTGGTTTCATTGTTGGCTGCTTCAACACCAAAAATCATCACCTACCGTACTCAAAAGGATTTTGAAAAAGGTGAACCGAAAGGGGTTTCAATTAACAGCTATGGTGAGATCAAACTAGCCCCGCAAATTAATGAAACTTTTAACACAGATTTGCCTTTTGTCTGGGCTATGGCGGCGGATCAGCGTGGAAATATTTATGTTGCCGGCGGCAATGGCGGTAAGGTTTTTAAAATTAATTCAAAGAATGAAGCAGCCGAAATTTTTGAAGCTGATGAGATCGAGATTTACGCTTTAGCAACGGATGGCGAGAACAACCTCTTCGTCGCGACTTCACCGCGTGGAAAAGTATACAAAATTCCATTTGGAAGCACTCCCAAAGCGGAAGATGTTGTGTTTTTTGATCCCGAAGATATTTACATTTGGTCGATGGTCGTTGACAAGCAAAATAACCTGTTTGTGGCAACCGGCGAAAAGGGTTTAATCTATAAAGTCGATTCTAAAGGCGGCCACTCTCTATTTTTCGAAAGCGAAGACGCTCACATCCGAAAGATGATTTTGGATAGAAGCGGCAACATTCTGGCTGGAACCTCGGGTAAAGGCATAGCGATGCGCATATCTCCTGACGGCAAACCATTTGTGCTTTACGATTCTCCCCTTATTGAAGTGACTGATTTGCTGCAAGACCGTTCAGGAGATATTTATGTTGCCATCTCCGGAGACGCCTTACTGAAAACCGCAATTCCTGCTGTCAAAGCAACTTCTACTTCAGGTGGCCAGGAGAATAGCAAGTTCGACGATGATGAGGACGAGGGTCTCGACCTGCCTGTTCAGAATATTTCGACCGGCAGCAGAGGGCGGGGAAGTTCACGGGGCAGCACAGTTTACCGTATCGATAGGGACGGCATGGTGCGTACATTTTGGTCCACTCCGAAGGATCGCATCTACGCCATGATTCTGAATGCATCCGGTAATATTTTAGTGGGCACCGGTGATAAAGGCAGGCTCTATTCATTGTCTCAATCTGGTGAGCACACGCTTTTAAGTCAGCTTGAGGATTTGCAAATTACCGTGCTGGCAAAGAATTCTCACGGGACAATTTACCTCGGGACTTCCAATAGCGGAAGCGTCTACACTTTGAATGCAAGATTCAGTTCGGACGGGTATTATTTGTCGGATGTTGTCGACGCAAAAGTGACCTCGCAGTGGGGGGAAATCAGTTGGGAAGCGGAAATGACTTCCAATTCCGGCCTGGTTTTTTACACCCGTTCCGGCAACACGGAAGAACCCGATAAGACCTGGAGCCCGTGGTCAAGCAGTTACTATAGTCCAATGGGACAAGCGGTTACCAGCCCGAGTGCGCGTTTTATTCAGTTCAAAGCAAAGTTTTCGACAAAAGACGGTAAGAACTCTTCCGTGCTAAAACAAGTTTCATTTTCGTATCTTCAAAAAAATGTCGCTCCGCAAATTGAAGAAATAACTTTGCATTCCGCAGGTGATTACTACCCCGGATCTGCCAATAAGAATTCCGATGATTCACATTTGGGAAAGAACAATTCATCAGGGCGAAATGGTTTTCAAAGCCAATCCCTTGGGCGTAAAACTTACAAAAAAGGATTTCGGTCTGTCAGTTGGCGAACACAAGATGAAAACCGTGATCATTTATCATTTGATCTTTTTTATAAAGGGGAGAATGAAAACCAGTGGCGAACCCTGGCTGAGAATTTTAATGGATATGTCTATTCCTGGGATAGCGAACTTTTCCCCGACGGTCGCTATTTCATAAAGTTGGTGGCGAAAGACGATCTTTCAAATCCTCCGGCGATGACCCTTTCATCTGAAAAGATAAGCCAGCCGTTTATCGTTGACAATAAAGGTCCGGAAGTTTCTGAGATTAAAGTACGTTCACAGGGCAAGAATACCATTCTGTCTTTCTCTGTTTTTGATAGTCAAATGAATATTTTATCCGTCGAATACGGTCTAAACGCGGACGATTGGAGTCTGGTTTACCCGGTTGATGGCATTTGTGATTCTAAAAAAGAACAGTTCGAAATAAAGGTTTCTTCACTCCTTGAAGGAACCAACACCGTTGTGATAAAGGTCAAAGATTCGCTCGATAACATTGGATTCGGTAAAAAGAATTTTAAGCAATAATTTAAAAGCTAATGGCGGTAAGGAGAGTTATCCCATTACTGAGAAAGGTTGAAAGTGCCGCATGCTTGATAGGACATCACTGGAAAAAGTAAAGGATTGCATTGAACGGGGGCAGCGTTTCATATTGACAACCCACGTTAACCCTGATGGCGATGGATTGGGATCGGAAGCCGCACTCGCGGCTTTTTTTGCTGATTTGGGGAAGGATGTTTGTATTTTCAATAGCAGCCCCGTGCCACATAATTACAAATTCCTGGATCCCGATAATAAAATTCAAATCTACGAGAGTG
>Ga0114949_10001993_pt1 | contig 12589 bp, 10 predicted proteins | sample N074metaG_FD_83505 | JGI IMG/M metagenome (GOLD analysis project Ga0114949, IMG submission 83505) | Deep subsurface microbial communities from Kermadec Trench to uncover new lineages of life (NeLLi) - N074 metaG | ecosystem: Environmental > Aquatic > Marine > Ocean trench > Sediment | place... | reverse complement strand
CGGACACTTGTCAAGGTACAACGACTCGACCCTGTCGGAATTGGCGCTCGATCAATCTCAGAATGCATCATATTGCAAATATCCCAACTGGATGCAGATACGCCCGGATTTCAGCTGGCAATAAAAATTGCAGCCGATCATCTGGATCTCGTCGCAAGCCGCGATTACGGTGAACTTCGACGCGGACTTAGAACTTCGGAGGAGAACCTCCACGAAGCGCTCGCGCTTGTGCGCGGCTGTCATCCGAAACCGGGTCAGGCTGTCAGCGCGGCCGCCGCTGAATACGTAATTCCCGACGTTTTTGTGCGCAAGATCGATGCTCGCTGGCAGGTCGAAATCAGCCCCACAGGGGTACCTCGGTTGTCCGTCAATCAGCAATACGCCAGATTGTTGCGCGGCAGCAGCGAACACGCGGTTCTAAAGACTCAGTTGCAGGAGGCGCGTTGGCTGATCCGCAGCCTCGAGATTCGCAACGAAACACTGCTGAAAGTCGCCACCAGTATCGTTTCACACCAGACCGATTTTTTGGAATTGGGCGATGAGGCCATGAAACCTATGGTGTTGCGCGACATTGCCGAAGAAATCGGCATGCACGAATCAACAATTTCTCGTGTAACCACCAACAAGTACATGCATACGCCTCGCGGCGTCTTCGAGTTCAAGTATTTCTTCTCGAGCCACCTGTCGTCAGAGGGTGGCGAGGACCAGTCCTCAACCTCGGTTCGCGCAAAAATCCGCAAGCTAATTGGCGCCGAGAACCAGTCCAAACCGCTAAGTGATAGCAAGATCACGAACTTACTGAAAGACGAAGGTATTTCAGTTGCCAGAAGGACTGTCGCGAAGTACCGTGAAGCCATGAACATCCCGTCATCCAGCGATCGCAGGAATCGCGAAACGAGGTAGCCAGGCCAGAGATTAACAACGACATTAGGGGGATAACCGTTCTGCTACTCGGAACCCGAAGGACAGCAGGACAACAACTATGGGAGACCACTATGCAATTAAGTGTTTCAGGCCATCACGTCGAAATAACTGATTCTTTGCGAGGATATGTCGAATCGAAAATCAAAAAAACAGCCCGGCACTTTGACCTCGTATCTGATGTCCATTGTATCCTGACCGTCGAAAAACTTCGCCACAAGGCTGAAGCCACGGTGCATGTAAACGGTAATTCAATTTATGCTGATCAGACGGAAGAGGACATGTACGCCGCCATCGACGGCCTGGTAGACAAACTCGAACGGCGCGTGAGAAAGTACAAAGAAAAACTGGTTGACCATCACGCAAGAGACAAACAAAAAATCAGGTACGCCTGAACCCGCATTTGATCTGTGCGGCCGTCAGGCCGCACAGATTTCTGCAATTGATACAAGAATCCAATTATGCTGCTCGAAGAAATCATTAAACCGGACGGCGTTTTGTGTAACGCCACAGCCCGCAGCAAGAAACATTGCCTGGAAATTCTCAGCGAACTGCTAATCCGCTCCGCACCGGACATCGGCAGCGAAAAAGTTTTTGAATATCTTGTCCAGCGTGAGCGCCTTGGCTGTACCGGGTTGGATAAAGGTGCGGCGTTTCCACACTGTCGGGTCAAAGGTATCGAGTCCAGCCACGCAGCATTGATTAAACTTTCTGAAGCGGTTGATTTCGACGCCGCTGACGGCGAATCTGTCGATCTGATCTTCGGCATGATAGTCCCAATGGAACTCGACGACAGTCACTACAACGACATAAAAATGGTGACACAAGTGCTTCAGGACGAAGGTCTGCGAGCGCGCCTGCGAAGCATGAACAGCAGCAATGACCTGTACAACGCTCTGCTCGACGGATCAAAGTTGGTGGTGCCTGAACAATCCCGCGCTGCGCAAAGATCCTGACTCCCGCGGCCTTGCGACTGCAGTATTCGTGGCCAGCAAACTTCGACTGATTATCATAAGCGGCCTGTCGGGATCCGGAAAGTCTGTCGCGCTGCATGTGTTGGAGGATCTTGGTTACTACTGCATCGACAATATTCCGGCCGCGCTGATCAAGGCTGCTGTCGACGAGGTTCGCACGGGCGGCGGCCGCTCCGCGGAGCTGCTTGCCATTGGTGTCGACGCTCGCAACCGACCTCAAGATTTGGAAAGACTGCCCAGCCTGATCGACGCGTTGCGCGATGAGAATGTACGCACAGAAATCGTTTTTCTACACGCGAATGACGAAATTCTATTGCAACGCTACAGCGAGTCACGTCGACGGCATCCGCTCGCCGAGCATGGCACGCAGCTGCGAGCTGCGATAAAGGCCGAGCGAGATATTCTTGCCGAAATCAATAACTCCGCTGACTTGATCATTGATACGTCTGAGACCAGCGTCCACGAGCTCGCCGAAGTCATACGCGAACGCGTCGACAGACGTCAGACCGAATCGTTGTCGGTGTTGATCGAGTCATTCGGGTTCAGGTATGGAATTCCGGCAGATGCTGATTTCGTGTTCGACCTTCGCAGCCTTCCAAATCCGTACTGGACAATCGAGTTGCGCGGCCTGAACGGCCTGGATAAGGAAGTATGCGATTTTCTAAATGCGGAAGATTCGTTCATTGCGATGTACGATGACATAATCGGTTTTCTGGATCGCTGGATTCCGCATTTCGAGAAAGCTCACCGCGCCTATCTTACGGTCGCCGTTGGCTGTACCGGAGGTCAGCACCGCTCAGTGTGCATGGCCGAAAAGCTAAGCGCTCAATTGCGAAACCGGCACGAGCCTGTTTTGACCAGGCACAACGGCCTGCCGGACCATCGTCTCCATCCGAAGTAAGCTGCTAAACTCCGCGGCCATGGAGTCGCGAGAACACAGCAAAGTTAACCTGGAGCTGCTGCATCAGCAGCTCGATAGCGGGCGTATGCGTTCTGCAAGACTGATAATCAATAGCCTGCACCCCTCTGAGCTCGCTCGTCTACTCGAGTCACTGCCCCTCAAAAAACGCGCCATGCTCTGGGAAATCGTCGATCCGGAAATCGAAGGTGATGTCCTCGTCGAAGTAGCTGAGGAAGTCCGCGACGGCCTGATTGAAGGCATGCCAACCGAGGAATTAATTGCGGCCGCCGAAGGTATGGAGGTCGACGACCTGGTTGACCTGCTCGTCGACCTGCCGGAAAGCCTTACACAGGAAGTTTTGCAATCCCTCGATCAACAGGATCAGGAGCGTGTGCGACAGGTTCTTGCATACGATGAGGAAAGCGCCGGCGGACTGATGAATGTAGACATCGTGACCGTGCGTCCTGATGTCACGCTCGAAGTAGTCTCACGCTACTTGCGCTTAGTCGGCGAGATGCCTGACGGCACGGACTCGATTTTCGTCGTTAGTCGAGACAATAGCTACATCGGATCCTTGTTCCTGTCGCGCCTGCTGACCTCCGATCCCGAAGAAATGGTGGCCAACGTCATGTCGACGGACATCATGCCGATTCCTGCAGACACGCCGTCAGCTGAAGTAGTTTGGGAATTCGAGAATCGTGACTTGTTGTCGGCACCGGTTGTCGATGGCGATTTCAGAGTGTTAGGTCGCATAACGGTCGATGATGTCGTCGACGTCATCCGTGACGAAGCGGAGCATTCACTGATGAGCGCTGCGGGCCTCGACGAGGAAGACGACATGTTTGCGCCAGTCGTCAAGAGTGCGGGCCGGCGCGCACTGTGGCTGGGCGTAAATCTGGGCACCGCATTCCTGGCAGCCGCGGTCGTAGATCTCTTTCAGGCGACGCTGCAGCAGCTCGTCTTGCTTGCCGTACTCATGCCTGTTGTACCCAGCATGGGCGGTGTCGCCGGTACCCAGTCACTAACAATTATTACCCGAGCCATGGCTTTGGGGCAGATCAATCGCGCCAACATCCACGGCATCCTGCGCAAAGAATTGATGGTCGGTGTCTTGAATGGTATCGGTTGGGCTATCGTCGTATCGGCTTTCACATTCCTGTGGTTCGGCGACGGTTCGATCGGCGTCATCATTGGTGCTGCCATGATTATCAACCTCGTGGTCGCAGCGGCAGCCGGATCCAGCATTCCGCTGATTTTGCGTCGCCTCAAAGTGGACCCGGCCCTTGCGGGTGGGGTTGTACTGACCACAGTAACTGACGTGGTCGGCTACATGTCATTTCTCGGCCTCGGCGCCATCTTCCTGATGCAGAATAGTTAAGGTTTTCGAAATCCACTCAGATCTTTCTTGATCCAGCTCGGCGCGAATAATCGCGGCACATCAGCACCCGTCACGAAGTCGAGCAGCTGGTCTTTGACCTGCATCGCATCCTGATAACCGAGCTGAATGAGTTCCCGCGTATACGCTTTCTCGAACAGGAGGAAGCTGAGCAGTCGATTTTCGCCTGGCTTCGCACCTCCAACACCGCGCAACAATGCGCGTATGGCGAACGGCAATGCCTGGCGGTGCTTATGGGCGATAACGCGCAGGTCTTTGCTGGGTACGATCAACATCGTGTCTATCGCGCGCACCTGGGCAAGCGGCCCACGTACGTCTTTTTCTGGTATTGCGTCGATGAATTCATTGATGCGCGTGATGCGTTCCAGGTCTGAATACAATCCGTCCATGAACAACGTGTCGAGCATGTAACCCGCAATTTGCGCGAAACTGGGCGGACTATCAGCCCCCTCCGCTACCGTGTCTCCTGTTTCGTCGCGAATACCCAGAACCAGGAGCCGACCTGCGCCGAGGTGAATCGCCGGGCTCAGAGGCGTCGCTTGCCGCATCGCTCCGTCGCCAAAAAAGTCGTCGCCAATACGAACTGGAGGAAAGATCATCGGCACCGCAATACTGGCCATCACATGGTCGAGGTTCAGCTCGCTGCGCTTGCCGAGCCGTCGCGTTCGCTCCCAGCCACGTTGTTCCGGGACAGCTTGAAAGAAAGACGTTGAACGTGCAGACCCGTATCCGGCTGCGGTGATCGCAATCGCGTCGAGACAACCCGAATCGATCGATTCCTGAATTTGTGGAAACCGTACATTTCGTTGCAGCAACGCGCGTAGCGGCGCGTTGTTCAAAAGGGACTGCGGCGCGCCGATCAACCAGCCGCCGGACACTATCGCCAGTAGCCAGTGCAAACTGCTCTTCAACATTGTCAGATGATCGGTCTTGTACACCTGGTGGCAACGAAAATTGCCCCAGACGCGCTCCAGTTCCGCGACCGCCGAGCGGTAATTCCGCGCGCGCGCAGCCAACACTATCGCGTTGACCGCGCCTGCCGAGGTTCCGCTGACAATCGGAAACGGATTAGCGACGCCCCTGGGCAGAAGTTCGGCCAATGCCTTAAGGACACCAACCTGAAAAGCCCCGCGGGCGCCGCCGCCGGGCATAACCAGTGCCGTCTTATAGCGATCAGATTTATTATTCATATAGACCTTACAAAGCGATACGAGTATTCAAACACAGAGTATTATAATGCGCTAAGGCCGGCGGAATCGAAAACACGGTGCTGGCCACAAAAAATACGGACCCGAATCATGAGACGTTTTACGAATATTGCCCTGATACCTTTTTTTGCGGTTGCCATCGCGTTGAACTTTTCGGCGCTGGGCATGGCTGATGGACAGATTACGGTCGGTGGGCCGGCCCCTGAATTCGAGCTGGCCGACCAAGATGGCCAACTGCATTCTCTCGAAGATTATCGTGATCAATGGGTGGTTCTGTATTTTTACCCCAAGGATGAGACGCCTGGTTGTACTACCGAAGCCTGCGAATTCCGTGACAATATTTTTGCGTTCCGTGACATGAACGTGCAGATCCTGGGCGTTAGTCTTGATGACGTCGAGTCACACAAGAAATTTGCTGAAAATCACAGCTTGCCGTTCCCGCTACTGGCCGATACCGAGGGTGAAACATCTACGGCGTACGGCGTCAAGACGCGAATGTTCGGTATGACGGTTGCCAAACGCCAGACTTTTATTATCGGCCCTGATGGCAATGTCGTGAAGCACTACGAAACGGTAAACCCAGACGGACATTCGGTCGAGGTGCTCGCTGACCTCAAAGAGCTGGGTGCGGGGTCTTAGCATCGCGGGCTTGCGACTAGCGTAATGCTTTCATGCCCTCATCCAGACCGGCGATCGTCAACGGGTACATACGCTCGTCCATAATCTCTCGCACGATCTTCACGGATGGCGTGTAATCCCAGCGGGCCTTTGGTTCAGGATTCAACCAAATCGCTTTCCCGTAAGCTCTTAGCAAGCGTTGCATCCAGACAGCCCCCGATTCTTCGTTCCAGTGCTCGACGCTACCGCCCGGATATGCAATTTCGTAAGGACTCATCGTGGCATCGCCCACGAAAATGAGTTTGTAGTCCGACGAGTACTTGTGAATCATGTCAAGCGTCGGCGTTTTTTCCGCATGTCGCCGATAATTGTCCTTCCACAAATTTTCGTAAATAAAATTGTGAAAGTAAAAGTACTCCAGGTGTTTGAACTCAGTGCGCGCCGCGGAGAACAATTCTTCACAAATGCGCACATGGTCGTCCATTGATCCGCCGATATCCAGGCACAACAAAACCTTAACCGCGTTGTGGCGCTCCGGAATCATCCGTATGTCGAGCAGGCCAGCGTTTCTGGCGGTCTTGTCGATCGTGTCAGGCAGGTCGAGTTGATCGGCAGCACCTTCGCGGGCAAATTTGCGCAGCCGCCGCAGAGCCACTTTGATATTGCGCGTGCCCAGCTCAACTGTGTCATCAAGATTGCGATACTCGCGTTTGTCCCAGACCTTTACTGCGCTACGATTTCGCGAGCCTTGCTGCCCTATTCGCACACCTTCCGGATTGTATCCGTAGGCGCCAAAAGGCGACGTGCCAGCCGTTCCTATCCATTTGTTGCCACCCTCGTGGCGCTCATCCTGCTCGTCGAGACGCTCCTGCAGTGCCTTCATCAGCACCTCAAATCCACCCATCGCTGCAATCTTTTCGCGTTCCTCCGCAGATAGCGATAACTCAGCTTGGCGCAACAACCATTCCTCCGGGATTTCCCGCGTCAGGTCGGACAGTGAGTCATCAACGCCTTTAAAATACGCACCGAAGATACGATCAAATCGATCGATGAGCGCCTCGTCCTTGACGAGCGTGGTGCGGGCCAGAAAATAGAAATCGTCGACACTTTGACCGGCCAAACCCCTCTGCATTGCCTCGTTCAATGTCAGCAGTTCCGTGATGGACGTCTTCATGCCGCCTTTCCTGAGCATGTAGAAGAACGGGATAAGCATGATCTACTGTGGATTGGTGCGTCTATCGAGGAACACGAGTTGCTCGAACAAATGCACATCCTGCTCGTTCTTGAGCAACGCTCCATAGAGCGGTGGGATTGCACTGCGGAGATTGTCACTCCTGAGTACCTCTGCAGGAATATCTTCGGCAAGCAATAGCTTGATCCAGTCCAGCAACTCTGCTGTGGACGGCTTTTTCTTCAGTCCGCGCGTATCACGAATCTTGTAGAATGCGTTTAACGCCTCGCTGAGCAAGTCCTTCTTGAGATTCGGAAAATGCACGTCGACAATCTTTGCCATCGTCTCCTCGTCAGGAAACTTGATGTAGTGGAAAAAACAACGCCGCAAGAATGCGTCCGGAAGCTCTTTCTCATTGTTACTGGTAATGATAATAATCGGACGATGTCGAGCTGAGATGAGCTTCTTGGTCTCGTAAACGTAGAACTCCATACGATCGAGTTCCCGCAGTAAATCGTTCGGAAACTCGATGTCGGCCTTATCGATTTCGTCAATCAACAGTACCGGCTGCACATCCGACTCGAACGCCTCCCAGAGCTTGCCACGCACGATGTAGTTCGCGATGTCGTGAACCTTGTCATCGCCAAGCTGCGAATCGCGCAGTCGCGCGACGGCGTCATATTCGTACAGGCCCTGCTGCGCTTTTGTCGTCGACTTGATATGCCACTCATGAAGTGGCTTACCGAGTGACTGCGCAACCTCAATGGCGAGCTGCGTCTTGCCAGTGCCGGGCTCACCCTTGATGAGTATCGGTCGTTCGAGCGTAACCGCTGCGTTAACGGCCATGCTCAGGTCATCAGTCGAAATGTAAGAATTGGTTCCGTTAAATTTGTTGTCTGCCATGCTGGTATCCGGTTGGAGCCACTACCACGCCATCTTACAGCCTGTCAGGCACCAGCGTCAGCGTATACACCGCCTCACCCGGCAGAAACGGGCTGGGCAGGCCCTCTACCCAGTTAGTATGCCCCTTGTCGTAGAACTCGGACAGTGGATGTCCGCTTTGCCCTGTCGGCATATGCAGCACGCTGTTTGCCTCATCGCCGGGCGACACTGAAAACCGCTCCGAAGCGCCGAATGAGGGACCCTGTGCATTTGGCATATCCAAGTCACCATTTAGCTCATCCGCCGGCATGTCGAGATATTCGCCAAAGAACGGAATGCTGCGGCTCAACGGATGACGAATTGCCGCCGTATTAAGTTCACCCCAGGTCCGCAGCGCGAGAGGGCCCTCGAAATTCTCTTTGAAGTATTCGATATTCTGATGTACCGCGGCGAGCATTAGCTCGTTCCAGTTATCGTAACCTGCGGGCAACATGTGCAGCGGCTGCGTTGTCATCAGCGACCAGAGCGGTGACTCAAACTGATTACTCTTACGCAGCCGCACGTCCTCACCGTAGGCCTTTCTAACCGGCGTCATCAGCGCATGAAACACGCGTCGCTCAACCTCCAGCCGGAACGCACGCACAAGCCGATAGCCAACCGATTCCGGCGTCGCCCTTGGTATCCAGTCGCGCACCAGTTGCCGATACTCAAGCAGTGTGGAGTCGCCGTCGACCGCCTTGTCATTCAGGACATCGAGAAGAAGATCTCGCCAGCGCGTCAGGAACAATGCGCGATCGTCGTATTGAATTGATAGCATGTCCTCGGGCGTAAATGTGTCGCGCGCAAATAGCCCGTCTCGAATCTGCCGGGCACGAGCGCCGAAGTCGTAACTTCCATCACCAATAATTCGCAGCGCTTCAGCATCCGTTACTCGTGCATTGGCGGTCCAGATGCGGCCGCTTTCCGGGTTAACGATGCGCGGAACGCTGCCACTATCTATCCAGCCCTGCCAGCCGTGTTCCTCGCTCCAGTCGGCTGGAAGCATAGGATCGAATGATGCTTTGGCCGGAATTTTTCCCGCGATAGTCCAGCCGATGTTGCCGCCGGCGTCGCCCGTCACGAAGTTCTGCGGCGGCATGCCGATGGTATTCGCAATATCCAGCGCCTCGGAAACTGTCTGAGCTGTTTCGAGGTAAATAATGTTTAAGTTGATGGATTCTGGTTTGTGAGCAGTCCAGCTTACAGCGATCTCGCCGTCGGGATATTCGACGTCATCAAGAACCGGCCCCCAAATGGTCTCTCGTATCTGGTAACTGACCGCTGCTTCACCTTTGACACCGATTACCTCGTTGTAGATGTCGAATACCCTATCGCCGTCAGGCGTCTTGTACGTGTCGGCTGCAGCACCAGGCCGCAGCACCACAGCATCCGTATAGTCTCCATAGCTGTTGGTATAACCCCACGCGATTCGCGTGTTACTACCGGCGATGACGAACGGCGTGCCCGGCAACGTGACGCCCGACACGTCAAGCGCATCTGCGCCGTCCACTCTGATCCGAGCGCGGTAATAGATATTGGGTGTGCGCAATCCCAGGTGCATATCGTTGGAGACAATTGCACGCCCATTTTCGGTCAGCGTGCCTGCCACCGCCCAGTTATTACTGCCACGGAGTGCGTAGCGTCCACGCTCATTGGCCGGGGGCGCCGCGTCTTCAACTTCTCGTAGCGAGAAACTACTTGCATCGGGAATCGCCGCGACGGTACGCGGCTCGCCCATCAACGGCGCGTCCCACGGCGTTCCTTGCGGGTACATCCAGTCGTATATGTCGCGCGGCAGGACTCTGTGTGCGAGACCGCGACGTACTTCTTTCCTGGCGCGAGAATCATTCAGGTCCAGGAACATCGCGTAGACGGCCAGAATCGAATCCTCCGCACGCCAGGGTTGCGGTTCGACGCCGAGGATAAAATACTCAAATGGGCGCGCACCAAGTGAGTTCAGGCCGGCATTCGCGCCGTCGGCATACCGCTGTATTAACAGCTGGTCTGCAACAGGTGAAGCATCGACCGCCGCTCTGGCCCGGGCGCGAAAGCGATGAAATCGATAGCGTTTGTCTGCGCCGATCGCGACCGCACCGAAAATCTCGGACAATTCACCCGCAGCCCGGCGCCTGATCAGATCCATTTGGAAATAGCGGTCCTGGCCGTGCACGAAGCCTGTAGCAAATGCAAGATCGAGTCTGTTAGCCGCCGTGATCACGGGAATGCCCGCTGCATCTCGCTCGATAATCGCGGCGCCGCTGAGACCGGATACTGCGATCTCGCCGTCCAGCAGCGGAAGGCTCGCCCGGAGCCCCAACCAGCCGAGCAGAAAAAGCGTTACAAGGATTACAGTGGCACCGCCGAACAGGCGCAGAATAATTTTTCTCACGATCGGGATTTTACTTTGACTACTTTCATGGTGTTCGTGCTACCCGAAACACCGTCCAGATCACCCTTGGTAACGATGGCCAGATCATCCACCTCAACCAGCTGGTTCTCCAGCAACGTGTCGAAGATGTCCTGATACAAGCGACGCGGATCGTTCTCGTCGATCACGAAAGAAACCGGATACACGCCACGATACAGTGCGACCCGACGATTGGTCTCTACGTGCGGTGTAAACGCATAAATCGGGATGTCCGAGCGAATACGTGACATCCAGCGCGTAGTCGAACCCGACTCTGTAAGTGCAATGATCGCCTTTACTGACATGTGGTTCGCCGTGTACATGACAGCCATCGCGATCGCTTCGTCGACGAGCTTGAAATGATCATCGAGCCGATGACTTGTCCGGCCGACGGCCAGCGGGAATTTTTCTGCGCCGACACAAATCTCGCTCATCGCCTGAATGGCCTCAACAGGATACGCACCCACAGCCGTTTCGCCCGACAACATGACCGCATCGGTGCCATCCATAACGGCGTTCGATACATCCGACACCTCCGCGCGTGTCGGAATCGGATTCTGGATCATCGACTCCATCATCTGCGTCGCAGTGATTACGATCTTGTGCTTCTTGCGAGTCTTGCGAATGATATTTTTCTGGATTCCGGTGAGCTCCGCGTACCCCATCTCAACGCCGAGGTCGCCGCGCGCAACCATGACAACGTCGGCTGCGTCAATAATCGAATCAATGTCCGCAACCGCTTCCGCGCGTTCGATTTTCGCCACGATCAGGCCGTGGCCACCCGCTTCGTGGAACAGTTGTCGCGCTTGCAGCACATCATCGGCGTTGCGGACGAACGACACGGCCAGAAAGTCCAGGCCCAGATCCGCAGCCAGCTTGATATTGTCTTTATCGATGTCTGTCAGAGCGGCCGCAGACAGCCCGCCGCCTAGAAGGTTTATTCCTTTGTGATCGGACAAAATTCCGCCGTGGATGACCATCGTATGAATCCGTGTGCCGTCGATTCGATCTATTTCGAGCGTGATCAGACCGTCATTCAATAACAGGACATCGCCGGCAGAGATGTCCTTATGTAGTGAGCCCAGCGCGACACCAACTCCGCTTTCGTCGCCATCCACGAGCCCGAGCGCACTATCGAGAAAAAATGCATCACCATCAGCAAGCGCAACACTGTGATTCTTGAATCGCCGTATGCGGATCTTCGGCCCTTGCAAGTCTCCCATGATTCCGACTTCGCGTTCACAGGATTCAGCCGCTGCCCGCAGGGCTGTAACGCGCCGCCGGTGATCATCGGCGTCGCCATGCGAGAAATTCAAACGCGCAACATCCAAACCGGCGCTGATCATACTGCACAGCATGTCGTTGTCATCTGACGCCGGTCCAAGCGTCGCGACAATCTTAGTTCGTCTCAGCATGGGCGCGATTATTACACAGCTCGGGGGAGTTCGCTGATATGCTGTGTCGCACTGATTCGACGAATAATTAGAATGATAAATCGACGCCGTTTCCTGCAAAGTATCGCTGCTGCTGCAGTTACTCCCAGCTTGGCACAGGCCGGACGCTCCAGCAGGAAACGTTTACCAAGGCTGCGCCGCGACCCCAATAAGATTTTGAAACTGCCCAAGGGCTTTTCTTACACCGTAGTATCTGCACGGGGCGAAAGAATGAGCGACGGCTTACGTGTCCCTGGTGCTCACGATGGCATGGCGGCGTTCGAGGGAGAAAACGGCCGGGTCATTCTGATCTGCAATCACGAGCTGAGCCATCCCTGGAAGAACTACGGGCCATTCGGCGGTGACTTCAAGTCCCTTCCCGATTCCTTGAAATCGCATGTCTATGACCGCGGCTCGGATCAAACTCCTGCGACCGGTGGAACGACGACCACCGTTTACAATCCGACAACTCGAAAAACAGAACGACAGTTCCTGAGCCTCGCGGGCACCGAGTTAAATTGCGCGGGCGGCAAGACACCATGGAACAGCTGGCTCACGTGCGAAGAATGTTTTGAGGACCCCGGCGACGCTGTAAACGAATCGCAGATAGAATTCCGGCGAGATCAGCGCCACGGTTAT
>Ga0114949_10001990_pt1 | contig 12593 bp, 8 predicted proteins | sample N074metaG_FD_83505 | JGI IMG/M metagenome (GOLD analysis project Ga0114949, IMG submission 83505) | Deep subsurface microbial communities from Kermadec Trench to uncover new lineages of life (NeLLi) - N074 metaG | ecosystem: Environmental > Aquatic > Marine > Ocean trench > Sediment | place... | reverse complement strand
TCGCCGGCTTTTCTTCCCCGATACGCGCCGTCATCGACTCGTATGCATTTTGCAGATCCGACATCTCAATCCCCGTTGTGGTTGGAACGCGGGATTATGCCTACCTTGCAAAGCTCCGTGAAGTACGCCCAAACCTGCTTACATGGCGAATTCGCCAATGCGAACTACACTTAGGCGGGTCATCCAGGGAAAATTTCGCTGAAGCTTGCCTCGACCTGCATATCGTCATGATCTGGAATTCCGTTACGATCATGACCGTCACCGACATCGCCATCATCGGTACGGTGGGCTATGCGCTGAAATTTTTATTCACCAGCTGGCGGCGCACCAACGATGCGGCATTACGCACAGGTTTTTTTGCCATCATCGCCGGCCTGGGAGTCATCGCGTCGTTCCACGCGATCGACCTGATCGTCCGACACCTGTTACCGGCGGTCCTCGAGTCTGAAGCCCAGCTCGGCGCAGACCTGCTACTTGCTACCTATTGGTTGATTACACTGACCTGTGTCGGCTCCATTGTCTTCGGATTGACCAGGCTGGGACGCACCATCTTCACCCGGTTCGAAGAATTGGCGTTGAGTGAACGGCGGCTTTCGGACTACACGGCTGCGGGCAGCGACTGGCTCTGGGAGTTTGACGAAACCTACACGTTTACCTATTTCTCGGAGCCATTTACTGCGTTCATCGGCAGTTCGGTTTGGGATGCTTTTGACAAAGACGATAGCGAAATCCGCGAGTCTCTGGCGAAGAGGCAACCTTTTAAGGGTTTGCTCTCGGTCCACGAACAAGACGGTGCCCCGCGCTGGATCTCCTCTGGTGCGGTTCCGATCTTCGACAGCAAGGGCGAGTTTCGCGGCTATCGCGGTGTCAGTACCAACATCACCGAAACCAAACTTGCAATGGCCGCACTCAAGGAAAGCGAGTTGCAATTCCGCCATCTGGTAGAAGGTTCCCTGCAGGGTATTTCGATTTCGGACGGTGAAAAGCGGCTGTTCGTGAACCAGCCTTTCGCCGACATGCTCGGCTACGACTCCCCCGAAGAAGCTCTTGCGCAACTGCCTTACCCGCAACCTTTCATCGGCACAGACAAAGAAGAGTCACGCGCACGCGTGCTAGACCGCATAAAAAATGGGGGTCAAGGTAAGCCATTCGAAGCCAGGATGACGCGCACCGATGGCACCGCGATCGACGTGCTGATCATGGATAAAGCTATCGAATGGCGGGGTAAGCCAGCGGTACTCGCAACGTTGATCGACATTACCGAGCGAATCAATGCAGAGCAGGCACTGCGCGCGAGCGAAGAGAACTTCCGCAGAATCGTGGAACTTTCGGATCAGGGCTTCTGCATACACGATGGCATAAAACCCGTCTTCGCCAACTCCGCAGCTGCGCGAATTTTTGGTTACGAGAGCATGGAGGAGCTTTTAGCGATACCGAATCTAGCATCGCTGATCCCCGATTACGAACTTCAACATCCCAACGAAAGCAACAGCGAAAGACGCAGCAACGAAAGAGTCCCGGACACTTACGAACTAGAAGGTGTCAAGAAGGACGGCACCATTTTCTGGATCCAGTTTTCCGCCCAGAAGGTAGCCTGGGAAGGCCAGGACCTTGCCGGTTTTACCGTAACCGACATCAGCGAACGCAAACATCGAGAGCAAGCTCTGCTCGAGAGCCACAAACTCCTCCAGTCGCTCATCGATGGCATGCCTGAATTTGTTGCGTTGAAAAACGCGAACGATGAGTACCTCTTCGTCAACCGGGTGTTCGAACAGTGGTATGACGTGCCGCGTAGCCAGGTCATCGGTACAACGCTTAGGGCTGTCCATTCCTCGCACGTGGCAGCATCGTTCACCGCGCTGGAAAAAGAAGCGATCGAGAAACGAGCACCCCAGAGCGTCGAACGTGAGTCAACATGGCCCGACGGAATAGTTCGGCGGACCATCGATACGCGATTTCCCGTTTTCGACGAAAGTGGAAATATCGTAGCGCGGGGTACAATCGCGAGGGACGTGACCGAACTCAGACGGACGGAATCGAACCTGCGGCAATCTCAGAAGATGCTGGCAATTGGTCAGTTGACCGGCGGCATCGCTCACGATTTCAACAATATGCTCGCCGTCATCCGTGGCAATCTCGAACTCGCTGCCATGACGCTCGATGCTGACCATCCTGCCACCCGTTATCTGGAACCCGCGATGACGGCCAGCGATCGGGGCGCCACATTGACCCAGAGGTTGCTGTCGTTCGCCCGCAAGCAGCCACTGCGGGTATGCACGGTCGATCTGCGCGATCTGGTTGTGGACCTCCAGGACATGTTACGGCGAACGCTCGGAGAGACAATCGACGTGGAGGTCTTGAACCCGACCGAGTTATGGTTTGCCGATATAGATCCTGCACAACTCGAGCAAGCGCTATTGAATCTGGCGCTCAACGCGCGCGACGCAATGCCTCATGGTGGGAAGCTGACTATTCAAACAGCCAATGCCTGTGTCGACGAGGAATACGCCCAGGAAAATTCCATAGCACCGGGCCACTATGTGGTGTTGACCGTCAGCGATACGGGCTGTGGGTTGCCACCTGGCACGGAAGAACAAATATTCGAGCCTTTTTTTACTACCAAAGACGTCGGCCAGGGTACCGGCTTAGGCCTCTCAATGGTCTGGGGGTTCGTAAAACAATCGCTAGGACATGTCGCCGTGCATAGCGTGCCCAACCAAGGTACGACCTTCAGGCTCTACCTGCCTCGCTCACCCAAGACCGTGGAAGTCGAGATTTCTCAGCAACCCCCACCATCCGCTCGAGCGCGCACCGATGAGGTTATACTTCTTGTCGAAGACGAAGATTCCCTCAGAGACGTCATCGGATCGATGGTGATCGAAAACGGTTATCAACTGCTTTGTGCCTGTGATGCCGAAAGCGCGCTCGCAACCATCGACAATGCAAGTCGAGTGGATCTCATACTCACTGACGTGGTACTCCCCCGGGGTCTGTCCGGACCCGATCTGGCAGCCAAGGTTGTCCAGAATAAGCCCGAAACCAAGGTGCTTTACATGTCCGGATATACAGACCGGGTGTTATTACCCAACGGCGAGTTAGACCAGAGCGTGGAATTGCTGCAGAAACCCTTCGCTATGGACTCACTCGTCGCAAGAATGCGCAAAGTGCTGGATCAAGTGTCGTAACAACCTGCTTTTCCTTTTCAGCCGGTGCGACTCAAGGTGGTACGACCGGACGATGAACCGGAAAATGTTCGTTGTTCGCCGCCATCTCGATGAGCGCTTGTTTGGATTCGAACTCCGCTAACACCTCCAGTTGTATTCTCGTCACGTTCATCAGATCGAATTCTCTGGCGGCATTGCGCTCAAGCGCTGCAACCGGAGAGACCCAGATACTGTCGACGGTTTCGGTGTCGTCATGTTGCCCAGTCTGCCCCGGCGGCGCTTGCGCGATGAAGAATCGCGTATCGAATCGCCGTGGCCGGCCTGTTGGCGTCACAAAACGGTTGTAAAAATGAACCTGATCTACGGCGAGCCGAAGATTTTCCTGCTCACAAATTTCCCACAGACTCATTTGCCCCGAATGTAATGGTGAACGATAGGCTTCGAATCGTCGTCGAGTTTCCTCATCCGGATAGGAGAGCAACTCGCCGTCCTGAGCGTATGCGAGCAACAGCCCCGCTTCTTCGAAACATTCCCGGATGCCCCCAACCCAGAATCCCCGCCACTCGGTGCCAAGCGCTGACCGTTGCGCGCCTTGCATCTCGCTCGGGCCCACCCGCAACGAATCGTATTTATGCAGATGGTCGTCACCGTCCACGCGTCCCCCGGGGAAGACATACATCCCTCCAGCAAAGGAAGCGCGGCTGGTTCGTCTCAACATGAAAATTTCAAAGCTCCGCGCCGCGTCACGCACCAGGATGACCGTAGCAGCGGGTCGGATAGGTTGAACGGCGATCATGGGGGCATCTGCAAACCTGGTAACCTTCAATCACTTGTCAATTATTGAGTGGGAGCTTCTGTGAAAATACGAGAATTGTTCCCTGGGCAACGCTCAAGCTACCTAGTTTTTACCTCCACCACCATAGTCGGTATGGTGGCATCCTTTTAATCATCCCGTTCACCGCTTAGATAATCCGAGGAGGAGCTATGAAGCTTAGTGTGGAATTCCCGAGCATTGCCTATCGTGAAGGCCCCGACGCGGTTACCCGGCTCGCAAAAGCCATCGAAGACATCGGCTTCGATCAGTTGGACATGTTTGACCACGTGCTCATGGGTTATCCCACCGAAACCCGATCCGCCCCGATTTATCCGCCACAAATGCCCATCATGGAAGCCTTGATGATGCTTGCTTACGCTGCGGCCGTGACCAAGCGTATCGGCCTTGGAACGGAGGTATTGGTGTTACCTCAACGACAACCCGTACTCGTTGCCAAGCAGATCAGCACGCTCGACAGCCTGTCCGGCGGGCGCGTACGACTTGGAGTCGGCGTTGGTTGGCAGGCTGCCGAGTATGACGCTCTGGAAGAAGAGTTCAGCAACCGCGGACGCCGCATGGACGAAGCCATTCATCTCATCCGCGCATACTGGCGCGATGAGAAGATCGACTTCGCCGGCGAGTATTACACGTCCACCGCCATGGCGATGGAGCCGAAGCCACCCCAGGGTGCCGCCCTTCCCATCTGGATCGGAGGGCTTTCCCCTCGCGCACTGAAGCGGGTAGGTGAACTTGGCGACGGATGGCTGGCAACTGCCTTCGTCGATCCCGACAAAGCCAGACAAGCTGTCGCTACGATCCATGCGCACGCCGAAGCCGCCGGCCGTGATCCAGCCAAGATCGGTCTACAGCAAATGCTCGATGTTCCGCCCCGAGGGGATTCTGGCAAAGCGTTCTACGCGGACATAGACGCAGTAGTCGCCCGCGCCGAAGCGGTCACAGAAATGGGATTCGGTTGGGGCGCTCTGAACGCAACCGCGATCTTCCAGGCAGGCGCTCGCAGTGTTAATGCAATGATTGATCAGCTGGGCATACTTCACGAGCGGATTCGCGCGGTTACTTCATAGCCGGATTCACTCATGGGGCTGTCAAGCGCTACAACCAACGTTACCCAATCGCGTGAAACTCTTCGCGCGGCCACCTACCTTGACGAAGCGATCAGTGTGAGTGAACTGCTCACTCTCGATACGCGAACGTTACCGCTGACAAACGAAAGTCAGAAGTTAGCGCGCAAGCTGATCCGGGGATGCCGTGACAATCGTGCCGATCGATCGCTGCTGGATGCCTTTCTGGAGCAATTCGGGCTCAGCACCCAGGAGGGGGTCGCATTGATGTGCCTGGCGGAATCGGTGTTGCGCATACCGGATTCGGCAACGGTGGATGCGCTGATCAGTGACAAGCTGTCTGGCAAGCGTTGGTCGGAACATATCGGACGCTCAGACATGCTGCTGGTCAACGCATCCACCTGGGCGCTCATGCTCACCGGGCGGGTGGTAGAACTCGGCGAGCCGATCGAAGGAGACTTCAGCGGTTGGCTCGGCCAACTGATCAGCCGCACAGGCGAACCTGTCATCCGCAGATCTCTGAAGGTGGCGATGCAGTTGCTAGGCAACGAATTTGTTTTTGCCCGCACACCCGAACAGGCGATGGAGAAATCGCGACCGGGCACCGTGTATTCGTTTGACATGTTGGGTGAAGCCGCCCGCACCGAGGCGGATGCAAAAAGCTATTTCGAATCCTACTTACACGCGCTGGCCGTGTTGGCGCGGACCGGACCGTTTAGCGACAGCATCACGGCTTCCGGTATATCGGTGAAACTCTCAGCGTTACATTGCCGCTACGAAAGCCGTCAACGCAAATCAGTAGAAAAAATACTTTACCCGCGTCTGCTTGAACTGGCGGAGCGTGCGGCGGCCGTAAACGTTCAGCTGACAATCGACGCGGAAGAAGCCAATCGGCTCGATGTTTCGTTGGATCTCATCGAACGGCTGAGTCGCGAACCACACCTGAACTCCTGGCGGGGGCTTGGCATCGCGCTGCAGGCTTATTCCAAGCGGGCGGTGCCTTTAATCGACTGGCTGAGCACTCTGAGCGACGAAACCGGGCGTCGATTCATCGTTCGTCTGGTTAAGGGCGCTTATTGGGATACCGAGATTAAACATGCCCAGGTGCTGGGGGTTGCAACTTATCCGGTGTACACAACCAAGGCGGCAACCGATCTCGCCTATCTGGTCTGCGCGCAGAAGTTGCTGGCGAGACCCGACGCCTTCTTTCCCCAATTTGCCACCCACAATGCCCATACGCTTGCGAGTGTACTCAAACTCGCGAAATCGCCGATTGAACTGCAAAGGCTGCATGGCATGGGCGAACTTCTTTATGCTCAGGCGGCCGAGCAACTCGATGCCCTGCCGCAGGTTCGCGTGTACGCACCGATCGGACCACACAAACATCTGCTTGCCTATCTCATCCGCCGCCTGTTGGAAAACGGCGCCAACAGTTCATTCGTCAACCGGTTTCTCGACGCCCAGACTTCCGTTGACGATCTGGTGATCGATCCTCGCAGGAGCATCGAGACAGCGTTAAAGTCCAAGAGGCAAACACCCATTCCAACCCCCCCGAACCTGTACCTTCCCGAGCGCGCAAACTCTCCCGGAGTCGACATTGAGGATCCACACCACCTGGAAACGATCGTCTCCGCCATGGCGCCATTCGCGAATTACCAATGGGGTGAGAATGCCGATGGAGGATCGACAATCGTCAATCCGGGACGCAACGACGACATCGTCGGTCACTATCGCCCCGCCCAACCCGCCGACATCGAAGCTGCACTCGTGGCTTGTGTTCAAGCACAACCAGCCTGGAATGCGCTTGGTGGGGGTGAACGCGCCGCTATGTTACGACGCATCGCAAGCGGCTTCGAAAAGCACCAGGGCGAACTCATGGCGCTACTGGTACGTGAAGCCGGGAAAACCCTCGATGAAGCGCTGAGTGAAATTCGCGAAGCCTGGGATTTCTGTCACTATTACGCACACCAGGCAGAACTTCATTTCCAGAGTCCACTGAAGTTACCCGGACCTACGGGAGAGTCCAACCTCCTCAACTTACAGGGGCGGGGTACGTTTTTATGTATCTCTCCCTGGAATTTCCCCCTCGCGATCTTTACCGGGCAGGTCTGTGCAGCGTTGGCCGCCGGCAACAGCGTCGTAGCAAAACCTTCCGAACAAACGACCCTTGTTGCCATGCGCGTGGTTACCCTGATGTACGCCGCCGGGGTACCGGGTAGCGTGCTTCATCTGCTCACCGGGGAGGGGGCCGTAGTAGGTCGAGCGCTCGCCGAAGACGAGCGTGTGTCGGGGGTTGCGTTCACGGGCTCTACCGCAACGGCCAAACTCCTGCAGCGAACTCTGGCAGCCAGATCCGGCGCAATCGTTCCGTTGATTGCCGAAACCGGTGGACAGAACGCAATGATCGTGGACTCCACCGCGATGATCGAACAGGTGGTGGATGATGCCATTGCCTCCGCATTTGGCGCTGCCGGCCAACGCTGTTCCGCGTTACGGGTATTACATTTACAACACGACATCGCCGACGAAGTACTGACCATGCTCCAGGGTGCCATGGACGCACTCGTCATTGGTGATCCGTGGTCGCCCGATACGGACATCGGACCCATCATCGACAAACGCGCACTCGCTCGACTGCAGCATCATGCCGACGGACTTGCCGCACGTTGCCTGCACAAAGCCGCGCTGCCTGATGGTTTGAACGGCCACTACATGGCACCGCAATTGTTTGAACTGAATTCGATCACCGAGCTGGCTGAGGAAAACTTTGGCCCACTGCTCCACGTCGTGCGCTATTCACGTGATCGACTCGACAATGTTCTGGCGGAGCTCAACGCGACCGGGTACGGGCTCACGCTGGGAATACACAGCAGGAACAACCAATTCATAGATCGGGTGTACACCCGTTCGAACGCGGGCAACGTCTACGTGAATCGCAACATGATCGGTGCTGTGGTGGGTGTGCAGCCTTTCGGCGGCCAGGGCCTGTCAGGGACCGGGCCGAAGGCGGGCGGTCCCAACTACCTGCAACGTTTTGCGAGCGAACGCACCTTGACCAACAATGTTGCCGCGATCGGCGGCAATCTTGATCTGCTCACAAAATAGAGAAAAACCGTTTTCCGTCCTACCGCATTCGCAACGCCATGGACTCGGGCGTAGACGCCAGCGTTATCGTCGATCCACCGACATTTATTTCCACCGAGATCGCGGGAGCGCCTTCTTGCACGTCAACCTCGAGGCCCAACGCCTTGAGCGCGCCAACATATTCCGCTGCCCGTGACGACGTTATGTTCAGCATGCCAAAAGAACCCGCAGACGGGTTGATGGTTGCCGGGTGCGGACACTCGAGCCAGTCGATAAAAAACGGAAACGTGCCGGCCCAATGCGGCGCATCGGGAAACAGCAGATCCCACGCCAGCTGTTCGCCTCCGGGGGTCGCGCGGTGAGTGCGTACCGGGCCGCGACAGGCCAATCCATGACTCAATAATTCGCGGGATACGGCATCGAGCTCCCTGGAGCTTGCTGCCCACGTGATGAGCTCGCATGATTCGAGCGAACCGAGTCGTTCCCCGAACGTGCCCTCTAGTGATTGTTCGGGATCGGGGGCGATAATCTCGAGATAAACACTATCGCCAAGAGACAGTAGCGCATTGCGCGTTCCGAGGCCTGGATGGGATCCGCCTGGCGCTGCTGTTACGCCAAACAATCGTGCCGCTTGTGCTATTCCATGATCCAGGTCCGGTGCACCCCACATGAAATGATCGATCTGAACGTTAGTCATCATATCTTTGCTTTTAGAATCTTGTCCAAACAATCCGTACAATACGGTCTTTCGGGGGAGGAGCCTACGCGAGTATGGAAAATAACAACGACGACTACTGGCGCGCCAATCTGAGAGTTGCCGCTATTCTGCTGATCATCTGGTTCACTGTTTCCTTTGGGTTCGGAATTCTACTGGTAGAACCGCTAAACCAGATCTCGTTTTTTGGCTTCAAGCTTGGGTTCTGGTGGGCACAGCAGGGTGCCATCTTCGTATTCGTGATTCTCATTTTCGTTTACGCAGGAATCATGAAACGCATCGACAAAAAGTTCGGTGTGGACGAGGAAGAGGATTAACGGCACATGGATGTACAAACGTTAACCTATTTGTTCGTGGGCGGAAGCTTTGCGCTCTACATTGGCATCGCCGTCTGGGCACGCGCGAGTTCCACAGAAGAGTTTTACATCGCAGGAGGGCATGTCCATCCGATTGCCAACGGGATGGCAACGGCGGCCGATTGGATGAGTGCTGCATCGTTCATTTCCATGGCCGGCATCATCGCTTTCATGGGTTATGACGGTACCGTCTATCTCATGGGCTGGACGGGCGGCTACGTGCTTTTAGCCCTTCTGCTCGCACCATACCTGCGCAAGTTCGGCGAATTCACCGTCCCCGATTTCATCGGCAGCCGCTACTACTCCAACACCGCACGTGTCGTAGCCGTCATCAGTCTCATCCTGATCTCTTTCACTTACGTCGCGGGGCAGATGCGTGGGGTTGGCATCGTATTTTCCAATTTTCTCGACGTTCCCATCGACGTCGGCGTCGTTATAGGGATGGCAGTCGTGTTCATGTACGCGGTTCTCGGCGGAATGAAAGGCATCACCTATACCCAGGTAGCCCAGTATTGCGTCATGATCTTCGCGTACCTGGTACCGGCAATTTTCATATCGATGCTCATCACCGGTATTCCGATACCACAGCTCGGTCTCGGCGCGGAAGTCGCGGACGGTTCGGGTCTCACGGTGCTGGACAAGCTCGACTCTACCCTCGTCGAACTCGGTTTTGGACCCTATACCGACGGTAACAAGGCAACAATCGACGTGTTCGCCATTACCCTTGCCTTGATGATCGGAACGGCCGGTCTACCCCATGTGATCGTGCGTTTTTTCACCGTGCCGAAGGTATCGGATGCGAGAAAGTCGGCGGGTTATGCGCTCCTGTTTATCGCGGTGTTATACACCACCGCACCAGCCGTCGGCGCTTTTGCACGGCTCAACTTCATCGATACGGTGCAGGGTAGTCAATATTCGACCGTCGATTCGTGGTTCAAGAACTGGGAGCGGGTAGGGTTGATCGGCTGGCTCGACAAGAACAACGACGGTGTCATTCAGTACGCGCCCGGTGCCGCGTTCGAAGGCGCGCCGCGCTATGGGAGTGAAACGGGTGCCTCGGGTGAGCGCGCTATTCTCAACACGCCAACGGCCAATGACAACGAAGTGTATGTGGATCGGGACATCATGGTGCTCGCCAATCCGGAAATCGCGGGGCTTCCAGACTGGGTGATCGCGCTGGTGGCAGCCGGTGGATTGGCCGCGGCTTTATCCACCGCCGCGGGGCTCCTGCTCGTGATCTCCACCTCGATATCACACGACCTTCTGAAGAAAACGATGGCCAAAGGCCTCAGCGATCGCCAGGAACTGCGGTATGCGCGCATATCCGCCGCGGTCGCTATCGCGATCGCCGGATACCTTGGCATCAATCCGCCCGGGTTCGTCACCCAGGTAGTCGCATTTGCATTTGGATTGGCCGCGGCTTCACTCTTCCCAGCCATACTCATGGGTATTTTCTACAAGGGCATGAACAAGGAAGGGGCCATAACCGGTATGGTGGTAGGGCTGGTTTTTACCTTCGCCTATATTTTCTACTTCAAATTCATTGCACCCGCGGACAACAACGCGGAACATTGGTGGTTCGGAATTTCGCCGGAAGGGATCGGTGCCCTGGGCGCGTTTTTCAACTTCACGGTTGCGTTCCTCGTCAGTCGGTTCGGTAAGCCGGTGCCTGACGAAGTGCAAAAGATGGTGGACAACATCCGTATTCCGAGAGCGGCTAACCCCCGAAGTGCCCCGGATGCAAGCTGAGGTAACCCATGGCACACATCAAGACGATTTACGATCTCATCGGCAAAGAAGTGGGGGTCACTCCATGGATCATGATCGATCAGGAAAAGATCGACAACCATGCAAGTAACAGTGGAGACGATAGCTGGATTCACATCGACCCCGACCGCGCAGCAAAAGAAACTCCTTTCGGCAGCACGATTGCTCAAGGGTTTCTGCTGTTATCCGTTTTGCCGGATATGGCCAAATCCCTGACGTTACCGACCGAGGGTGTTGCCTACTCCGTGAACTACGGCTTCGATCGAGTCCGCATCGTACAACCGGTGGTGGTGAATTCTCGAGTTCGCGGGCGATTCGAACTCAAAAAGGTGGTTTCCAAAGGTCACCACGGACTGATCGTATATCTGGATACCTCTATCGAGATCGAAGGAGATGACATCGCGCCCGCCCTGGTGGCGGAATGGTTGGCGTACATTCGCCTGGAGGAATAAAATCAGTGCTCGAGTATGGGATGAATGCTCCAGTTCTGGTTGAGGTGGTGATTGCAGGAAAACCCTGAACGGGGCTCGTTACACCTTGATCAGCATGCCGGCCATTTCGAGGGTTCTGGACAGTTTCGACTGCTGGTCTTTGAAAACAATGTTCAGCACCGCTTCGGGCTCAACATCGCTTTCCCATTCGAGCGTTTCCTTTCCGGCGCACACCGAGGAAGCGATGTGTGCTGAATAACGTACCACGGTAGCCATTGAGTCATAGGGTTCGTTTTCGCTTGAGCCTTCGAGCGCGCCCAACCCTGCAGTCAGAATCCGCGGCAATTGCCAATGGGTCAACAATCGCAACCCTGCTGTTCGATAGCTAATACCGGCCAACCGGTCCAGGTAACCGTCTAAACCGATTCCAAAGTCAACTTCCGCCAGGGCGTCATCTTCAGCCATCAGCAGCGCAGCACTCGTTACGTCTGGCAAACAGTCGGCCAGCCACAAAAGACCGATGTTGTGTAACAAGCCGGCGGTGCGTGCCGACGATGAATCTACCTCAAACCGGGGTGCAAGAACTGCTGCCGCCTGGGAGGTGATTATCGAACTGGCCCAGTATCGAACACGATCAAAGCCTGGACAGTTCGAGACGTTGAACGACCGGCCGACCACTAGAGCTATCGCGACCGAACGTACTACGTCCAACCCAAGCCTGGTACAGGCTCCGTCCAGAGTAGTCACCGCGTTGGTCGGGTTCGACCACACCGAGTTGGCCAGCGAAATCAACTTACCCACGAGGGTGGCGAACTGTTTTATCGTATCGAGTACATCCCGGACACCACTGTCTCCCCCCATCAGCTTCATCAGCAGTTGAGTCAAACCTGGCGCGATATTCGGAATCTCTCCGGTCACAGCCGGTATCCGTGGAGTCGTCGCGTGCCTTTGTGTGTAAGCCATCAATTAGCCTTGGCAGCCTTAGGTTGAACGATGGACAAATCTTCGGGGAAAAACGAGCGCAAGGACAGTTCCGGAATCTCACTTGCCGGTACCGGCTTGCTGAAATAGAAGCCCTGAACGACATCGCAGTCCAGTGCCCGCAATATGACTACCTGCTCCAGCTCTTCGACCCCTTCGGCCACCACATCGAAATCCAGCGCATGCGCCAGCGTCATGA
>Ga0114949_10001987_pt1 | contig 12595 bp, 8 predicted proteins | sample N074metaG_FD_83505 | JGI IMG/M metagenome (GOLD analysis project Ga0114949, IMG submission 83505) | Deep subsurface microbial communities from Kermadec Trench to uncover new lineages of life (NeLLi) - N074 metaG | ecosystem: Environmental > Aquatic > Marine > Ocean trench > Sediment | place... | reverse complement strand
GCGTATAGGGTGAGGTCTCCGTAATCGGCGCGAGGGAACGGGCTCATGGCAGTGACCTCGCGAGAGCTGCGGCCGCATGTGCCGGCAGCCTCTCCGCCATGGCGAGTGCCGCGACGTCATCCGCCATCGCCGCTGCTCCCTCCCGCGTCACTTCTTGGATCGTGTACGATCGTAGGAAGTGCTGCACCGAGAGGCCGGAGAAGGTGCGCGACCGGCCGCTCGTAGGCAGCACGTGGTTCGCACCTGTCAGGTAGTCCCCGAATGCCACCGAGGCATAGCCTCCGACGAACGTGGTCCCCGCCGTGCGGACTCGGCGAGCGTCTGCTGAGCCGAGGGCGGTCATGATCGAGAGGTGTTCGGGTGCGTACCGCTGGGCGAAGTCGAAAGCCTCGGTGTCCGACTTCGCGAGCAGGATCGCACCTGCACTCGCGAGCGCTGTTCGAGCGACCCCCGCCCGAGGAGTCTCCGCCAACAGACGACCGAGCGCCTCGCGACTTTCGCGGGCGATGCGCTGCGATGTCGTCACGAGCACGCATGCCGCGTCCGGGTCGTGTTCCGCTTGTGCGAGAAGTTCGTGAGCTGCCCAGGTTGCGTTCGCTGAGTCGTCCGCGAGCACGAGCACTTCGGAGGGTCCGGCTGGGCAATCGATCCGCACGCGGCCCGCGACCTGCCGCTTCGCCTCGTTTACCCAGCGGTTCCCCGGACCGACGATTGCATCGACTGCGGGGATTGTCCCGGTCCCGAATGCCAGCGCCCCGATTGCTCCCGCTCCGCCGACGGCGAAGAGTCGGTCGGCACCAGCGATGGCGCATGCAGCCAGGACTTCGGCCAGTGGCTCACCGTCCGGGCCGGGAGGGGAGCACACGACGACCTCGGCCACATCAGCGGCCTTCGCGGGCACGACGCCCATGAGCACTGAGCTGGAGTAGGTGGCCGTTCCCCCCGGTGCATACACCCCGACCGTCTCGAGCGGCGTCGTCGCGCGCGTGATGCGCACACCGGGTTCGATGTCGAGCACGACATCTCTTGGAATTTGGGCGGCATGAAAGCTGTGGATGTTGCCGGCTGCACGCGAAAGGGATTGCCGAACCTCCGCCGGCAGGGCTCGCGCCGCCGCGTCCCATCGGTCGCGAGGCACCTCGATCCTTGCGAGCTCGACGCCGTCGAAGCGGCTCGCCATCGCGACCAGTGCTGCGTCGCCCCGATCCCGCACGTCGGCGATCACCTGCCGCACGGTTGTCGATACGTCGGAGGCATCCTTTGGACTGCGCTCGAGTAGCTGCTTGAGTGTGGCAGGGTCCAGCTCGCCGAGCGGTCCCTCAGCGAAGAGCTCCATGGCGCTCACGGCATCAACCTCTCGATGCGAGTCACCAGAATTCCCTCGGCGCCCAACTCTTTGAGGCGGGCGATGGTTTGGTAGACCGCGTCGGCGTCGACGACCGCGTGTGCAGCGACCCAGAATCCCGAGTCGAGAACCTCGACGATTGTGGGGCCGGACAGTCCTGGGATGATCCGGCGGACTTCCTCGAGCTTGGTGCGCGGCACGTTGGCCATGAGGTATCGCTTCTCTTGGGCTCGCAGAACTGACTCGATCGCGGTGGAGAGATCCTCGATCGTGCTCTGCTTCGCTGGGTCGGTGAGCGACCCCTTTCGTGCGATCAGGCGAGCGGAGGAGTCGAGGATTGTGTCGATCTCTCTGAGTCCGTTCACGCGCAACGTCGAACCGGTGGAGGTCAGATCCACGATCACGTCCGCTACGCCCAAGTGAGGAGCGATCTCCGTCGAACCCGAGACTGCTGCGATCTCGATGGGGATTCCGAGAGTCTCGAAGTACCGAGAGGCGATCCGCGGAAACGACGTGGCGACCCGCGTGCCGGCGGGTAGGTCCGTCGCGCTGGTCGCGAGCGACTCGTCGCGTACGGCTACCACAAGCCGACAACGGCCGAAGCCGAGGTCTAGCACCTCCTCGACGCTCCGGCCGCTTTCCTCGACGAGGTCGAGACCGGTCACTCCGAGGTCGGCGGCTCCATCTGCGAGGTATTCTGGGATATCTGCGGCGCGCACGAAGATCGCCTGGAAGTCATCGCCCAGTGACGCCACGAGCGCCCGGTCCACGCGGAACGCCGGTTTGAGACCTGCTTGCTCGAGGAGCTGGAGCGCGCGCTCGGAGAGGCGCCCTTTGTTTGGCAGCGCGATGCGGATGCGTTGATCTGCGTGATATAGTGCCACGGTTCGTCCATGAGAAAATTGCACAAAAAAACCGCGGCCCGTCTGAGACGGGCCGCGGTGGCTTGTTGCTTCCTTGGATCTACGTCCTAGGTACGCACCAATCCTCCGCAGCCCGCGGGGGCGGCGTGATGATGGTGAGCGACGTGGATCATATTCAGCATAGTCCGGAAAAACTGTCCAGGCCCCGAGTAGGGGTCAAGGCCTGGTGACTATGGACGCCGGTGATATCGTTCGGCATGGACGACCACATCCGCATCCGCGGAGCTCGGCAGCACAACCTAAAGAACATCGACCTGGACCTTCCCAGGCGGAAACTCACGGTGATCACCGGCCCATCCGGATCCGGCAAGAGTTCGCTCGCGCTCGACACGCTGTTCGCTGAGGGCCAGCGCCGGTATGTAGAGTCACTTTCCACGTACGCCAAGCAGTTTCTCGAGCGCATGGAGAAGCCGGATGTAGACTCCATTGAGGGGATCTCGCCGGCGGTCGCGATCGAGCAAAAGAACCCGACCAAGTCGAGCCGCTCAACCGTAGGCACAGCGACCGAGGTGTACGACTACCTGCGTCTTCTCTGGTCGCGCGTAGGGCGGACACACTGTCCCGAGTGCGACCGGGAGGTCCGGCCCGACACCATCAGTGAAGCTGTGGATCGTGTCTTGGAGCTGCCCGAGGGCACACGCATACAGGTCGCGTTTCCACTTCCGCGCAGTGGACAGGTTACCCACGAGCTCATGGTGTCGAACCTGCGTGCGATGGGGTTCATGCGCCTGCTCGCGGACGGGGCGCCTCTGGATATCTCCGGGGAGGATGCCGTCGATGCTGAAGCTCTTGGAGTGGACGTCACCGGGGCGCGAGAGTTGCTCGTCGTCGTCGACCGGCTCAAGGTGGCGGGCGACGTAGCGGATCGCCTCGCCGACTCGCTCGGCACGTGCTTCGTCGAGGGAGAGGGAGACTCGATCGTGGTCGTGATGGGAGAACGAGGGGCCGGCTCGACCGTCGGCGCCACGGGCCGGGGGGCCGATGTGCGGCTTCTCTTCACCGAGCATTTCCGCTGTCCCGATCACCCCGAGGTCACGTTCCTGGATGCGACCCCGCAACTGTTCTCGTTCAACAGCCCGTACGGTACGTGCAAGCTATGCACCGGCTTTGGGGCCACGCTCGACTACGATCCCGAACTCGTGGTGCCGAACCCTGGTCGCTCGCTTGGTGAGGGCGCGGTCGATCCCTGGTCGAAGCCGCGATATCGGCGGGCGCGCGACCGGTTGAGGGACTTCGCGATGGATGAGAACGTCTCCTACTACTCACCCTGGGAGGAATTGCCTCAGAAGTTCAGGGAGGCCGTGCTCTTCGGCTCCAAGGGCTTCAAGGGCGTGATTCCGTTTCTCGTATCGAAGGAGAACAAACGGTATAAGCAGTACATTCGTGTCTTCTTGCGGCAGTACCAGAGTCCGAAGGACTGCCGTGAGTGCGGGGGTGCGCGCATTCGGCCCGAGGCACTCTTGGTGCGCATCGGAAAGCACACGATCTCTCAGGTTGCGGACATGCCGCTCGAGGAGCTCAGCCCTTGGCTCGACGCGCTCCAGCTCAGCGACATGGAAGCCCAGATTGCCGAGACGATCGTGCGCGAACTTCGCTCTCGTGTCGCGTTCCTCGTCGAGGTCGGGCTCGGCTACCTCACGCTGAGCCGTCAGACGCGCACGCTGTCCGGTGGGGAGGCGCAGCGCATCAACCTCGCGAACTCGCTCGGTGCAGCTTTGGTGGACACGCTGTACGTGCTCGACGAGCCGACGATCGGACTGCATCCCAAGGATACGGGGGCGCTGCTCAGTCTGCTTCAGAAACTCCGTGCGGCGGGTAACACAGTCGTCGTCGTCGAGCACGACTCGCAGGCGATCCTTTCAGCGGACCACGTCGTCGAACTCGGACCTGGTTCGGGAGAACAAGGCGGGGAGGTCGTGTATGAGGGGCCTCCGGAGGGGTTGGCGGATCAGGATACCGCTACCGGACGGTACCTCTCGGGGCGTTCCTCCCTCGCGTTGCCCGAGAGGGAGCGCAAGGTGAACGGAGCGTGCCTCACGCTGAGGGGGGCACGGCTTCATAACCTGCGCGGCGTCGACGTAGACATTCCACTAGGCACGCTCTCGGTGGTGACGGGAGTCTCTGGTTCCGGGAAGTCCACCCTCGTACACGATGTACTCTTCCGCGCCGCGGAACGAGAACTCGGCGGGGAGACCTCGGCGAAGGAGCACCTCGGCGAGCCTGTGGGGGAGTACGAGGCTCTGGAGGGACTCAGCCACCTTGATGCCGTGGTGCTGGTCGATCAGTCTCCCATCGGAAGAACTCCCCGCTCGAACCCTGTGACGTACATCAAGGCGTGGGACGAGGTCCGGAAGCTGTTCGCCACCCAGCCTACGTCAAGGCAGCGCGGGTATGGTCCGGGCCACTTCAGCTTCAATGTCAGCGGCGGTCGGTGCGAGCACTGCAAGGGCGCCGGCAAGGTCGAGGTCGAGATGGTCTTCATGGCGGACGTATTCGTGCCGTGCGAGGATTGCGGCGGCACACGATACGGCCGGGAGATCCTCGATGTGAAGGTGCGCGGCAAGCACATTTCGGATGTGCTCGATCTCACGGTCGATGAGGCGATCCGATTCTTCATCCGCGAACGAAAGCTCGGCAAGGCGCTGTGGCAGCTCCAGCAGGTCGGACTCGGCTACCTTCGCCTGGGCCAGGCCGCGACCACCCTCTCCGGTGGTGAGGCGCAGCGGCTGAAGATCGCACGGGAGTTCGCGCGCGCGGTCGGCAAGAAGGGGCGAAAGCTGTACATCCTCGACGAGCCGACGACCGGGCTCTCGGGCGAGGATGTGAGCAAGCTGTTGTCCGTGCTCTACCGCCTAGTCGATGCCGGCAACACCGTGCTCGTGATCGAGCACAATCTCGACGTCATCAAAGTCGCCGACTGGGTGATCGACTTGGGCCCGGGCGCCGGCGCGAAGGGTGGCAAGGTCGTGGCAATGGGCAGGCCCGCGACGGTCGCGAGCGTGCCGGAAAGCGTTACGGGGAAGTATTTGGCCGAGGTGTTGAAAGCGTAGGAGCCTCGTCGAGCCGCTGAAGCACTCACGACGACTAACGCCCTGGCCCGCCTCCGCTAACGCCCTGGCCCGCCCCCTCTCCGACCCCGCCCACTCCTCGGTGGGGCGGTGAGCGCGCGGTACTGCTGCAACGCTCCGATGACCTTGAACCTCACGACCATCTGACCGATCTCGGGTGTTGCCAGCGTCGGATTGCCTGTGACACCGGCGTCCGGGCGGCCGCCTCCCGGCATCCGTAGATGATTTCGCACACCGTCCGGGAAAACGTACATAACCGCCGACGTGTCCGTGATGCCTGCGTGGGAGCCGATGGTGGCCATGTCGTACCCGTACTCGGCCATCAGCCAGGCGCGCGAGTACTCCTGACCTTTTCGGTAGAAGTCGACCAGCGCGAAGACCTTCACGCCCTTGTCGGCCCACTCTTCGGCGAGCCTGCCCGCGACCTCCTCCAGGCCGTTCTGGTTTCCGCCGCTGTCCCCGATGAAGAGAATCTGATCGAAGCCGTGCGACTCGAGGCTACGTGCTGCGGCTTCCAGGAGGTGGTTGTAACTCGGTGACGGGTTCGTGATCACACCCGGCTTGTCGCCGAAACCCTCACGCTCGTAGGTGCCTTCCGGGACCCAGGCGATGGTTGGCGCGACGAGCGCATCGCCCAGCTCGTCCGCGATCAGCCCCGCGGCGTGCGTGACGATGTAGTTGTGCTTTCCCATGACCATATGCGGACCGTTTTGCTCGGTGCCGCCGGTCGGGATGATCACCGTCCTCTTCCCGGCGGCCATCGCGTCGCGGATCTCGGTCCAAGTCATCTGCTCGATGTACGGGTCGCCGGGGCTTTGGGCCGTGAGAGGGACCGCGACCGCGATCAAGAGAGGAAGCGCCAGGGCCAGGTCGTGTCGTCGGATCTTCATGTTGGTCTCCTAGCGGGCGGCGAGGCCGGCCCGAATCTGGGCCAGCGCGTTGTCGATCTTGATGCGCACGAAGCGCTGGCCGAACTCGGCCGTGGCGAGTGTGGGGTCCCCGCTGACACCCGAGCCCTCGAATCCGCCGAGAGGCTCGGCGAGTTCGGTGCGCACATGCGTGGGGTTCACGAACAGCAACTGCGAAGTGCCGACCATGCCACCATGACTTCCGATCTGCTCGTCAACGTAGCCGAGGCCTCTCAGGTAGCCGCGGATATCGTCACTGCTCTTCGAGTAGTAGTCGCCGATCCAGTGCGCTCGCGTACCCGTACCGGCCCACTCCTCGTTGAGCTGATCGGTGACGGCGCTCATGCCACTCTGATTTCCGCCGGAGTCGCCCAGGAAGACGATGTCCGTGAAGCCGCCCGCGGCGTGGCTCTTGGCGGTGTGCACGAGCAGGTCGCGGAACCACTCCTCAGGGAGCGTGATCGTGCCGGGCATACGCATATGGCCCCGGGACTCCTCCCAGCTCCCTTCGGGGACGTAGGTCATGATCGGCGAGACCAGCGCGTTGCCGAGCGACCGCGCGATCTGATCGGTCGTGTGCTCCATCACGTACTTGTGTTGGCCCATGACCATGTGCGGGCCCTTCTGCTCAGTGCCCGCGGTTGCGATGAGGATCGTGGTCTTGCCGTCTGCGATCTGGTCACGGATCTCCTCCCACGTCATCGCCTCGATGAACACCGTACTGGGTGGTGACTGGGCGAGGATGGGCACAGCCAGCAGCGCAAGGGCTGCCCCGGTGCACAGGACCGTTCTCATCATCACGACTCTCCGCTTAGGCCTCTCAAGGCACGGCCTACGCTCCGGTAGTTGAACTCGGCCGCTTAACCAGGCAACTTCGGAGCAGATTCCAGAGTCGGCAAGCGCCCGGCTAAAGTCCGAGCTCTTTGCGGCGCTCTTTCTCACGCCGGGCGAGCAATATCGACAGGATTACCGCCCACACCGCATAGCCCCCTCCGCCCCGGCCCCGGCCTGGGTGAGCCCCATGCGGCTGATCCCAATGAGCGGCCGGATGCCGGCCAGGAACGAGTTGATGAGCGTCTTGATGCCGAACGTGAAGATCGCCTCGATGATCTCGCCTGATACGAAGTCTCTCACCCCCTCCGCCCGGCCGCTCCGCCGCCGCCTTCGACCTCGCTCATCGCTGACACTTCCCCGTGTCGCCCTAGTCGCTATGCTCAAGCTTGGCTCGAGTCGCCAAGCTCGACCTCTCGGCTCATTCGTCCGTTGTCTCCCATGACGGCTCCGCCACCGATCTCCGTGCTGCTCCCGGTCCGTGACGGTGGTGCGCATCTAAACGAGGCGATCGAATCGATCGAACAGCAGTCCTTCGCGGATTTCGAGGTTGTCGCCGTCGATGACGGCTCCACGGATGATAGCTACGAGAAATTGAAGGCGTGGGCTTCACGCGATGCGCGAGTGACCGTGATTCAGCAGACGCCTCAGGGCATCGTGGCCGCGCTCGAGGTCGGTCGTGCGTTGGCGCGAGGACGATATCTCGCTCGCATGGACGCGGACGACGTGTCCATGCGGACGCGCTTTGCCCGTCAGTACGAGTGGATGGAGTGCGAGCGAGCGCTCTCACTCTGCGGATGCCGGGTGGAGTACTTCCCCCGTGAGAACGTCCGAGGCGGAGCGCTTTGGTATGAGGCGTGGATCAACTCGACCTCGACGCCGGAGGAGGTCGCTCGTGAGATCATCGTCGAGTGCCCGATTGCGCATCCTACGTTCTTCATGCGGGCAGAGGCGGTCGCGGCAGTCGGAGGGTATCGGGAGCGGGGGTGGCCAGAGGACTACGACCTCGTGTTCCGACTGTGGCGGGCCGGAGGGGGCCTGGGCGTGGTTCCCGAGAAGCTATTGGGCTGGCGCGAGGGGGAGCATCGTCTGTCTCGCACAGATCCCAGGTACTCTCCGGACGCGTTCCGGCGCTGCAAGGTACACTACCTCCTCGAGGCCTTCCCCACGATCAGCGAGGGTGCCGTGATCTGGGGTGCCGGACCGGTAGGTAAGGCTCTCGCCAGAGAGCTCGTGAATCGAGGCGGGAAGCTCTCGGCGTTCGCTGAAGTCGACCCGCGAAAAATCGGCCAGCAGATATATGGTGTCCCTGTCCTGGATACCGCCCAGGCATTGGCTGATCGGGACGTCGTGCACCTCGGTGCGGTCGGTCAAAAGGGTGCGCGAGAGCAGCTTCGAAAGCTATTGTCCGAGGGCGGGCTGCGGGAGCTGAAATCTTTCGTGCTAATAGCGTGATTCGGGAGGCAAAAAGCGTTATTTTTTCCGGTCTCGGGAGGAAGCGCCCCGAGCGCCCTCAAGAGACGTCGTGGAGCCTCACAGGAGCGAGCGCTTGCCCCACCGCCTGTACCTCCCGGAGTCTGCAGTGACCGTGGGTCCTAACCGCTAGTGCGGCGGACGACGCCGTTCCTCGCGATCGGGCTCGTGGTACTGGGCCTGGAGTTGTCGACCGAGGCGGCGTCCGCGACGGCAGCCCGCTTGTCGTCGGGGTTTCAGGACATCGTCGTCGGAGTCGAGTCGCTCGTTTCACCCACGCGCTTCGTGGCCGGTGTGTCGATGCTCGCGCTGGGCCTCGTCGTCGGCGTGGTGCAAATGATACTCGAGGGTGCGGAGGGAAGGGTCAGCGCGGTAGGAGGCACATGCCCTGTGTGTGGCAGGCAGACGGAGAGAATGAAGAGGAAAACATTGCACCGCATGCTCTCGACGTTCATGGGGCGAAAGCTCACCAGACGTCGCTGTGGTGAGTGCCATTGGACTGGCCTCTCGGTGAAGCACTGAAGCGGCGTTAGTCGGCGAGAGCCGGCGGATCGAACCTTAGGAAGGATGGACGAATGAGTGACGAGCTCGAGCTCGTAGGCGGAGACGGAGACGGAGAGGGAGAGGGAGAGGGAGAGGGCGGCGGCGGAGAGACGGTCTTATCGCGCCTGCTCGAGGACGAGATGCGGGAGTCGTTCATCGACTACTCGATGAGCGTGATCGTACAGCGTGCGCTCCCTGACGTGAGGGACGGTCTCAAGCCGGTCCACCGGCGCATCCTCTACGCGATGGGCGAGATCGGCCTGAGCCCCGGGCGCGCGTACAAGAAGAGCGCGACGGTCGTCGGTGACGTCCTGGGTAAGTATCACCCGCACGGCGACTCCTCCGTCTACGACTCCATGGTGCGCATGGTGCAGGATTTCTCCCTGCGTTACCCGCTCGTGGACGGCCAGGGCAACTTCGGTTCGGTCGACGGCGACTCCGCGGCAGCGTACCGGTACACCGAGGCCCGCCTAACTCACCTGGCGATGGAGCTGCTAGCCGACATCGAGAAGGAAACCGTCCGCTATCAGCCGAATTTCGACGGCAGCAAAAGCGAGCCGACCGTGCTGCCGGGGCGGATCCCCAATTTGCTCATGAACGGGTCGTCGGGCATCGCCGTCGGTATGGCGACCAATATTCCTCCGCATAACCTGCGCGAGCTCGTGGAGGCGTTGATCGCAATGATCGACAACCCCGATCTCCCGCAGGAGGAACTCGAGCAGATCATCCAAGGCCCGGACTTCCCGACGGCCGGATTCGTTTGTGGGCGCGAGGGCATCCGCGACGCGTATCGCACCGGGCGGGGCCGGATCATCATGCGGGCGCGCGCCGAGATCGAGCAACTCGACAACAACCATGAACGGATCATCGTCAGCGAGCTTCCGTTCATGGTCAACAAGGCGCGGCTCGTAGAGCAGATCGCCCAGTTGGTTCGAGACAAGAAACTGCCTGACATCCGCGACATGCGGGACGAGTCCGATCGCGACGGCATGCGCATCGTTATCGAGCTGAAGCGGGACTCCGTGCCACAGGTCGTGCTCAACCGGCTGTATCGACACACGCAGATGCAGTCGACGTTCGGGACGATCATGCTCGCGCTGGTGGACGGTCAGCCACAGATCATGCCGCTGCGCGAGATGCTCCAGCACTTCTTGGACCACCGCCACAAGGTCATCGTTCGTCGGAGCGAGTTCGACCTCGGCAAGGCGCTCGACCGCGAGCACATTCTCGAGGGTCTGAAGATCGCGGTCGACAGCATCGATCAGGTGATCAAGATCATCCGAGGCTCGAAAGACACCGCGGCGGCTTCCGAGCAGTTGATGGAGACGTACGAGCTGTCGGAGCGTCAGGTGAAGGCGATCCTCGACATGCGACTCGCGCGGCTCACGGGCCTCGAGATCGACAAGCTCGACGAGGAACTCGGCGAGGTACGTATCGTCATCAAGGCCCTGCGCGAGATCCTGGAGTCCGAAGACCGGCGCATGGAGATCTTGAAGGATGAACTGAGGACGGTTGCGGATAGGTTCGGGGACGACCGACGGACCGAGATCATCGAAGCTATCGGCTCGTTCGATGTCGAGGATCTCATCGTCGAGGAGGACATGGTGCTCACAGTCTCCCATCAGGGTTACGTGAAGCGTCTCGCGCTCGACACCTACCGGGCCCAACGCCGTGGTGGTCGCGGTCTACGAGGCATGGATACCAAAGACGAGGACTGGGTCGAGCACCTCTTCGTGGCGTCCACGCACGACTACGTCATGATCTTCACCCGCCGCGGCCAGTGCTATTGGATCAAGGTGTGGGAGATTCCGGTCGGCGGTCGGACCGCGCGTGGAAAGCCCATCGTCAACCTGCTCAACCTCTCGGACGACGAGGCGATTGCGTCTGTGGTGCCGGTGCGAGAGTTCTCGGATGACAAGCACCTCATATTCTCCACGCGCTTGGGCGTGGTGAAGAAGAGCGCGTTGGCTGCGTATGGGAACGTGCGCGCGGTGGGTCTCAACGCGATCAACATCCGCGAGGGGGATGAGCTGATCGACGTCCAGATCACGTCCGGAGACGACGAGATCATTCTCGCGAGTCGCGGCGGTAAGGCGATCCGGTTCAACGAGAGTGACTTGCGTCTGACGGGGCGTGCCACCGCCGGCGTGCGCGGGCTCAGGCTTCGTGGCGACGATGTGGTCATGGGCATGGTCGTGGTTCGTCCCGATTCTACGCTCTTGGTCGTTTCCGAGAACGGAATGGGCAAGAGGACCGAGGTAGACGCATACCGCTTGCAAAAGCGTGGCGGCACCGGTGTTATCAACCTCAAGACCACCGAGAGGACCGGACAGGTCGTCGCGATCAAGGCCGTGCAGGAGGACGAACAGCTGATGGTGATCACGAAGGCTGGCGTCGTGAACCGACAGCGGGTGGCCGAGATCTCGCTCATCGGCCGGGCGACACAAGGCGTGAAGCTCGTCAATCTGGACAAGGGCGATATCGTGGTGGATGTCGCCCGGGTCGTGATTGACGACGAGGAGAACGAGGAGAACGGCGAGGACGGAGAGAACGGGGGCGAGGGATCGGTCGAGACTGGCGCCGAGACGGAGGTTGCGACCGGACCCGATGTGGAGACCGACGCTGCTGAGGAGACCGATGCTGATCTGGAGACCGACGTTGCTGCGGAGACCGACGCTGATCTGGAGACCGACGTTGCTGCAGAGACCGACGCTGATGCTAGCTCGGGCGCCGAGGTAGAAGCGGATGCAGGAACGGACGCCGACGGCAGTGCCGCTGAAGGAGGCGAAGACGAAGAGTGAGCGATCTGGTGCAGGGCGAGGGGCTCGTTGGCCTGACTGAGATCGAGGCCGCGGCGCGACGTCTTGCTGGTATTGCTGTATCGACGCCGCTCTTGCCGGCGGAAGGGCTCTCCGACGCCACCGGCGCGCAGGTGCGCCTCAAGTGCGAGAACCTGCAGCGTGCGGGGTCGTTCAAGATCCGAGGTGCTCACAACTTCGTGTCACAACTATCCGACGAGCAGGTCTCGTCGGGCATCATCACGTACTCCTCCGGCAACCACGCTCAGGCGGTGGCTTTGGCGGGCAAGCTCCGGGGCGTTCCGGTCGTCGTGGTCATGCCGACGACCGCGCCCAAGGTCAAGCGAGACGGCACCGAACGGCTAGGGGCCGAGATCGAGTACGAGGGCACGACCTCCGTTGAGCGAATGGCGCGCGCTGAAGCGATCGCCGAGGAGCGAGGTCTGGTCATCGTCCCGCCCTTCGACCACCGGCATATCATCGCCGGGCAAGGAACCGTTGGCCTCGAGATCGCGCGCGAATGGCCCGATGTTGATCTGGTATTGGTGCCCATCGGCGGCGGCGGGCTGGCGAGCGGCGTTGCGGCATCAGTGAAGAGGATGATACCGGGCGCTCAGGTCATTGGTGTGGAGCCGGAGGGCGCCGCTTCCATGAGCAAGGCGCTCGACGAGGGTCATCCTGCGCTACTCGGGGAGATCGACACGAT
>Ga0114949_10001986_pt1 | contig 12595 bp, 4 predicted proteins | sample N074metaG_FD_83505 | JGI IMG/M metagenome (GOLD analysis project Ga0114949, IMG submission 83505) | Deep subsurface microbial communities from Kermadec Trench to uncover new lineages of life (NeLLi) - N074 metaG | ecosystem: Environmental > Aquatic > Marine > Ocean trench > Sediment | place... | reverse complement strand
TCCGGTTACCGCGCCGGTTGCTCGGCGTGAAGCGCGTCGCTCAGCAACTTCGTGAGGGCCAGCGTCCGGATCGGCTTTACGGCCTTTTGGATACTGAGCCACTCGAGCGTCTCGTGCTTCAAGCGATCCCGTGGCGTGGTATCAGGCGCAATGTTCGATCCGGGCGGATCGATGCCGTCTGCGTCGCCGCGACTCAGATTGCGACCGGCAAGGCGGTCATCTTTTGCGATACAGCCCGTCCAGAGTTACCGCCCTGGGCGAGTACCTCCAATATTCGAATGCAGCGGATCCGCCTCTCGCCGCTGCACGCTCTCGCGAGTGCCGCGATCCCCCTGCTCTTTCCATCCGTGCGAGTAGGCGCAAGATATTATGCCGACGGTGGCCTCAGACTGAATACTCCGCTCGCACCCGCCGTTCGCCTCGGTGCCGACCGAATCCTGGTCATCGGAGTGACCCAAGAGGTCGGCCCTTCGTTCAGCGAAACCATGGCCCAGGAACGAGCCGCGGAGTTTGGCAACCCGATGTACCTCTTCGGCAAAGTCCTCAACGCGCTGATGTTGTCGCCCATCGAAGCGGACGTTGCGCGGATGGACTTCATCAATGACATCATTCAAACGGGATCGGAAGTCTACGGTGATGATTTTCTTGACAGGCTCAACGCGGGAATGAACCCGCGAGGCAACCGCCCCCTCAAGCGCATTGAAAACCTCGTCGTTCGTCCATCTTCGGATCTCGGCCGGCTCGCTGCGGACGTCGTCCGTGAAGACAAAGATCTCGACTTCGGCGCCTTCCTCGGGACGATGCGGCGTTTGTCGGGCGCGGGATCCACGTCGAAAGAAGCCGACCTGCTCTCCTACCTGCTCTTCGATGCGACCTACGCAAGACGGCTCATCGAAGTGGGCTATCGCGATGCCGAAGCCATGGAAGAACAGCTCGCAGCCTTCTTCTCGAATGACGACTAGAAACTGACCTGACGTTCTCTTTGAGGGTCGGTACTGTCCGGATATGCGTGGGGATCAACTCGCTCGACAATGGCAGCTTATTCAACGACTCGCTCGGAGTCGCGCGGGCGTCGGCCTCGAAGAACTCGCCCGCGAGCTGAATTGCGTTCGCCGAACCGTGTATCGCGACCTCGACGCACTGATGTACGCGGGCTTCCCCGTGACGAGCGAGAAGCGAGATGGGAAGGTCTTCTACCGCTTCCTTGAAACCTTCCAGATGGGCCAGGTGCCTTTCACCGCAGACGAACTTCTCGCCCTTGCGTTTAGCGAAGACCTGCTGAGAACCCTCGAAGGAACCGTCTTCCACGATTCGATTCGCGCGGCGCTCGCAAAAATTCGCGCTGGCCTCGGACCGGAACTCTCTGCATACCTCGAGCGATTGAGCGATGGTTTCCGGGTCCTGCCGGGTCCACACAAACGTTATGCCGCATTCAGTGACATTATTCGGACACTGAACGAAGCGGTGCTGTCTAATCGAAGCATCGAGATTCACTACCGAACCGGCCGCACGGGCGAGGAATCAACGCGCCGCCTGGACCCCTACAAGGTCTGGTATCACTCGGGCGGCCTCTACGTCATCGGCCACGACCACCAATCCGAAGAAATCCGAACTTTCGCCGTCGACCGAATTCAGGGTATCCAAGACACCACACATTCTTTCGACGTCGATCCGGGATTTGATTTCGATCACTACACGGCTTCGAGCTTTGGCGTCGTCGCCGAGCCCGCCCTCCCCGTTCGCATCGCGTTTTCCGCCGAATGGGCATCTTACGTGAACGAACGGGAATGGCATGCGAGCCAATCGACGCGGGAGCTACCGGACGGCGGTCTCGAACTTTCGATGCAGGTCGGCGGTCACGAAGAGCTTGCGAGCTGGGTCCTATCCTTTGGCGAGGGTGCCGAAGTCATCGAACCCAAGGCGCTCCGCGCTGAGGTTCGAGCGCGCCTCGAAGGCGCGCTGAAACGTTACGCAGCGTTATAGATCATTCCGACGTCTTCCCATTTCGATTCCGTCCGCTCCGTAATCAAGCCAAGATTTCGAAGGTTAGGCACGACCGTATGGGTGAACACGGGACTGTTGAGCTCGGCGAAATTCGGAAGCGTCGTCATCATCGCGACCACTGCATCGGGATCGAACCCATATTTCGGTGCGAAGAGCCGAAGCATTTCGAGTTGTTGATTCGCATTGAGCGCTTCGAGGATCTCGAAGGTCCAGTCCTCCATCTCCTCCATTTGCTCGGTCGACGCGTCGCGTACGATGCGCCGCATACTCAGAACGCCAAATGCGGCATGTCGCGATTCATCCTGCTCGACCCGATGAAGCATGGTGGAAAGCAATTGGTTCTTGCTGTCGCGTCGCATCATGTCCATGATGCCGACCGCCATGCCCTCGAAGAGCGTCTGCATGCCAAGGACCTTCTTCTGCATGCCTTCTGTCTTCAGCAGGATATCCAGAAGTGTCTTCAGATTGGCTCCGATCGGGTAGATTGTGCCGATTTTTTCGGTCAGGAATTTGGCAAACACTTCGATGTGTCGAGCCTCATCGATTGTCTGGCTCGCGGCGTAGAACTTCTGATCCATCGATTCACAGACGTTCGTCAGCTGGCCACAAAGCTGAAGCGCGGCCTGCTCACCGTGCAAAAGCTGCGAGAGCTGGTATCCGATTTCATCGAACATCGCCGCCTTCTGGGTCGCTTCGTCGCCACCGGAAAGCTGGACGATATTGGCGAGCATCGAGGCTTCTAGATTCAGGTTCCAATCATCTTTGGTAAACGGGATCGACCAATCGAGATCAGTCTGGGCATCCCACTGACCCGCCTTGCCTTTCTCGTACAGGCGACGCAATTCTTCGATTTCCGACTTGTACTGCCATGTCCAATGCAGATCGATCGGCACTTCAAAGTCGAGCTGTGAACGCAGTCCCTCGACGATTTTCTCGTCGGCAAAATCCAGGACTTCGAAGTCTCCAATCATTCGGCGATGTTCGGGAAGAATCTTTTCCAATTCGGTCTCCTTGAAAGGGTGAAAAGCCATCCGGCTCAAATGTTCAAAACGAAAAACGCAGACGATTCAAGCCATGAATCCTCTGCGAATGAACTCTGATACTTCTTTGCGGCGTCGCTCGACCGCGGCTGCAGAGAAAATCGACTCTCCGATCAGCGCCTCGCCCAATTCGCCCGACGCAAAATGGAAACACACCGCTCCGATCGTGGTCTGCACTGCATCGGGGACCGAAAGGGGTCGGAAATCCCCAGCCTCAACGCCTTCTTCGATCAGGACCTGAAATCGGCTCAAAATCCGCGTGAGCCGGATATCCGAGGGCCGCATTTCGCCTTCTTCGCTCCCAGCGAGCTGAAACCCGTGAAAGGGGTCTTCCTCGACCAGAGTTCGCAAGAGAAGCCGCGCGGCCGGAGCATCCTCGGCGAGCGTCCCAACAACGGATCCGATCCAGGCGTCCAGACGATCCACCGGGCCTTCTGACCGTGGTTTTGAAGCATCGAGACCCGCTTCGAGCCGCTCCAAAACGCGGTCCAGCACTTCTTCATACAGATCGAGCTTGGTCGGAAAATGATGGAAAAGAGCGGATTTCGAGAGGCCAACGGCGGCGGCCAACTGGCGCATCCCCACCCCCGAAAATCCACCACGCGCGAATTGGGCCTCAGCGGACTCGAGGATCTTGTCCCGAGTGTCCTGAACGGGCCCACCCAGCGGCGGTGGAGACTTCGTCTCGGGAAACGAGCGGAGATTTTTATTGAGATCTCTCATCGACACTTCGAGAAAATACAGACCGACCGGTCGGTCGGCAACCTCTTGCTGCATCTTTTCTCAGATCAGCGAGCATTTTCGCTAATCCGAAAGGAACCACGGCACGACCCCAACGGTCCCATGAACCGGGGGCAATTCATCCGCAGGCCAGATGCAAAGGGAACGAGCTTTCCGTTGACCAAACTGGGAGTTACGGGCTGGATCTCGCTATGGTCCCGCGCGCGAACGCGTCCCTCCCGATAGAGAATTGAAGCGTCTGCAACTCAGCCCATAAAAATCTGAAAACCAACCCAATCGCACGACGATGAGCCCTAATCAACGATGCCCAGGCCTTTCCCCACATGTCTCGATAGCCGCCCACTTCGAGATTTCCGACACTCGCTCTCCATCTCGACATTCGGCCTCATCACGATGCTCACGCTCTGCGGCGCAGCGGCCGAGGCTCAGCTCCTGGCCACACCCGAAACTAGCAAGCCTCAAACCTTCACGGTCTCTCGGATCAAACTCACGTATTCGGAGCAGCCGCCCTCTTCCGAGAATCCCGCCGACGCTCACAGTGATCAGCCCCGACTCGATGCACTGATCCCAGTGCGAGTCGAACTTCGAAAGACCGAAGCCGGATGGGCAGCCCCACTGCCTAACGAGCCAACACAGGTCATCGAAATCGGAGGCCCCAGAAGCGCAGCCGTCGAACTCCTCCCGAGTGGCCTCGCATGGACGCTCCGCGCCATCGTCTCGGAGATCAACAAGACGGGCCTCTACGGAATCGATGTCCGCCCGGCGAGCACCGACATCGACCTCGAAACCGAGCAAGATCTCCGCGCAGAGGGCGACACCGATCTGCAAGTCGTCGTCCGATTAGGCCGAGTCAGTCAGGTCAGGACGATCGCGCTAGGCGATCGCATTCGCGACGACTGGAAGATCAACAACGAATTGCACGAAGCAATTCGAGAGCAATCACCGATTCAACCCCTCGGTGGCGACGACGGCACGACCCCCTTGCTCGATCGGAATGCGCTCGAAGACTATCTCTACCGCCTCAATCGGCATTCCGGCCGCCGCGTCGAAGCCGCTCTCTCCCCGGGTGAAAAGCCCGGAGAGATCGTTCTCGACTATCGCGTGGCGGAGTCGAAGCCGTGGTTCGTCTACGCCCAGACGTCGAATACGGGAACGCGTCGAACCGAGGACTGGCAGACGAGGGTCGGCGTCATCCATCGACAGATCACGAATCGCGATGACATCCTCTCGATCGAATACATGAACGGCGGAAAAGAAGTCAACGGGATCCGCGCAAGTTACGAAGCACCCTTCTTCGGCCCCAAAAGGCCGGATTGGATGAAGCGACGGACGGGCGATCCCGCATGGTTCGACTGGATACCGCGAGAAAAAATTCCGTGGTGGGGCGTTGATCGCCTGCGTTGGAGGGCCGACTTATCATACGGCCGATTCGAAGCGAGCGGTTTCTCATTTGACGACTTGCAATCAGGCTTAGTCCAAGAAGACGCAGTCGTGAGTGAGGAGTACCAGGGAGGCGGACAGTTTCTCTATGAAGCTTGGCAGCATAAAAGCCTCTTCCTCGATGTCATCACCGGGGCTCGACTTCGTTATCTCCACGTCAAGAACAAGGTCGGCCCCGAAGTCGGAGATGGCGAAGTACTGCTCTTTCTCCCTCGCGTCGCTCTCCGCGTTCAGCAGTTCACGGCCGTTTCGAATCTTGGCGCCGAATTCGGAGTCGAGGGACAGATTCTCGACACAGATCAGGACGAACGTGAGCGGCTCGGTCGCCAGGACGTAGACGGCCGCTTCGCAAAACTCGACTTTAATCTTGGTTATTCGACCTATCTCGAACCGGTGCTCTTTCCGACCGCCTTCGAAAATCCGGAATCAAGGCTGAGCTCAACACTCGCACACGAAATTGCCCTCGGATTTCGTGGTCAATACGCCTTTGACTATCGGCTCATCCCGCAAACCAGTCAGGTTCTCGGTGGGCTCTATAGCGTTCGTGGATATGAACAGTCCCAAGCCGTGGGCGACTCCGTTTTCATCGCCTCCTTCGAGTATCGCTTCCATATCCCACGAGCTCTGCCCATCATGCGCGAACCCGTCAACCTACCGGTGATCGGTGATTTCCGAGTCACGCCGCAACAAGTCTACGGCCGCTCCGACTGGGACCTGACCCTACGCGCCTTCGTCGACGTCGGTCGCGCAGTGCGAAATCGAAATGGCATCGGTGACGGCACATTCGAGGACGACGACACGCTCGTCGGTGTCGGTTTCGGTGCCGAGCTTCAGATCCGATCGAATTTGCGCGCCCGAATCGATTGGGCGACAGCGCTTGTTCCGTCCTCAGCGGACGGTGAAGACCCCAATCAAACCCTTCGGTTTGGAGAGAAAAGTGAAGTACATCTCCTCTTCAGCATCTTGTACTAAAAGCGAGACCAGAATGACGAATTTCGGAAGAGGTGAGCGGGCCATAGCACACATGCTTCTCGTCACCTTCATGTCGATGATGTCTCTTCCAGCATCGAGCGCGAGCGCTCAGCAATGGGAAGACCCGAATAACGCGACATTTGGCGATGATGTCAGCCTATCGAACAGTACCGATGGACTCGAAACCGAATTCACGATCGATAGCAATCAGACGACGATCAATTGGCAAGACCTCCAACAGCCCGAAACAAATACGCTCATTTTTACTTTCACGAACGCGAACGATCAGTCGACAGTTCTCAACTATATCGGCGCTCAACATCCGAGTCAGCTGAACGGCACTGTCGAATGCGCGGGCTGTACCGTCGCCTTCGCCAACCCCTACGGAATCTACATCGGCAACGAAGCGGTTCTCGACGTCGGCAATCTCGCGCTCATCGCCGGTGAAATCAATCAGATCGATTTCGCATCGAGCGGCCTCCTCGACGCCAACCTAACCGGTGTCGTAGCCAACGATGGTCACATCTTCGCTAACGGTAATGTCGTTTTGATGGGTCGCGAAGTCATCAATCGCGGATCGATCCGTCTAGAAGATGGCGCGCTCCTGATGCTCGCGGGTGAGCAGGTCTCCGGTCTCGATGTCGATGCACTCACTGATCTTCTCGTCGGCGACGGAACGACTATCGTCGCGAGCCTCCGCGGCGGGTTCGTTTCGAATACTGGCGTCATCAGCGCAAGAGACGCAGCATTGATGGGCTCACGCGTTCACAACCAAGGCGAAATCACAATTGCGGACGGCACGCTTTTGATGGTCGGTGCCGAATCGATTTCCTTCGGACGCTTCGACGATCCCATCCTGATCGAGATTCCCCGCTCAGACACAGCCGGCATGACAACCAACGAGGGCCCCGTTTACGCGATCGAAAACGATGGGGTCATCGACGCCGGCTTGGGTCACGTCCGCCTCTCCGCCTCGGACCCCCTCGGCTTCGGTATCCGCCAGGGAACCGGTGGCCGCATTTCAGCGAGTTCGATTCAAATCGAGGGCGGGCAGTCCGGGCGAGTCGAATTGTCGGGCGTCCTCGACGCGTCCGATGATTCGGAACAAGGATCGGGCGGTCGGGTCGATGTCACCGGCGACATCATTATCCTCAGTGACGCCATGATTGACGCCTCGGGAACCCTCGGCGGCGGCACGATCCATGTGGGCGGCGAACAAGAAGGTTCAGGGGAGCTTCAACGTGCCCGTGCCGTATACATCGATAGTGAGTCAGAGATTCGCGCAGACGCGCTTCTTGATGGGGACGGGGGGCGAGTCATCGTCTTCTCCGAGGGACTGACCGCGATCGACGGCGCACTCTCCGCAAGAGGCGGAGCGAAAAGCGGAAATGGCGGATTCATTGAGACATCGGGGCTCGCTCATTTTGCGATCTCGACGACCCCCGACGTCTCTGCACCAAATGGTGATGCGGGTAGCTGGCTGATAGACCCCTTCGATATCTGTATTAGTTCAAACTCGATGGGATGCGGTTATATCGATCCAGACACGATGCTACCCGGCGATATTCCCAATACCCTGGACGACGCGATCAACGCAATTTTGGATCCAGACTTCGAAGACTCCATTTTTGACGGCATTATTCGCACACTCGGCACAAGCGTTGTCGATCCAACGATCATCGCCAAGGCCCTCGCTGTCGGCACCAACGTTACGCTGAGCACTCAAGCCTTCGGCAACTCGAGCGAGCCGGCCGGCAATGGCGACATCACGATCGAGGAAACGATCCAGATCCTGAACTCCGACACTTTGCCGAGTACGGAGGCGACGTTCGCGCTTCTGGCCGCTGGTAATATCAACGTCGATGCCGACATCATCTCTGGAACGGCGGGAGAAGATCCGAACCTCGCCCTGACCGTCATCCTGCGCGCGAACGATCTACAGCAAGACGATCCGACCAAAGACTTCACCTTCGATCGAGTTCGCGGCGACGTTGTCATCAATGGGGATATCGAGACGGGCGGCGGCAATTTGATCGTCAATGGAATTTCGATTCATCAAGATGTAGCGAGCACGATTCTCACACTTGGCGGTAACGTCAATTTTTCATCAGGAACCGTCGACGCCGTAGGTACCCCAGTGACGCTTCTCGGAGATAGCGAATTCGACATCGCATCTGACGATCCACAGCCGATCGCAACCTTCATTCCGGTACCCAACCTGACCGGATACGCGCCGATCGCAATCTCGATTGATGGCACGATCGATACAAGCGACGGAGTCGGCGATGGCGGCAACATCAACCTTCGCGCTTCATCGGTCAACGTCAGTTTCAGAAACGATCATGATGCCGTTGGTGCTGATCTCATTATCAGCGATACCGCGACGCTGACGAGCGGAGGCGGAAACATCACGCTCGTTGGCGGGGGGCTTGCAACAAGTACGAGTGGAGTGGGCTTCGTGGCCAACGTTCATGTTGACGGGGCACTCAACTCGTGCGCCGACACCGGTTGTCTAAGCGACGAAATCGGCGGCAACATAACGATCGACGCAACCCATATTGATCCAACCGGCGGCTCGAAAGGGAACGTCACATTCGTCGAGCCGGATACGACAACGAATCGCCAAGAAGGCGGGATGATCACAATCGACGTTGGCACAAATGGAATCCGTACGGGCGGCGGAATGCTCTCCATCGGCAGCACGACGACGCTCCAGGTTTCGATCGACGGAGATCTCTCGACTCTCAATGTTTCGGACATCGATGAACATGGGCTGATCTCCATCCTCGCCCTCGACGAGAACGCAATTGATCTCAACAATGAGCTATTCGGCGACGGACAGATTTCGATCGGTACCCAGAGCGCAACCTCCCTGTCGAGCGCCGGGATCCGGATCGAAAGTCGCGGCATCACGACTTCCGACGGGATCGCCGGAAATAGTGTCGACATCCAGGCCTCTGGCTCCTCAAGTTTCATTCTCACCGACGTCGCCGTGGACGAGCTTGTCATTATTGGCAACCGCAATATCGACTTCGGCATCGATACGAATCTCAGCGCCGAGTCCGTCACGATCGAAGCCGCCACACGGCCGACGGAGCTCACTCAAGACGAGCGCATTGCCGGCGACCCGGCCCTCGTATTCCGCGGCGGGAACGGCATCGGCGAAATCGGCGTCCTCATTAGCGCGACGAATGTGTCGATCACAACAGGCGACGGCACGACGTCAACGACGAACCTTTTCGAGGACGAGCTCATCGACGAGATCGGCGCGCCTACAGATTTCGCCTTATCGCGAAGCGCTTACGGAGTCTATGACGGGCTGCAGCTCGAGAGCTTCGATCTTGCATTTATACGCCCCGATGAAATCGTCATTGCGCAAGATGCGGCGTTCATGATTTCCGATGCCGCGAACGTAGGAGATAGTGAACTGAATCTCGCGGCGGTCTTTGACGGGTCGGTGATCGGTACCGACGGCATGCACATCACGCTCGAATCGTCGGACGGAATCCTCACGATCGCCGATGCCGCAGGCCTTAACAACAACGCGATCACTCAACCCGACTCCGATGCCGGCAAGAGCTGGGTCACGCTTCTTGGCGGCCTACTACTCCCGGTTCCCCCCGAACCCATCCCTTCTCCCGAAACCGTACCCACTGAAAATTCGGTCGTATTCGGGAATGACGGCGGACTAACGCCTCTCGCAACGCCCTTCAATACCGAGGAGTTGATCATCTCGACACCCGGAGATATGACCATTAACAGTCAAGTCGCGATGAGCATCGGGAACGTCAATGAACTGACTTTCGAGGCAGGCAGGAATACCGGCATAGACGATGCTGCCGGACGCGGCACAATTACGATCGCCGACGACACGAACGACATTCTTCTCAGTGCGGGCGAAAGCCTTTCGATCATGGCAGGCGCGAGCGGATTCGGCGACCTCATCTTCAATGCGACGCCCACCGAGTCGATCACGCTCAGCGCAAACGACATCCTACTTCGTGCGGGCGCTGGCTCGTCGACGTTGAATAATAATTCGGATGAACGATCAGCAATCCAAGGACTCGTTTCAGATCAAATTGACATCCGGGATGCTGTAGGGAACGCCTTCGGTTCGGATGCATCGCCTCTGGAAATCGCATTCCGCTACCAGCAGGATGCCGCGATCGATGCCGCAACGGACCTCCCTTCCCTCGACCAATTCGGACTGCTCCCCGCCGACGGCTTCCGTAACACGCGCGACGTCATCTATTCCGTTCAATCGGATGCGGGCATCATCGAGCTCGATGACGGTATCGTCGGAACGAACGAGGGCGATCGTTTCCGCGACGCAGCCCTACGGCTGATCGGAACCCAATCGGATTCTGGCCCCGCAATCAATGTCTCTGATGAGTTCAGCTTCCAGGGTGACTCGATCGAAATCGGGGCCACCGGAAATTTCCGTTATACGGAGATCCTGGCAAACGCCTTCAACCGGTCGAATGCGAACCCGGACGCCGAGATGACCCTGCGTTCAGGCGTAGGGGGTAGCGGTGATCTCGACTTCGACGCTGATACCCAGGTCGTCGCTGCTCGAATCAATCTGATCGCAGGTGATGGCATCGGCGGAGGAGCTGGATCAAGCATCGACGCCCGAAACGCGAGCTTCGACCTGTCGGGTGCAAACGCGGATTCGAAGATCTTCGTCTTTCACCAGGACAACATCAATGATTCGACCCAGGGTCTCCCCACCGTCGATCAATTCGTGGGCGGCATTTCCGGAGCACCCGACGTCCTGGTCATCCGGTCGGATTCTGGACGACTCACCTTCACGAATTTCGATTTCACGGAGCTGCCCGTCGACACGACCGGCTCGATTTCCCGGCTGGTCCTGGAAGCCGACACCATTGAGCTCACCCAATCGGATGGGAATAATCCGAACCTCGATCTTCGATCTCTTGGCGGCTTGAATCTCCGCCTGCGAACGAACCATCTCGAATTGAATGCGACGTCGGGAGGGGATGATGAGTTCGGCGGAATGGTTCTAATGAACTCTTCCGATCCGGGCGTTTCGATGGGAAACGATGCCGATTTCAATAATGCGGAACTCCTGATCGAAGCCTTCGACCTCGAATCCGACGATGCGACGGTCTTGAATTTGAGTTCGCTCTCGGCGGACCTCGAAGGCGCCGTCGACTTCGACCTCGACGATGGCCGCAGCCCTACTTCGATCTCGATCGATCAGAACGGTTCGCTCGCATCGGGTGACCTCGCAAGCGTCACCGCCTTTTCGGGTCGACTCGCTCGAACACTCGACGACGACGAGAACGACAACGACGCCGCCATCGCTACAGGCTACTCAATCATCAGTCGCTCCGGCCCTATTGCCGTCAGTCCCGACAAAGTAAACGGCAGCAGCCTCGTCCTGCGCGGAGAGTCGGGTTCGAATTCTGGTGCGGACGGGAGCGCCATCAGATTCGAAGCCGGTGACTATTCCCTTTCTCTCTTGAGCGCGACGACTCCGGACTCGATCACGGTTTCTGAAAACACGACTTTCACGGTCGAAACTCTGCTTTCGTTTCTGGCGGGTGTCGACGAACTACCCAACAATGTTGTGACAGAGCCCTACGGATCGATTCGATTCGAATCTGACGGCACGACCCGAACGATCGATTTGACGGCGAACCAGATCAGCCTTGTCGCAGGACCGCGTTTCACTCTCACTCAGCCGGACGGACCCGACGATGACAATGATCGAGATCTCGTCAGCAACGACCTCCTCCCCACCATCGATACGGACGGAATCCGCCAGATTCGGCGAATCGGGGAAAGCGACGGATCGTTCTTTACGCTGCTGCAGAATGCGGATCTCGATACGACAACCGATCTCGACATGAATGGTGCATCCGACCTGGTCGAAGCCTTGACGGGCGGGCCTCAGTGGGAGAGCGCCAACCTCACTTCGATTCAAGGGGAGCTCAACGTTTCCTCGATTGATGACTGGGTTCAGATCGCAGAGAACATGACTCTCGAGACGGGGTTCGCCGGAGCGATCATCGCCGATCTCGAAGGGCACTTGATTCAGTTCGGGGATTTTCTGGGCGATGTGCTGATTAGTTCCAATGATATCACCTTCAAGACCGAAGACGCGGTTGCTCTGAAGCAGCTTGATCTCGCGTCACCTAATATCGAAATTCGGTCAACGGCGACCGAGGCGGATCGACTCCTGGTTCCCGAAGACGAGAGATATCTGATTCGCGATGACCCGGACGCACTCGAACGGGCCATTGTCCGCTTCCAGCAGGTCGCAGATTTCGATGACACCGCCAACCTCCCGCTTCCAGAGCAATACACAATCAGTCGGTCGATTCTGAATATCGACGGCTCAGTCACAACCAGCCTCAATCGCCGGCCGAATC
>Ga0114949_10001982_pt1 | contig 12614 bp, 9 predicted proteins | sample N074metaG_FD_83505 | JGI IMG/M metagenome (GOLD analysis project Ga0114949, IMG submission 83505) | Deep subsurface microbial communities from Kermadec Trench to uncover new lineages of life (NeLLi) - N074 metaG | ecosystem: Environmental > Aquatic > Marine > Ocean trench > Sediment | place... | reverse complement strand
TACTCCTCAGATTAGGATGAACAAAAACCCTCCTTTAAACTAGCCCTATATCTGTTCCATAGGTGCTGACGGCATACACTGAACCAGGCCTTTGATGCCGGTGAATTCGTCAGAAACCGAAAGGGCAAAGGTGGGCCACAACCCGAATCGATAAAACGCATGCTTACCCGACAACAACAGGAATTGGCCGATCTTCGTCAATAGGTTAAAGATGAGGCGAACCGCCTAGAAAAGGCGGCCGAAAACCTGAATGCCGATTTTGAGAGTCTCGTTGACTAGTGATGTCTGATGTCACTCGGTGACTGCCGTTTTCATCAGGTATGATCGAATGTAATATATATTACAGGTAGTGCTTTTTCGCATTCTTCTGTATCGGGAGTCATTTCTAATGCAACCAAAACGACCGACGACAAGCCTCGATCGGCGCGAATTCATCGCCGCCACCTCAGCCGGGATTGCGACGGCAACACTGGGTGGATCCGTCATTGCGAGCGCCGCAAACACTGACAAGAAGCGGCATCTATACGTGACGAACAACCCCGAACAACGCGTTGATATCTTCGATATCAACGACAGTCATCGCTTCCTTAGATCATTTCCTATGGCGGGAGAAGTCGTCGGCGGTGCGTGCGCCGATGCGGCAAGCGGTCGACTCTTCATCAGCCAGCAAGCCGAGGACACGGTCACCGCATACGATCTTTTGAGTGGCGACGTGCTCTGGGTCGTTAACACGATAGATGTGTATGGCTACGACCACCCGGACCGAGTGTCGATAACGACCGACGGGAGTGCGCTTTATGTGCCGATGAAAGGCACGGACAAGACACTGATACTCGATACGGCAACCGGCGAGCGCATCGCGGAATTCGAGCGCCCGGGGCGGCCGCACAATTCCTGGTCAGGCGAGCGCGGCAAGTACATGTATGTCGCCGGCCGCAGCCACCCTGTGATGTACGTCGCGGATCAGCGCACGCACAAGGTCGTCAAGAAAATTGGTCCGTTCAGATGGCCAATAAGGCCATTCGCGATAAGTGCGGATGAACGATATCTATACGCCAATCTTACCTACACCATCGGTTTCGGGGTTGCCGACCTCGAAACCGGCGAACTCAACGAGATCGAGTACATGCCGCCGACCGAACGTACGCAATACTGGGACCAGGCAAAAGGCGGCCTGCCGCACGGCGACGATCCGTACAGTCACGGCATTGCCGTGCGACCAGATGCGAATGAGGTGTGGTACATCGATGATCAATGGGGTTATTTGTTCGTGTTCGACACGTCAAAGGACCCGATGCACCCGACGTTCAAACGCCAGGTCGAGTTGTTTGACGAGATCGACGAACCGTGGGGTCGTGACCACGGCAACCGCTGGGTGGCGTTCAGTATCGATGGCAAATACTGCTACCCTTCCGACGGCCTGGTAGTCGATGCTGAGGCTGGCGTAAAGACGGACATGCGTATTTCGCCGAGCGAAAAGCTCGTCGAGGTCGAATTTGAGGGCGATACGCCGGTTCGTGTCAGCGGCCAGATGGGCGGCGTTTACGGCATCAGCTAGTCCCGCATCTCGCACCGTTGCTCAACCGGCAAGCCTCACCGCGCGCGGCACAAGGTCGGTTAACTCGTCGATGCGTACGGGTCTTCCTTCGTCGATACTCCTGCGTGCCGCGAATCCGATCAGCACCGACATGGCGCCATCGCGGACACCCGCCTGTTGTTTCAGGTGTGGATTTTTTATCTCGCCGCGAAATATGTTATCGAACATGATGCGATCCCCGCCCCAGTGCCCGGCACGAACATAAGGCAGGTTTTCTCGCTCGAATTCGCCGAAATTCCGATGCTTGATGATTTCGTGATACTGCAGCTCGGTATGCGTGTTGCCGTGCTGGTCTCTCTCGACGGCATTCACCGATGTATTTTCTTCCTGCCCCGCCGTCATCGATGGCACGCCTTCCCAGGTCTCCACCCGGCCATTCATGCCGTTGAAAGCGATGCGAAAGCCTTCGTACGGCGAGTAAGCCGTAAGCGAGTAACTGACCTGCACGTCGTTGGCGTAACGAATCTGCACGGCCATCTTGTCGAAGATATCGATCTCTTCGCGCCACAAGCAGTTGTCGCGAATATAGCCGTCGTACTGTTCGTTGGCGTGATAGAGCTGCATTATTCCCTCGTCCCGGCGCATGTCCCAGTAGAACTGGCACGTTCCCGTATGTGGGCAATCCATACAACGCTCACCGCGAAAAGAATTATTAGCACCGTATTTCTCAAGTCCTCCGTAGGCGTGGACCTCGACGGGGTCCGAATCGATCCACCAATTGAGTAGGTCGAAGTGGTGTGACGCCTTATGCACAAGCAATGTACCGCCGTGTTTGCGTAGCCCGTGCCAGCGCCGAAAATAGGAAGCGCCATGGTGAATATTCAGGTACCAATGAAAGTCCACCGAAGTCAACCGGCCCACTTGTGGTTCGGCGAGTAGCTCTTTGAGGCGTGTAAAGATTATTCCGTAGCGATAATTCAGGCCGACAATGAGTTTGCCCTTCGACTTGCGCGCGGCGTCGATAACGCGTTGGCATTTTTGTTCGTCGGTCACCATCGGTTTTTCGGTGATGACGTCGAGGCCTTGTCCGAGGCCTTTCACGACAAATTCATCATGTGTCGCATCGACGGTTGTGACGATCAGCGTGTCGATATCGACTGCAGCAAGCATCTCATCGAAATTAGTGAACGTCTTGCATTCGGCGCTGATTAGATTGCGTGCGAATTCGACGCGGCCGGGATTGATGTCGCACAGTGCGACGTACTCGATAACGTCCGAGTAATTCTGCTGTAGAAATTCGCCCCAGATTCGAGTGCCCCGAACGCCGGTACCGACGAGTGCGACCCGTCGTCTTGATTGCGCAGCTGTCAGGCCGGGGCGACCGGCGAGTAGCATGCCAGCAGCGGCACTGCCGGCGACAAAGTCTCTTCGAGTCAAGTGATCACTCATAGTCATACCCTCTATTCATAGATCGTTAATCGGCCGCCTCGATCACAAGGTGGTCCGGCGCACTATGTGGTAAAAAGGCGAGCGTAATCAGCAACACCGGAGTGTAGGGCCGTGAATTCAAGCATTCGAATATCAATTGTAGTCTTTATCGGGTTGGTGGTGGCCTGTGAATCGCCGGTTCAGCCGATCGTGGAGGAATCCGGCATCGATCTCAGCGCATGGAAAAAAGTGGGGGACGACCCCTGGCGACAGTCGGAATTCGGTGTCGAGGCAGGCCCGGCCGAAGCTGTGGGATTTCTCGTCTCGAACGACACCTATGACGACTTTACGCTTTCGATCGAGTACTGGGTCGAGGACGATACCAACAGCGGCATTTTCATTCGTTGCAGTGACCTGCAGGACATCGACTCCGGCAATTGTTACGAAATCAATATCTGGGACAGTCACCCAAACCAGGAGTCACGTACCGGCAGCATCGTAACGTTGGTGAAACCGCTGGTTCACGTCGACACGCTTGAGCGCTGGGTGCGCGTCGATATCGAGGCCAGCGGCAGCCGCATTCGAGCGTTGTTTGATGGCGAACTGACTGCCGAACTGGTCAATGAGCGTTCGCCCGCTGGCGTCATCGCGCTGCAGTATGGCGGAACCGGTATGCTGAAATTCAGAAACCTGGTCATCGATTCGAATCAGTAGCGAAACGTAAACCGGATCTTCGGGGCGGCCGCAGAAAGAGCAAAGAGTTAATAATACGGATGAAAAGACCTCCCATTGTCGAACGCCTGGAGTTCGATAACGTCACGATCAATGGTGCGACCGTAAATGTGACCGATGAGTCCGACGCCGATTCATTCGGTGCCGAACTAACGTACTAGCTGAGATAACTCAAACCTAGTCGAGAAATGGCTCGCCTTCCGGGATAACGACGGTTCGCAATTGTCCTGTCCGCGGATCAGTGCCCGTGACACTGTACATGGATGCTCCCCATTCATAAGAGTGGATGCGGTACCAGGGCTTGCCTTTAACAAGGCTCCAGTTGTCCTGTCCGGTTACCTCGGCGAACTCCACGGCATATATGTCACTGCGCGGTTTCTTGGCGTCATTGCGCAATACAGACCACTCTTTCCCGTACCCGAGCATGTCATATTGCGTGCTGGCAATGAGACCTGGCTTGCTATGTCTATACCTCTTAACAAAGGTGATTAATCGGCTCTTATCAGTCTTGTATATCTCGGAATGGAATGCGGACAGGAGCATGCCTTGTCTTTCCTCCGGTACGGATTCGTTGAATATTTCCCACATGACAATACTGGGGTGGTTCTGCACCTGTTTCATGTCCGTGACGTATTCGGCGACCTGATCAGCGAGACTCAGTTCTGGGCTGGAATATTCAGCTCCGCCTTCTGCCCAGTCTTTGCGGTTCCAGCCGGTTGACACCCAGATATACATGAGACCCAGTTGATCGCCGTACTCGGCGAAGCGCGGATCACTGTACGCACTGCTCGGCGTGTGTATACGAAGTGTATTCGAACCTGCTGCTTTCGCCATAAGGATATACTTGACTATCCATGCTTCGGGAAGGGCTCGGTGCCAGGTTGACGTCTCTTCCAGAGGAGCTGGAAACTGCATGGCTGTGGCGCCATTCAGCATTGCCGGCTTGCCGTTGAGCAGGAACATGCCGTTTTCATGACGGACTGTGCGGATGCCCGTGGTGACTACATAATCGTCTATTGGTCGATCGTCGGTGGGAATAAGGCTAATGGTGACTTTGTACAGGTTAGGAGTCTCGAAGGTCCACAGCTTCGGCTCCGGCACTGTAATTGACCGTTCGATGCGTGCGTGAGCGCCGGCGCCGATCTTGATCGGGAACCTGGCCATGGCTGAGACAGAATTATCTTCTTCGGGGAACCATTCTGAAAATCGGACTTCGGCCTCGCCGTCGAACGAACTGTCACCATCATTGACGATGTCCACGGATACTATGGCAGTGGCAGATTCGCCGATTGTCTCAATATGCACGACGACGTTCTCAATTCGAGTGGCGGTGGTCAGGTCAAGCGACATGCGGGCTGCGAACCAACCGTACAGCAAGTCATTGCTGGTATGGCCGTCTTCCGCGTAGTAACCGTCAGGCACGTGATCGACTTTGACGGCCAGGAGGTTGTCAGCGTTGCTCCTGAGGTAAGCGCTCACATCGAGCCTTGTTGGCTGGCGGTTGAGTTCCGCCACACGTTTGCCGTTAAGGTAGATCTCGCCGCCGGGATCGAGTGCGTCAACATTGAGGAATGCCCGCTGGAAGTCCCCCACCTTCACGGTGCGACGGATGTAGAGATCGCGGCCCCTGTTGCGTTCACTGCCTATGACAAGGGGCAGTTCTGCGTCCCGGCGCCAGTCGCGTGTATCGTAGTCCGACTTCATCCACCCCATGATGGCGGGTTTGATCTCGAAGTCCTGATCGATAAAAGTCGCAATTGTGTAAGTACCGTTGCGAATATTATCGGCAGCAAGCTCATATCTAACTCCCCAGAGATCGTCGAGCCCCGCCTTGCGAGAGCCTTTGACGATCAACTTGCTGATAGCCCGGACGTCGGCGGAATCGACAAGTGGGGCGGCATAAATCCGCCGTTCCCCGTCAACGTAGAGTGAGAATGACTTATAAGCGGGGTGCAGATCCATCTCAACTCTAAACGTATGCCATTTGTCCGACTGATACGTGCCGATGCTGTGCTTGTCTCCGCCTGCGTGATAAACGAGCTGGCCATTTTTCCGCAGTTCGATTGTAATTGCGGGCGTGTTGTTGTCACCCAGCGTAAACGTCAGAGGAGACTTTTCGGGTGTCCGGGCTCGCCACTGAACAAAGAAACGCCACGTCTGCGGTTCAAAAGTCTTAGTAACAGTCACGTCATCTTCGGTAATGGTCAGGTGGCCGTCTTGGACGCTCACGCCGGGCATTTCTTGCCATTCCAGAAGGCTGTTCTTGTTCTGCGTTGGCTCACCTTCTCGGTGTGCAAGCCATGTCCACCCGTCGTTCAGCGGAATGCGCTTTCTTATCGTGGGCAGGGGCAGCGGCTTGAACTTTGCCATCGAGGCCTGTACTTCAGCGTCGGTAACAACCTTGGTATCAAGGTTCGGATCGTTAAAGTAGCGCGCGGCATAATCAGCGTATCGATTGAGGAACTCGACCCTCTGACTTGTGTTGAATACCTCGGTCTCTCCGCGGAAGTCTGTATCACCGTTGGCCTTGGAGTCTTTGCTGAAGAACTTGAATTCGAACGTGCGCGCTATTGTGTGTTTACCTTCGGCGACTTCGTATTCAACGGCATAATGGCCTTCGGCAGGAACGGTGGGCTTGAACGCGGGCAGAACTGCAGGGATACGGTCATTGGTCAGTTTGACCGAGCGGAAGCTTGTCTCCTGGATGAGTTCGCCCTGCATATTCCTGATACGAACGAACAGATCAACTTCGCGCGGCTCGCGGAGGTTCATGATCACGGGTTGAATCTTGTCCTCCGGGCCGTAAACAATATCCACCCCTTTACTGGCCGGAAAGACGGGCTGAAGCGCCTGACGAAATCCGTAGAAGGCAAGCTTCGCATGGCCGTCGAAGTCTATGAGGGGCTTCATATAGGTCACGCTGTTACCGCCGCCCCGTAGCGTGCACCAAACCAGGGAGTTCATGCCGCGGAACCGGGCAACCTTGGCCATGTTGTAGCCTGCCAGCGACTGCCATGCCTGGCTGGCTCGCCATTCATCTGCCGACAGGTTCCGGCCAATGCTTCCCATTTCGTAACTCATCCTGGGAGAAGGGTGTCTTACAATTTGTTTTACGTTCGATGTGTCGCCGAACTCATATTCGATACGCTGAAGAATGGGTGTGGGGAGTTCTGACAGCGGTACATCATGCTCTTGCGCCTCGGCGCCGGACAGCAGAAGGATGGATATCAACGCCGCAGTCCAGGAATAGATTCCCTTGGAGACCAGTACTGATTCGCGTAAGAGACACAACTTCGCGTGAAAAACGAGGGTATTCATAATATCTCCACATACGCCATACCGTGCGTAATGTTTGTTGAAAAAAGACATTCAATCGGCCAAGAAATTAAGCAAAATCAAGATAGGCAACATGCAGTTGCCTCGTTCCGTCTCTTGCGTCAATCGCATCAAAACATATAGCGGTTCCGTCCCGGTTCCATCGTGGATGAAAATCGCATCGCAGGTTCCCGCCAATAAACATTTTCTCGCTCATGGCAAGAGTCGCCAGTGTTTTGCAGCTGTCTGTTTCGAAGTTGTAGAGGATGATCGATTGCTCAAGCGTATCCTTCATTTTTTGATCCGTGGCAATCCATTCCTGATCCGGTGAAAACGTGCAATGGCCGTTAAAATCGAGGCACCCATTGCCTAGTCTTCTGAACTTACTCTCTCCATCCACAAAATGAAAATGACGCGTTTGACTCGAGTCCAATTTAAACGTGGCAATGATTTCGTCATTGTTTCTCCAGTCAAAATGGGAGACACCGCTGCCATACGGGATGACTTCTCTTAATTCCGACCCATCGATGCCCGCTGTAAACATTCCCGTTTCCAGATTTCCCCCATCGCTCGTCCGTGTTCTTGCCAACAGGAAAAAACGCGTATCGTTCTTATTGAAAACCGTATGATTGAACCAAATATGTTGATGCTGCAGTTCAGGATGTGCGTGCTTCAGCATCTCGAAAACCTGTCTGATGGAGACTGCGAGTTTGTACTCACCCGTCTGTAAATCCATCAAAAACACGCCATCTTTTTCCGGATGCGGCTCGTCCGCATAGGGATCCACGACGTTCGCATAGCTTACGACCTTTCTCATCCGGCCGAGCCGGCCGTATGTGAGACTCAAGGCGTGTTTGCCGTTATGGCTGATGCCGTTTACGGGGCGAGGCAGAATACGTTTCTTGCCGGTATTGATATCAAGAAAAATAGAGACGATGTCATTCTCTATTCTATCGTTATATAGGATTTCTGAATCAGGCCTCAGCGGATTCCAATGCATGAATGCGCCCTGCTGAAAGTTCCAGGCGCTTGTTTCAGTAATTTTCTCAAATCGTCCCGTTTTTGCATCGACAAGACCGATTCCCGCAGCGTCATTCAGGCCCGGCATACGATCCTGAAAATTCGTCTCCAGGCTCAATAAGTGGGTTTGCCTCTTATTCCACGGACAGATCCCGTAATAGCCGAAAAAATGATTGATTGGGCCGCGAGTTAACGGTTCAACCCGGTACTTCGGCCAGACGTTATTGTTCGAACAGCCCAGGGTAGGTTGACTGGTACCGGCAAGAATACTCAGGTATCCCAGTTTCTTGAGAAAGTCGCGGCGTTTATTCAAGAAAACTTCCCTTCAGCAAGATGAGTCATCAAATCTCCAGGGAGTGGATGTCAATCAAATACATCTGTCTCCCTTTTCCTTCATGGGTTGAATCAATGCAGATGAGCTTGCCGTCGTTGCTATACCTGGGGTGGGTGTCACAGCGCCATTCACCGGTGTATTCCTTGGGCGCATAAAAGCGGCCCAGCTCAATCTTCTTTCCGGTGGACACCTGGTACAGGTAGGGGATCTGCTCACGGGTGTCCCGTTGCGGATAGGTGTCGTTCAAGATCCAGTCGCCGCGGGTGCCGGCCAGGTAGGTGTTGTGGCCGTTCTGGGTCATCATATCCTTGCCGATTTGTTTGATCTTTCTGGTCTTGTCCCGAAATTCCCAGAAGCCGGAGTGCTTTTCCAACGGCTGGGTCCAGGCCGTGACATGCCGCGGGTCCTTCCAAATGAAATGGGATGTCTTACCCGATGGGTCCAGCAAGAATAGATCCTTGCCATCCATGCCGGCGGTGAACATACGCGTTGTATATTGGCTCCTTATCTTGTTGTATGCCTGCGGATTGGCCAGGACCTCGTCGGCGATCGGTTCTTCGAACCAGCGGTTCAGGAAGATGAAACGGCTGCCGTCGGGACTCACCAATAGATGGTTGAAGTAGTGCCATTTTCCGGAAATGTCTTTGCCATTATTGGGGATCTTCGAAATCTCTTGGTAGGAGAGGATCAGTTCCGAGGCCCCGGTATTCAGGTTGATCTTGTAGATGCCCGACTTTTCAGGCGCGTTTTGGTGCTTGTAGGGGTCTCTGCTGCCGGGATAGCCGTAGCCCTTGCGGTAGTTCTGGATGCGGGCAAAATCGGTTCCGATGGCATGCACGCCGTCCGGACTCAAGGCGTAGATCGCCTTGGGGATGATCTTCTCCTCACCCGACTTGATATCTTTGATGATGCTGACAAACCCATCCCCCCGTCGGTCATTCCAGATCACCCTTGAAGGGGACCCTGGTATCCACTGCAGCATGCAGCCCTGTTGCCACCCCCAGGATCGGCTGTTACCCAGTTCGGTCCAGGCGTCGTTCTCCTGAAGATCGACGAAACCCAGATTGATGACGTCATCTTTGCCGGGAGAACGCATCTCGAAGTCAACCTGCATCCCCAGGACATATCGATCGGTTGGGTCAAACTGTAATTTGTCGTAATAGCCGAACCAGTGATACTTGGGCCCACGGGTGATGGCCCGGACGGGCAGGCCGCCTTCTTTGGCCAAGCTCAGAAGGTCCGGCATGGAGAGCAGGGCGGCTCCACCTGCCATCTGTCGAATGAATGCTCGTCGGGTATTCATGTCTGTGCGCCAGTATACGTAGCCCGAATCAGGAAACCAGATGATGTTCCGAGAACACCTACGGTTTTAGGGCAGCGCTATCCTATTTCTGAAACAATCGCTAAATTCGGGTGGGCCCTCATGAATATGACATTCTTACTGACAGGCATGGTAGCAGTGACACTGATGCTAACGGCTCCAGTTTGTGGCAAGGAGGAAATTGAAAGAGCTCATCGGGACCAGGCATATGCTGGAAAGATGATTGATGCCCATAGTCGCCCCAGAAAAATCCGGGCCACGCATTTTTCAGATGCGCGCAAGGCGAATATTGAGCGCGTGATCGTGATGCGTACGCCCAACAATTACCGAGAGCCAAAACGTAAAGATATGCGCAGCGCTGCAGCTCAATTCTCCAATGTTGCGGTACTCTGTTCTAGTGATTTTGTCGGCCATCTTTTTGACGGAGAAATTGCTCAAGCCCGTCGCGTTGTTGCGCAGATTAAGCAAATGGTGGAGGAGAAACACTGTGCGGGCATAGGGGAGATCGGGCTGCGACATTACGACAAGCGTTGGCGCCGTGGCGGCGGCCAGCATGAATTAAGTCTGGCGCTTGATCATACATTGATCGATGAGGTTCTCTCTATCGCCAACAGTCACGCGGTTCCAGTGGTCTTGCATATAGAGCCTGTGTATACACCAAAGGCCATCGATGATTTGAAGGAGATAAAAGCCTGGTACAAACGAGTCTGTAAGAAGTACCCACGGGTCACGCTGATCGCAGCCCATAATGGCATGATGAGCCCGGCTGATCTGGAACAACTGCTTCGATACTGTCCGAATCTATTCGCGGACGTTAAGATCCTGCACAGTGAAGGGGCGGTGGAGGGGTTCGCAGATCTTCACGGAGTCAATGATCTCGATTATCGTTTTTTCGAGGCTTGGGCCTTGCTGATCGAGAAATACCCTGATCGCTTCCTCCTCGGTACCGACTGGAAAGATGGCCGCGGAAGGGGCTACGCAGGCCGCAGCTACCTGGAACATATTCAACGCATCCGGCAAATGATTGGATCATTGTCTCCCGCTGTGCAAGAGAGGTTTGCGTATTCCAACGCCAAGCGCATTTATCAGCTACGCTAATTGGAGTCTCCTCGCTGTCTTGCATCGCTGTTATATCCGTTACAGAATAGCGCGGGACCACTCAATATTGAAAAAACATAACGAGGTGGACCGTGTCCCTAGGCTTTCTTGCGGCGCTCGCTGCAACCCCGATCCTTTGTGCCGGCATTCTGATTGTCGGTTTCCGTGTGCCGGCACGGACCGCTATGCCGATCACTTATGTGCTGACAGCAGTCATCGCCGCGCTGGCCTGGAAGATGCCCGGTTCGGCGATTGCCGCCGCGTCAATCCAGGGCTTGTTTATCACGTTCGATATTTTGATGATCATCTTCGGCGCCATTTTGTTGTTGAGCACGCTCAAGTACTCGGGCGCGCTGTCGGTGATTCGCCACGGGTTCTCTGAAATCAGTCCGGACCGTCGCGTTCAGGTTGTCATTATTGTTTGGCTGTTTGGCAGTTTTATTGAAGGCGCGTCGGGATTTGGTACGCCCGCCGCGATCGTGGCACCGCTGCTGGTGGCATTAGGCTTTCCGGCGCTCGCTGCCGTCATGCTTGGCATGATGGTGCAAAGCACGCCGGTCACGTTCGGTGCTGTCGGCACGCCGATCCTGGTCGGCGTCCGTGGCGGACTCGACAGTCCCGAAGTGCTCGAGCGACTTGCAACATCCGGTGTGGAGATGGCCGATTACCTGCAGACGATCACAGTCAATGTCGTAACGCTGCACGCCATCGCCGGCACGATCATGCCGCTGTTCATGATCGTGATGATGACGCGCTTTTTTGGCAGCAATAAATCCTGGTCGGAAGGCCTGGCGATACTGCCATTCGCCATATTCGGCGGGCTTGCATTTACGGTGCCGTACTATCTAACGGGCATCCTGTTGGGCCCCGAATTCCCCTCGATCCTCGGCGCGTTGATCGGCATGGCCATCGTTACGTTCGCGGCCAAGCGCGGATTTCTCGTGCCAAAAGATCATTGGGACTTTCCGGAAGCATCGTCCTGGCCCGACGACTGGTCCGGCAAACTCCATATCGACATCGACGATCATGGCGATACGATGCCATTATGGCGTGCTTGGTCGCCGTATCTTCTCGTCGCAATATTGCTGGTTCTTACGCGAGTGCCCGACCTGCCGTTTGGTACATGGCTCAAGTCTGCGCGTATCGCTTGGGAGGGCATTCTCGACACGGGAATATCAGCGGCAACGACGCCACTCTATTTGCCGGCAACCATCTTGATCGCTGTGTCGATTCTGACGATTCTCTTGCATCGCATGCCGCGTGGGCAGTTTGGCAAAGCTCTACGCGAGTCATCTAGACTCTTGCTGGGCGCCGGATTTGTTCTGATATTTACGGTGCCAATGGTGCGCATCTACATCAATTCAGGTGTCGCATCGGACATCGCGAGCATGCCAATTATCATGGCGCAGTGGGTATCGATTAATGTTGGGCAGGTGTGGCCGATGTTTGCGCCGATCATTGGCGCGCTCGGCGCGTTTATCGCTGGCAGTAACACGGTCAGTAATCTGATGTTCGTGCTTTTCCAGTTCGGTGTTGCGTCCAACTTGGGAATGTCAATGGCCCTCGTAGTTGCGCTACAGGCGGTCGGCGCAGCCGCCGGTAATATGATCGCCATACACAATGTTGTTGCGGCGTCGGCAACAGTTGGATTGCTGGGCCAGGAAGGCAGGACGTTGCGGCGCACATTGCTGCCAACAATTTACTACCTGACGATCGTCGGTGCGATGGGACTGATCGCAATTCACGTACTCGGCGTGGTGGATCCTTTGTCACCGTAAACGGACTTCGGAATGCCAAGACTTGCCGCAAATCTTTCCATGATGTTCAAC
>Ga0114949_10001981_pt1 | contig 12616 bp, 8 predicted proteins | sample N074metaG_FD_83505 | JGI IMG/M metagenome (GOLD analysis project Ga0114949, IMG submission 83505) | Deep subsurface microbial communities from Kermadec Trench to uncover new lineages of life (NeLLi) - N074 metaG | ecosystem: Environmental > Aquatic > Marine > Ocean trench > Sediment | place... | reverse complement strand
ATCTGGCCAATCGTCACGGAGAGGTGATAGTCGTCGTCTCCGACGAGCTACGTCTGGGCGAGGTGCCGGCCCAACAGTTGGCGACTTATAGGGGAACCAACCGTCGGGCTCTCGATCCGGGCCAACTGGACGACCTCCATCCTTCGTTGATCGTCGATGCTGTCATCGGATACAGCCTTTCCGGACCTCCAAGGGGAGCCGCTCTTCACATGATCGAGTGGGCGCTGAATGAGGAGGCACCCGTCTTGTCGCTGGACGTCCCATCCGGAATCGATTCGACGACTGGCGGAGCACCGGGCGCTCATGTGATCGCATCGCAAACGATGACGCTGGCATTGCCCAAGACCGGCCTTGACGTGGCGGCCGTCGGAGATCTGTGGCTCGCCGACATAGGCATTCCAGGTGAGACCTATCGGAGGGCCGGCCTGCACATCCCGGTGGGGCTCTTCGGGGACGAGTTCATCGTCCCCATTTCGAGCTAGTTGAGAGCCGTCTTCAGGACGTCGTCGACGGTGTCGGCAATGTGGAAGATGATGTCCTCGCGCACCTTCTCGGGGACATCGTCGATATCGATCTCATTCCTTCGTGGCACGATCACTTCGGTCAGTCCGGCCCTGTGGGCGGCCAGAACCTTCTGTTTGACCCCGCCTATGGGCAGCACCTTGCCCTGGAGGGTGATCTCTCCGGTCATCGCAACAGTGTCTTTGACCTTCCGCTCGGTAAGCACAGAAACAAGGGCGGTGAGCATGGCGACACCTGCTGATGGCCCATCCTTGGGGATGGCCCCCGCGGGTACGTGGACATGGAATCTTCCCTTCAGACGGTCGGCGTCGATACCGAGATCTGAGGCGTGGGCCCGGACGTAGGAAAGGGCTATCTGGGCCGACTCTTTCATCACATCACCAAGTTGACCGGTGAGAGTCAGACCGGGTTCACCGTCCATGACGGTGGCTTCGATGAACAGAACATCGCCGCCGGATCCGGTGACAGCCAGAGCCGTTGCCACTCCGGGCACGTCGGTGCGGTCGGAGGCTTCGTCTTTCCAGACCTTGGGCTTGCCGAGGTATTCCTGGACGTCCGACTCGTCAACCACCACAACCGTGCCGGTTTCCTCGCCCTTGGCCACCCCGGTCGCCACCTTGCGAGCCAGCTTGCCCAGTTCGCGTTCGAGGTTTCGCACACCGGCTTCCCGGGTGTATCGATCAACGATTGCGGCCAATGCGGGCTCTGTCACCTCGAGTTCCTCCGGCTCGAGGCCGGCTCCTCGAAGCTGACGTGGGAGAAGGTGGTCCCTGGCGATCTCGACCTTCTCGTCGTCGGTGTATCCGTCGATGCGGATCACCTCTGTCCGATCGAGAAGCGCCCCGGGAATCGTCTCGACGACGTTGGCGGTAGCGATGAACAAGACATCGGATAAGTCGAGATCCGTCTCCAGATAATTGTCCCGGAAGGTGTGATTCTGTGCCGGGTCGAGCACCTCGAGCAGGGCGGAGGAGGGGTCTCCACGCCAGTCGGCACCCACCTTGTCCATCTCGTCGAGAAGGAACACCGGGTTCATGGTTCCCGCCTCGGTCAGAGCGCGAGCGATACGACCGGGACGGGCCCCGACATAGGTGCGCCGGTGACCACGAATTTCGGCTTCGTCTCGAATGCCACCGAGGGCAACCCGAATGAACTTGCGGCCAAGTGCTCTGGCGACGGACTCGCCGAGTGATGTCTTGCCCACTCCGGGTGGGCCAACCAGAAGGAGGATGGATCCGGAGTGCCGCTCTCCCTCTTCGTAGAGGCCGCGATCGATGCGAAGCTTTCGGACAGCCAGATGCTCCACGATGCGCTCCTTGACGTCATGGAGACCGGTGTGGTCGGCATCGAGCACCGTCCACGCCTCGTCCAGGTCGAGCCGATCCTCCGACTTCTCTCCCCAGGGCAGGTCGAACATCGTGTCGAGCCAGGTTCGGATCCAGGAGTGCTCGGGCGACTGTTCACTCATCCGCTCGAGACGGTCGATCTCGCGCTCGATGGCCTCGTTGACGTGGTCGGGGAGTTCCCGCTCTTCGAGCTTGGCCCGATACTCGGAGGTGGCGTCGCCGTCCTCGCCCAGCTCCTTTTTGATTGCATCGAGTTGCTGGCGGAGGATGTACTCCTTTTGCCCCTTTTCGATCCGCTCGGTCGCGTCTTCACGAACCTTGCGTCGAAGCTCGAGGTCGGCGAGGACCTCTCTCATCCATTCGAGGAGCAGGCCAAGTCGACGTCGGATGTCGAGGGCCTCGAGGAGCTCGACTTTCTGTTCCAGAGAGAGGTCGGGTGAGTAGACGGCGAGGTCGGCAAGACGAGACGGGTTGTCCATGTTGAGCAGACGCTCGGCGACGCCTCCCAGACCTCTGCTCTCCAGGACCTCCCTGACGGTGGCCTTGTACTCGACTACGAGTTCTTCGAGTTCGCCGTCGATGATGTCGACCTCGGGGTACTCCTCGACCTCCACCCAGAGTGCCCCCGACTCATCGACCGATCCGGCCCCTACCCGTGCCCGGGCCAGTCCAGACACGACGATGTTGCCGTCGTCGTCGGCCTGCTGGATGTCGGCGATGGTCCCGACAGTGGCGTATCGGCCCTCGACGCGAGGCACGAGGAGGAGACGGCCGTCTGACTTTTCGGCTGCTGCGAATGCGGTCATGCCCTCGTCGGTTTCGACTCGGATTGTCACCACCATGTGAGGGAAGACCACGCCGTTGTGGAGGGGGAGGACGGGAAGTGTCAGTTGGGCGGTTTCAGGCATCTGCTTGATTTTCCTTGCTTGTTGGCTGGAACACTCGGTAACACCTTATTGTTGCACCGTATTCCAAATATGAGTCTAGCTCACTCAGGTTTAATCAGTCGGCAGTAGTCGCAGGTGAAAAAGGGGGTCTGGGCTCGGTACGTGTTGAGGTCGTAGATGCAATGATGTCGGTGTTCACATGCCCTCGTCGAAGGCCGCCGGTATCCGAACGGTTTCGGCAACCGCGTTCGGCAGTTGAACCGTGGTAGGGGTGACCGCCCCCAAAGCGTGATATCCCGCTGCATGTGATCGGTCAGCGCTCTGGTGTCCGGAGGTAGGGTGCGTCGGACGGGAGCAAGTATCGTGTTCGAGCCTCCAACCACTCAGTACGCCAAGGTCGGCGACCTCCACATCGCCTTTCAGGTTGTTGGCGACGGTCCCCTCGATCTGGTGTTTGTGCCTGGCTGGGTCTCGAATGTGGAGCTGGGCTGGGAAGAGCCTCGTCAGGCATCCTTTCTGCGGGGTCTGGCCTCCTTCGCCCGGCTGATCCTTTTCGACAAGCGGGGAACAGGATTGTCTGATCCGGTGCCGATTGATCGGCCACCGACTCTGGAGGATCGAATGGCCGACGTCAATGCCGTGATGGACGCCGCCAACGTCGATCGTGCTGCGTTGTTCGGGTTCTCGGAGGGCGGAGCCATGAGCGCGTTGTTCGGGGCTACCTACCCGGACCGGATTTCGTCGTTGGTTCTCTGGGGGGCCACACCCCGCATCTCGTGGGCGGACGATTGGCCGTGGGGTGTGACTAGATCCGAAGGAATAGCTCAGTTGAAGTCGGTCGAGTCCGGCCAGTTCAACGAGCATTTTGGACTCGACTTCTTCGTTCCGGGAGTTGCCGACGAACCCGACATGGTTCGGTGGTGGAACCGGACGAGTCGGTTGAGTGCCAGCCCGGGCATGTACGTCGCTTTGATAAAGGCCAACGGGGCCACCGACGTCCGCAGCGTCTTACCGACAATCAGCGTTCCCACCCTGATTCTCCACCGTTCCGACGACACAGTGGTGGATGTTCGTGCCAGTCGATACATGGCCGAGCACATTCCGGGAGCACGGCTGGTTGAGCTACCGGGAGGGGATCATTGGCCCTGGATCGGGGACAGTGATGCCGCGCTCGGCGAGATCCAACAGTTTCTGGTCGGCTCCCGTCCCGAGCCGCAGATCGATCGATTCCTGACCACGGTGCTGTTCACCGACATAGTTGATTCGACAGTCAAGGCAGACGAGCTCGGAGACAGGGCTTGGACGAAGCTGCTCGACATCCATGACGGCTTCTCCAAAGATCAACTGGCCCTCTTTGGCGGGAAATGGGTCAAAAGCACCGGCGACGGGATGCTCGCCACGTTCGATGGCCCCGGACGCGCCATCCAGTGCGCTATGAGTCTTCTGGAGAGGGCGAGAGATCATGGTCTCGAGTTGCGAGCCGGTCTTCACACCGGCGAAGCCGAACGACGTGGGGACGATATCGCAGGCATGGCGGTCCACATCGCAGCACGTGTGTCTGCCCTCGCCGGTGCGAATGAAGTGTTGGTTACCAGCACGGTCCGCGACCTTGTCGCCGGGTCTGGAGTCCGATTCGAAGATCGGGAACGGATCACCCTCAAGGGCGTACCCGGAGAGTGGTTGCTGCTCGCCGTATCCGGATGACTTCGTGAGTGCGACATGCCGGGATTGCGAGGGGCCTATCCCACCGAGGGCGACGCTGATTGCCACCAGCCAGCCGTGCCAGTTCGATAGGTATTGATCAAGGGGTGGATGTTCGCCAGCACCGGTAGGCCTCATCTGGGTCGGCGCATCGGACTGATCGATAGACCCAGACCCCCGTTAGCTTCTGGAGATGCGGCTTGCGGCGATCGGACTATGTGTCTTCCTGACTGCCTGCACTCAGACCGTCACCGAAGCCGAGGAAACGTCGACGTCAGCTGGTGAATCGGCGACGACCTCCAGAACCGGCGTGGCAACGCCGGTGACGACCACAGTGGACGGGTCGACGACTTCGATGTCTGCCTTGATTGCGGCAGAGTCGCTCACGGTGGTGGCATTCCCGGTTCCGGCCGGATCTCGACCGCACGACGTCGCCCCTGCGTTGGACGGTGGGGTTTGGTACACGGCGCAAGGCTCGGGCGAGCTCGGCTGGCTCAACCCGGTCACCGGTGAAACTCGACACATTGCGCTCGGTGCCGGGTCCCGGCCCCATGGCGTGATCATCGACGAGCAGGGCACGCCATGGGTCACCGACAGCGGTCTCAACGCGATCGTCAGCGTCGATCCGGCTAGCGACGCCGTGACAATCTTCCCACTGCCAGATGACACACCCGAGGCAAACCTCAACACGGCCTCCTTCGACGCCGACGGAACGCTCTGGTTCACCGGGAATGCCGGTATCTACGGTTCACTCGATGTCGACACTGGTGAGATGAGGATCTTCGAGGCTCCCGGTGGCGGGGGCCCGTATGGAATCACCACCACGCCCAAAGGGTCTGTTTTCTACGCTTCGCTGGCCGGCTCATACATCGGAGCCGTCGACCAGGACGGCTCGGTGACGGTGATCGAACCTCCAACGCCTGGCCAGGGCGCCCGTCGGGTATGGTCCGATTCGGCCGGCGCCATTTGGGTGAGCGAGTGGAACAGTGGCCAGCTGAGTCGTTATCTGCCCGAGACCGGGGAATGGTCGAGCTGGCTGCTACCTGGGAATGACCCGGCGGCGTACGGGGTCTACGTCGATGACTCCGACATCGTCTGGGTCAGTGACTTTGGTTCGAACTCGCTGCTCCGCTTCGATCCGATCACCGAGGAGTTCGACGTTTACCCCTTGCCACACGATCCGGGCGACGTGCGTCAGATCCTCGGTCGCCCCGGCGAGATATGGGGTGCGGAATCGGCCGCCGACCAACTGGTACTGATCAGGACGAGGTAGTTCGAAATCGGGATCACCGCGCCTCGAGGCTCGAAGTGCCGTCTCTGCACCGGGGGATTCGTTCCTGTACACAAACTGAACCCCGCCCGGGTTGGCTCCCTTGCTAGAACTGGGTAGGTGAGGGTCCTTTTTGCCACAGCCGAGCTGGCTCCTCTGGTAAAAGTCGGGGGTCTGGCCGATTTCTCATCAGGTTTGGTTGGGGCCCTCCGGAGCAATGGGGTCGACGTCGAGATATTGCTTCCGGACTACGGCGATCTTCCCTTTGTGCCGGCTGACGACCGGCAGCAGCTCCGCACTCCCGAGTGGGCCAGCCCGGCGACTGTTCGTCGAGGGACGCTCGGCGGGGTGGAGGTGTCGCTGGTGGCCGTGCCCGGGATGCCACGCCCACACCCCTACCTGGATGGCGACGGGCAAGGCTGGCCGGACAACGATAAGAGATTCCTTGCGTTTTCGATGGCGGTCGCCGCCTGGGTCACGATCACCTCACCCGACGTCATTCATCTCAACGACTGGCACACCGGAGCGACCCTGGGCTTTCTCGACGATCCGCCGCCTTCGGTGCTCACTATTCACAACCTCGCTTACCAGGGCACCACAAGTGGTGAATGGCTCGAGTGGTTCGTCCGACGCCGCGACGCATACGACCGGGAAGGTGACGCCAATCCTCTTGCCGGGGCCATCACTCTCGCCGACCGAGTGATCACTGTGAGCCCGACGTTTGCGGCCGAGTCGCTGCAACCGGAGACAGGTTTCGGTCTAGGCGAGCTGCTCGAAGCCAGGGGTGAGGCCTTTACGGGCATCCTCAACGGAATCGACACCGGCTTTTGGAACCCGGCCACCGATCCCCATCTCGACCAGCACTACGACATCGAGTCCTTCGACACAAAACGGGAGGTGTGCCGGAGTCTCGTCGCCGAGCTCGGGTGGGAGCCGAGCGGGGAGCCATTGATCGGCATGGTGACCCGCCTCACCGACCAGAAGGGTGTCGACCTTGCGCTCGAGGCAACCTCCATTCTGGGTGATATTGGCGCCCGGATGGTGCTGCTCGGGTCGGGGGAACGCTCTCTCGCCAGCGCCGCTCGTCTAGTCGCCAATCAGGTCGGGGACCGGTTCACATTCAGAGATGGGTACGACGAAGGCCTGGCCCATCGCATATTCGGAGGATCCGACCTGTACCTCATGCCCAGCCGCTTCGAACCGTCGGGTCTCACCCAGATGCAGGCCATGCGATATGGATCGATTCCCGTGGTGACCGACGTCGGCGGTCTCCATGACACGGTTACCGATGCCGACCGGTTTCCCACCGAAGGCAATGGCTTCGTGGCCGACGAGGTCAGTGGCCCTGCGGTCCGCAATGCATTGGAACGAGCCATTGCCGCCTGGCGAACTCCCTCGCGGCGAACCGAGATCATTCGGCGGGGGATGAGTCGTGATTGGTCGTGGGACGCCCCCGCCGATCTCTACAACCAGGTCTACCTCGAGATCATGTCGGTTCGCTGATCACGTCCTTTTTGCCGATCACAACCACACCACCATCCGAGACCTGGAACCGGGCTCGGTCACGTTCCGGGTCGACTCCGATTGTCGAGCCCGGTGGCACGACCACGTTCTTGTCGATGATGGTGTTGCGGATCACGGACCCTTTTCCGACACGCACTTCGTCGAGCATGATGCTTCGCTCGATGGTCGAACCTCCTTCGACGCGGACCCGTTTCGACAAGATAGAACTGTCGAGGGTCGATCCGGAGATGATCACACCGTTGCTCAGGATCGAGTCCTTCACTATGCCGGTCGCTCCGGGCTCGGAGACCACCTTGGCCGGCGGCGAGTTCTCGCTTGCGGTGTAAATGGGCCACTCCTCGTTGTAGAGGTTGAAAACCGGCTCGGGGTGGACCAGATCCATGCTGGCGTCGTAATAGGCGTCGATGGTCCCCACGTCCCGCCAATACCCCCGATCACTTCCGACCGACCCCGGCACGTCATTGTCGGCGAAGTCGTAGACGTGGGCCACACCGGCGTCCACGGACCTCGGAATCAGGTCTCTGCCGATGTCGTGGCTCGAGCTCTCGTCATCGGCGTCGTTGTGCAACAGGTCGTACAGAAACTCTGCGTCGAAGACGTAGTTGCCCATCGAGGCCAAGATGACGCTCGGATCGTCCGGCACCGGCCGAGGGTCATCGGGCTTCTCCCGGAACGCTTCGATCTGAGTCGTCTTGCCCCTCTCGATGACGCCGAATTGTGAAGCCTCCTCGATGGGCATCCGGATGGCGGCGACAGTCACTCCGGCATTGGTTGCGACGTGCTGCTCCAGCATCTGACTGGGATCCATCCGGTAGATGTGGTCGGCACCGAAGACAAACACATGCTCGGGGCGCTCGTCACGGAGAATGTTGAGATTCTGGAACACGGCATCGGCCGAGCCGAGGAACCATCGCTCCCCCACCCGCATCTGAGCGGGCACCGACGTCACGTAATTGCCGAGTAGGGGGGACATCCGCCAGGTGAGCGAGATGTGCCTATTGAGGCTGTCACTCTTGTATTGGGTGAGAACGAGTATCCGCCGGTAGCCGCCGTTGACGAGACTGGAAAGAGCGAAGTCGATGAGCCGATATTGGCCGCCAAAGGGAACCGCCGGTTTGGCGCGGTCCCGGGTCAGCGGCATCAATCGCGCTCCGACTCCACCGGCAAGGACCATCGAGAGAACTCGGGAGCGGCCAGCTGTCATGACAGCTAAACCTACTCCACCGCTCGCCAGGTCTAAGACCGGTAAGCCGTTCGATACCGGGGCCCGTCTGACAAGATGATCCCTTGATGTTCTCCCGTTCGTCAGGTGTCCTGTTACATGTCAGCAGTCTCCCCGGGCCTTACGGCGTTGGCGATCTCGGTCCGGAGGCACACGCCTGGGTCGATTGGCTGGCCGACGCCGGGTGCAGGTACTGGCAGATTCTGCCACTGGGACCCACCGGGTCTGCCGATTCCCCCTACTCGTCACCCTCATCCTCGGCGGGCAACATCAACTTCATCTCGCCCGATCTTCTTGTTGGCGATGGTCTCCTGGCCGCAGGCGAGGTGGGTGGAGAAGAGAGGACGGAGCGAGTCGACTACAGCCGTGTTGTCCAGCACAAGTGGGCGATGGTTGGCCTGGCCTTCAGCCGGCTGAGCGGAGACCTCGAGGTTGAGTTCACCCGGTTCCGGAAGCGGGAGTCGGAATGGCTCGACCCCTACTCGCTGTTCATGGCGCTGAAGGACGCCCATGGGGGAGGGTCTTGGACCGATTGGCCCCCCGGGCTACGCGCTCGGGATGCCAAGCCGCTCGACCTGGCTCGTCGCGAGCTTGCCGATGAAATCGCCCGGCACGCCATGGGCCAGTTCTTGTTCTATCGACAGCTCGACGCCCTGCGTGAGCATGCGGCCGAACGCCGGGTGGAGATCATCGGGGATGTGCCCCTGTACGTCGCTGCGGACAGCGTCGATGTCTGGCTGCGTCCCCAGCTGTTCACCATGGACTTGACAACCGGAATGCCGAGCATGGTTGGGGGCGTTCCACCCGACATGTTCTCGGAGACAGGGCAGTGGTGGGGCACTCCTCTCTATCGATGGGATGCCCATGCCGCCGATGACTTCGCATGGTGGGCGCGCCGGCTCGAATCCTTCATGCGTCAGGCGGATGTCCTCAGAATCGACCACTTCACCGGATTCGCCAGGTACTACGCGATCTATGGCTCCGCGGAGACGGCAACGGAGGGAGTCTGGCTCGAGGGCCCGGGCGCCGCCTTCTTCAATTCGATGGAACGCCGATTCGGCGACCTTGACATCATCGTCGAGGACATCGGTCCGCTGGGAGATGTCGTGGAAGATCTTCGGCGCCAACTCGGGTACCCGGGTATGAGGGTTCTTCAGCAGGCATTTGACGGTGACCCTGACAATCGGTCCCTACCCGAGAACTACAAGGGCGATTCTGTCGTCTACACCGGCACTCACGACAGTGATACCGCCCGTGGTCGTCTCGATGGGGAAAGCGACCAATACCGCCAACAGGCGCTCTCCTACACCGGGGCCTCTCCCGAGACCTATTCATGGGCGCTGATCACTCGTGCCTGGGAGTCGGCAGCCGTCATCGCCATCACCCCGATGCAAGACCTTCTCGGTCTCGGCACGGAGGCCCGGATGAACCACCCGTCGACAACCGAGGGGAATTGGCAATGGCGCATGGCCGACGGTGCTGCCTCTTCCGACCTGGTGGAGAAACTGACTGACCTGAACAGGAGAACCGGGCGCAGCCGATGACCGACAATGCAACGGCGGCTTGTTTAAGGTGCCGTTGCGTTCACTGATGCCGAATACACCACCGACGTTGCCCGGTGGTCTTGTCTTTTGAGGAGATGACTGGTGGATTCCCCAGCTTTGCGTGAGGTGCTGCTGCGGCTCGCCACCAATTACCGGTGGACCTGGAGGCCATCGTGTCGCCGCCTCCTCATGTCGCTCCCCGGAGCCGATCCCGCTCAACACCCTTTGCAGGCCGTATCGGGTTTGAGCGAAGAGCAGATCCAGCAGCTGCTCGACGACGACGAATTCATGTCCGAGGTGATCAAAGAGTCGGCCAGCCTCGCCGAGCTTGTCATCGAGGCCCCCCCGACCATCGCCTACTTCTCACCCGAATTTGGGATCAGCTCTTTTGCTCGTCAGTACGCAGGTGGTCTCGGTGTTCTGGCGGGGGACTTCTTGAAGGCGGCGAGCGACTCCGGCCTGCGATTGGCCGGCGTCGGGTTGTTCTATCGCCAGGGTGCCTTCCGCCAGGTGATAGAAGATGGGGAACAGGGTGCGATCTTCAACGCTGTCGAGCCCGAGAAGGTCGGTGCGGTCGACACCGGGATCGAGGTTGAAGTGCCATTCCCCGGTCGTGACATCAGGGCCAGGGTCTGGCGAATGGACATCGGCCGTGTCCCCCTGATCCTGTTGGACACCGACGTGGAGTCGAACAGCGAAAAAGACCGGGCCATCACCGACCGTGTCTATATGGGCACCGAACGGCACCGAATCGAGCAAGAAATGGTCCTTGGCATCGGTGGCGCTCGAGCACTGGCCGCTCTCGGCTGGGACATCGAGATCTATCACCTCAACGAGGGTCATGCCGGCTTCCTCACCCTGGAACTGATCGACCGGGTGATCAAGGCAGGTGATCTGGCGACGGCAGCAGCCCGAGTCAGAAAGGACCTGATCTTCACCACTCACACCCCGGTGCAGGCTGGGATCGACAAACTGAAGCGGGACACTCTGGGCCCGTGCTTGGAGATATGGGCCCAACGCTGGAAGGTCGAGGTTGGGGACCTGTGGAGGCTGGGCTCCGACCCGGGCGACAGCGACACCTTCAACATGGCCGTGTTCTGTCTTCGCATGTCGAGCGCCGCCAACGGCGTGTCCGAGCTGCATGGAGAGGTCAGCCGTGCTCTGTTCTCTGACCTCGAGGAGGGGAGTCGTATCGGCCACGTGACCAACGGAGTGCATGCCAGGACCTGGACCGGGGATGCGGGGCAGGCGTTGTTCGACGATGTCCTCGGCGCAGGTTGGGCCGAGGGGCTCACCGAAGCCTGGGACCGGGTAGACGACATCGACGACGACAGACTCGTCGAGATGAGACGGCAAGGATCACTCCGGCTGTCGGAGCTGGTCTCGTCGACCGGTGTGACCCTGGACCCGGATGCGCTCATTGTCGGATTCGCCAGACGTTTTGCCCCCTACAAGAGGGCCAACCTGATGCTGAGACAACGAGATCGGCTGGTCGAAATGCTGGCCGACGACGATCGGCCGATTCACTTCCTGTTCGCAGGCAAGGCGCACCCTTCAAATGAGCTGGCCAAGACGTTTCTCTCCTCGATCCTGGATTTCTCTGATTCGGTCGATGCCAACTCACGTTTCAGCTTCATCCCCGACTACGACATGGACATCGCCTCATATCTGGTCCAGGGCTGCGACATCTGGCTGAACAACCCGATCCGCCCCAGGGAGGCATCGGGGACCAGTGGCGAGAAGGCGGCCCTCAACGGCGGATTGAACTGCTCGATCCTGGACGGCTGGTGGGCAGAGATGTTCGACGGTGAGAACGGATGGGCCATCGCGACCAGCGAGGCGACCGACCCCGAGATTCGTGATTCGGAGGACTCCGCCGCAGTGATCGACACCCTGATGGCGGCCCGGGATGAGTACTACGGGTCACGGGATGTGTTCAACCGCCGGATCAGACGTGCCTGGAGGACCCTGGGCCCACGGGTGACGGCAGCCCGGATGCTCCGGGACTACCAGAGCCGGCTTTACGACCCCGTCCTGAGCACCACCACGTAGCCAATGGTCACGATCTCCGAGCCGAAGTTCGTCATCACCAGACGCATCTCGATGGGGGAGCCGGGCTTGAGACCATCCTCGATATCTGTACTCCACTCCCGGGCGGACCCGCCCACCGCGGTATGTGGTCAGGTAGGCGAGTAGGAATCGGGTGCTTGAGCCAGCCCGTCGGTCTCGGACAGAAACAGTTCGACTGGACCTGACGTCGAGACCACATTGAGATGGTTGTCGAAAACACCGCCGGGCGGCACACCGGGGCGATCTTCGAAATCCGACCAGTCGACTGTGGCGCACCCCGACAATGGGTGTTCGCGATCACACTCCTGATCGGGCCGGCCAATGTCGACCAGCCTCACCAACAACTCCCCAGCCATCCCCGCCGCTGCCTCGGGAATCGTGCCGGTCAGCTCCAAGACCTCATGGAAGCCGGGATCACCGAAGGCGCTTGCCGCGACGAGCTCGACCTCTCCTTGGAGCAGTACATATTCGCCATCCCCGCCGGCAGGGGGAGCAGTTGTGGTGGACTTGGAATCGTCGGGGGGAATCGT